>Ga0105237_10006470_pt1 | contig 12987 bp, 11 predicted proteins | sample KBSC24metaG_FD_81520 | JGI IMG/M metagenome (GOLD analysis project Ga0105237, IMG submission 81520) | Corn rhizosphere microbial communities from Kellogg Biological Station, Michigan, USA - KBS C2-4 metaG | ecosystem: Host-associated > Plants > Roots > Rhizosphere > Soil | place: Michigan, USA...
ATCGGCGTCACACCTCGCGCGTCTCGAAATCGATGCGCGGATCCACCCAGGTATAGGTGAGGTCGGAGATGAGATTGATGACGAGGCCGAGCAGCGAGAAGATATAGACCGTGGCGAATACCACAGGATAATCCCGATTCACGATCGACTCGAAGCCGAGGAGGCCCAAGCCATCGAGGCTGAAAATCGTCTCGATCAGGAGCGAGCCGGCAAAAAAGGCGCCGATGAATGCGCCGGGGAAGCCAGCAATCACGATCAGCATGGCGTTGCGGAATACATGACCGTAGAGCACTTTGTGCTCAGGCAGTCCCTTTGCCCGCGCCGTCATCACGTATTGCTTCCTGATCTCCTCGAGGAACGAGTTCTTGGTGAGGAAAGTGGTGGTGGCGAAGGCTGAGAGCATCATGGCGATCATCGGCAAAACGAGGTGCCAGAAATAATCGAGGATCTTCGAATACCAGGGGAGCGACCACCAATTCTCCGAGATCAGTCCGCGCAACGGGAAAATCTGGAAAAACGAGCCGCCGGCAAACAACACGATCAGGAATACGGCGACCAGAAAGCCAGGAACCGCGTAGGCAATAACGATCACCGTGCTGGTCCACATATCGAACCTGGAGCCATCGCTCACTGCCTTGCGGATGCCGAGCGGAATCGAGATGGCGTAAGAGAGCAGAGTCATCCATAGGCCGAGCGAGATCGAAACCGGCATCTTCTCGCCGATCAGCTTGAGCACGCTCGTGTCGCGGAAATAGCTCTGCCCAAAATCGAACAGGAGATAGTTCTTGATCATCAGGAGGAAGCGTTCATAGGCAGGCTTGTCGAAGCCGAACTGTTTCTCGAGGCTCTTGATGAATTCGGGATCGAGGCCTTGCGCGCCGCGATATTTCGAGGGGGCCGACACATCTCCAGGTGTGGCGCCTTGGCCTGGGCGCCCCATCATATCGCCACCGCCGCCGCTGAAAGTAGATGTCGCCCCAACGTCAGTCCCGGTAAGTTGCGCGATCAACCGCTCGACCGGGCCGCCCGGCGCAAACTGGATAATGACGAACGTCACCAACATGATGCCGAACATGGTGGGGATGATGAGCAGCAGGCGCCGAAGGATATAAGCGGTCATTGGGCTCGGGTTTGCCTTCTCGATCGCCAAATGAAAAACCCTGCGAGCGCGAGCCCGCTCAAGGCGGCGATGATCAGAAGCGGCCGGTGCGAGCCTGACTCACTCGAATCGTCCGGGCTCGCAGCAACTTTCCTGGTCAGTTTGGCAGCTTTGGCCTCGTCATACCACCAAGTATCGAGAATGCCTCGGTCGAAGCGCGGTTTCACCGCAGGCCTGGAAAACTTGTCCCAATAGGCGACGTTGAAGGACGGCTTGTACCAGTGCGGCACCCAGTAATGGCCCTCCCGCAGCACGCGGTCGAGGGCGCGGGCTGCGGTGTTGAGCTCGTCCCGGCTTTTGGCCGCGATGACCCGCTCGATCAAGACATCGACGGCAGTATCTGAGATGCCGGCGAGGTTGAGCGAACCACTCATTTTCGCCGCCTGCGAACCGAAATAGCTCCGAAGCTCGACGCCTGGCGTGTTGCGCATCTGATAGCGCTCGGTGGTGATATCGAAATCGAAACTCTTGAGGCGCTGCTGATATTGCGCTGGGTCGACCATGCGCATATGTGCATCGATCCCAAGCAGCTTGAGATTCTTCACATACGGCGTGACCAGCCGCTGGAACACGTCCTCGAAGAACAAGATCTCGAGCTTGAGCGGCTCGCCTTTGCCGTTGACGCGGACGCCGTTCTTGATGGTCCATCCTGCCTCGTCGAGGAGCTTGCCGGCCTCGACGAGAATGTTGCGGTCCTGGCCCGAGCCGTCGCTCTTGGCCGGTACGTAAGCGGGCCCGAGCGCCTCATCGGAAACCGGCACGCCGAGATTTGTGAGCAGCGCCCGCTCGGGATCCGACGGCATGCCTTCGGCCTTCATCGGCGAATTCTCGAAGAAGCTCACCGTGCGCGTGTAGAGCCCATAGAACACATTGCGGTTGGTCCACTCGAAGTCGAAGGCGAGATCGAGCGCCTTCCGCACACTCGGGTCTTTCAGCGCATCGCGCCGCGTGTTGAGGAAAAAGCCTTGCGTGCCTGACGGCGTTTCGTCAGGCAATACCTCCTTCTTCACGCGGCCGTCGCGGACCGCGGGAAAGTCGTACTCGGTGGCCCAGACCTTGGAGGTGAACTCTTCGCGGAAGTCGTAGGCGCCGGCCTTGAAAGCCTCCATGCCGGCGGTGCGGTCGCGGAAATATTCAAAGCGGATTTTGTCGAAGTTCCAGCGCCCGCGATTCACCGGCAAGTCCTTGGCCCAATAGTCCGGATTGCGGCGATAGGTGATGGTGCGGCCTTGCGCGAGACTGTCGACTACGTAGGGGCCAGAGCCGAGCGGCGGGTCGAGCGTCGTCTGGTCGAACGGGTGCGTCGCGTAATAAGCTTTGGAGAGGATGGGAAGACCGGCAACGGTGAGCGGCAGATCGCGCACGAGCTCGCCTTTGAAGGTGTAGCGCACGGTGTGAGGATCGAGCGCTTCAGCTTTCACCACGTCCTCGAGCATCTGATGATAGATCGGATGGCCCTTGGTCTTGAGCGCCTCGAAGGAATAGACGACGTCGCCGGCCGTGAGGGGACTTCCATCGGCGAACTTGGCCTCAGGCCGGAGATAGAAGGTCGCCGACATTTTGTCATCAGCCACCTCGGCGCTTTCAGCCACGAGCCCATAGACGGCGTCTGGCTCGTCCGCCGCAGGCGTCATCAGCGTATCAAACAAGAGCTCTAGCCCCTGCGCAGCGTCGCCCTTGAGGATGTAGTTGTTGAGGCTGTTGAAGGTCGCAACGCCGCCCCATCCGACCAGCGAGAACGTGCCGCCCTTTGGCGCATTCGGATCGGCATATTTGAAGTGGTCGAAGTCGGCTGGATAGGCGAGATCGCCAAAGGCCGAGAGCCCGTGCTTGTGCTCAGAGGCTTCCGACGGCGCGGTCAGCGCCAGAAAAAGAACAACCGCAGCGCAACCGAGCGATCGCCATGGCGCGCGGCGCATCAAAGCTTCGATGGCCCTGGCAATTTATCGGCGAGCTTCTGGTCGAACCACCACACCTGCATGAAGCCAGGGGTCAGGCCTGGAAGCACTTTGGGCTGGCCGTAGCGGTCCCAATAGGCGATGCGCACTTTGGGTGAGTACCATTGCGGCACCACGAGCTCGTTCCATTGCAGCACGCGGTCGAGCGCGTGCGTGGCCGCGACGAGATCGGCGCGGTCCTTGGAGAAGATGACGTGATCGATCAGCTTGTCGATCGCCGGGTCCTTGATGCCGATCAGGTTCATGCTGCCTTCACGCCCGGCAGCATCTGAGCCCCAGAAATCGCGCTGCTCGTTTCCTGGCGAATCGGATTGAGCAAAGGTGCCGACCACGATGTCGTAATCGAAGCCGTTGAGGCGGCGCGTGTATTGCGCGGAATCGACCATGCGGATCGAGCCTTTGATGCCGAGCCGCGCGAGATTTTGCAGGTAGGGCTGAACGATCCGCTCGAAAAGCGGAGAGACGAGCAGAAACTCGACCCTCATCTCCTGTCCCGTCTTGGTGTTTGTGAGAACGCCGTTCTTGACCTCCCAGCCCGCATCCTTGAGGAGCATGGCAGCCTTGCGCAGATTGGTGCGGATATCGTCGGGCGTGTTGTTCGCCGGATTCTTGTGGACTTCGGTGAACACCTCGGACGGCACGCCGTCCTTGACCTCGTTCAAGATCTCGAGCTCGCGTTCTTGCGGCAAGTCTTGTGGAGCGGCGAGCTCGCCGTTCTGGAAATAGCTGCCGACGCGCGAATATTGACCGTAGAACAGGTTCTTGTTGGCCCACTCGAAATCGAAGGCGAGGTTGAATGCCTGGCGTACCCGGCGGTCCTGAAATTGGGGGCGGCGCAAATTGAGCACGAAGCACTGCATCGGCTGCGTGCGCTTGATCGCGACCTCTTGGCGCCTAATGAAGCCTTCACGCACCGCGCCGAAATCGTAAGCCGTCGCCCAGTTCTTCGCGCTCGTCTCCTGCCAGTAATCGAGATTCCCGGCCTTGAAGCTCTCAAAGGCGACAGTCTCGTCGCGGTAATAGTCGAACCGAATCTCGTCGTAGTTCCACTGGCCTCGGTTCACGGGGAGGTCCTTGCCCCAATAGTCGGCGACGCGCTCATAGGTGATCGAGCGCCCGGGCGTCGCCTGCTTGATGCGGTAGGGACCCGAGCCGAGCGGCGGCTCTAGCGTCGTCTTCATCGGGTCGCGCTGATTCCCGCCCGTATCCTTTCCCGTCCAGTAATGCTTCGGCAGGATGGTGAGCTGACCCATGATCATGGGCAGCTCGCGGTTGTTCTTTACGTCGAAGTAGAACGTGACCTCGTTGTCGCCGGTAGCTTCGGCGCGCGACACGTTCTTGTAGTAGAGGCCAAGCCGCGGGTTCGCGGCCTTGTTCACGCCGAGGCTGTAGATCACGTCGTCCGGCGTAATTGGCGTGCCATCGTGCCAACGCGCTTTTTTGCTTAGATGGAAGGTGGCCGAGGAGTAATCGGCAGGATAGGACGCCCATTCCGCGATCAGCCCGTAAGAGGTCGAGGGCTCGTCGAGACTGTCGGCCATCAGGCTCTCGTAGACGAGCGAAAGCCCGGCTGCCGGCTCTCCTCGGTAGAGCACGGGGTTCAGGCTGTCGAACGAGCCGATATCGGCCATGCGCACGTTGCCGCCTTTGGGCGCATCAGGATTGACGAAATCGAAATGGGTGAAATCGGCTGGATATTTCGGCTCGCCGATCAGCGAGAGCGCATGGTGGTGGACCGGCGCATCCTCGGCCTGGGCCGGCACAGAGACGAGGAATGCGAATAGGGCTGCGGCGGCGAGACGAAACAATGTCATGGTTGCGAAGACGGCTCCATATGATTGGAAAAGAACCTGCCGAAGCGCGGGCCTGACGCCGCGCAAAGGGACAGGCGCTCACGGCGCCTAAAGGCCGCGCAAGCTAGCATGGCAAGCCCCATGACCAAATGAATTATCGGTCAGGTCCTGAAGGCTTCAGGGCCTCCGCTCGAGGAGTCCCTGAGCCAAGGCGTCTGCTGCCGCCCAAGTTCCCCCAGCCTATTGGCCTGGAGGTGGTCCTTCCGGATAGACCGGCTGTGGCTGCGACGGGAATGGCCCTTCGCCTTCCGAAGGAGTTTCCGTTCCGGGCGGCGTTTCGGCCGAAGCTCCTGGCGACTCGGCTGAGGGCGTCTCTGCCGACGGCGGCGTCTCAGCCGAGGGAGCCGGCGTTCCTGCCGATGGAGCCGGAGTTTCCGCTGATGGAGCCGGCGTTTCCACTTGAGGCGGCGGAGTCTCTGCCGAAGGCGGAGGCGTCTCGGCTGACGGCGGCGGCGTTTCTGCCGGCTGTTGTGGCGTTTCCGCCGCAGGCGCTGGCGCCGCTGTAGGCGGAGTCTCAGCGGACGGCGCAGGCGCGGTAGTTTCAGGCGTTTGCGGCGATGGTGCCGGAGGAGGCGCTGGCGTTTCACCCGACGGCGATGGTGCTGGCGCCGGGGTCTCGGCAGCGGGTGGCACCGCAGGCGCGGGCGGCGTCTCAGCTGATGGCGCAGGTGCAGGTGCCGCTGGAGGCGGCGTCTCAGCCGACGGCGATGGAGCAGGTGCCGCTGGAGGCGGCGTCTCAGCCGATGGCGCAGGTGCAGGTGCCGCTGGAGGCGGCGTCTCAGCCGACGGCGCTGGAGCAGGTGCCGCTGGAGGCGGCGTCGCAGCCGATGGCGCAGGTGCCGCTGGAGGCGGCGTCGCGGCGGAGGGCGCGGGCGCCGTAGCAGGAGTCCCTTCGGGTTTCTTCTCGGGTGCAGCGCCGCCAGCACTTGGCAGAGGCGGCGGGGTGTCGCTTTTGGAGCGCAAAAAGGCAATGACGTTGGCGCGCTTCTTGGCATCGGGGATGCCGGGGAACGCCATCGCCGTTCCGGGCGCGAAGGCTTGCGGATTGGTGAGCCAGGGATCGAGAAGCTCATAGGTCCAGACGCCGTCTTTTTGATGCGCCTTGAGAGCGTCGGTGTAATTGAAGCCCTCGACCGAGGCGATCTACCGTCCAATCACGCCGTAGAGGTTAGGTCCGACCACCGCCGCGCCGCCTTTATCGAAGGTGTGGCACACTTTGCACAAAGCTGCGTCAGCCTCGCCCTGCTTCGGGTCTGCCGAGGCGAGCAACTTGTCGATCTCTGCGCCGCCGGCCGCGGCTGCAGGCTTTTCGCCTTCAGCAGGCTTCTGTTCGGCAGTCGGAGCGCCTCCAGCAGGGGCCTGAGGCAGGGGGGGCGGGTTGTCGTTTTTGGTGCGCATGAAGACGAGCACGTCGGCGCGCTCCTTGGGGTCCGGCAGGCCGGGGAAGAGCGCCATCTTGGTACCCGGGACGAATGCGCCCGGGTTGTTGATCATATGGTCGATCTTCTCGTAATCCCAGTTGCCGAGCTCGGCAGCCTTCGCCTTGAGCGCCTCGGAATATTCGTAGCCCTCATGCGATGCGACCTTCCGGCCGAGCACGCCATAGAGGTCAGGTCCGATCATGTTCGGACCGCCCTTATCGAAGTTGTGGCAGATCGAGCACTTCTTGGCGACATCTGCGCCATGCGCAGGGTTGGCACTCGCAAGCAACGTCGCAAGATTGGCACCGCCCTCGGCCGGCTTCTTCTCTTCGGCTTTTTGCTCGGCGACCTCGGGCTTGTGCTCCTGGAAGGTGATATTGACGATGGTCCGCGTGCCGAAGAACAGCAGCAAGGCCCCCAGCACGGCCATCGCGATCTGATTTAGGCGGTAATAGTCCATGATCCTCATCCCCCAGCAGGGCTACATGGCTAGCGTAGCTCTTGCGACGCGGCGCGAGACTAAAGGGCGTATGCCCTTGTTGCAACCCGGACATCGGCTCTAAGCCTCATTGTCGCGTGGGAACTTATCCCGTGCTACCTCAGCCCGCCATGGACTGTCTGATCGTCATCCCAGCAAGGCTGAAAGCGACACGACTCCCCGATAAGCCTCTGGCCGATATCGCGGGCGAGCCGATGATCGTTCATGTCTGGCGGCGCGCAGTGGAGGCCGATTGCGGCCCTGTGGTTGTCGCAACCGATTCCGAAGAGGTGCGCGACAAGGTCCTTCTCGCTGGTGGTAAGGCGCTGATAACGCGAGCAGATCATCCGAGCGGATCAGACCGGGTGTTCGAGACCATCGAGAAATTCGATCCGCGAGGCGCCTTTGAGGTCGTGGTCAATCTGCAAGGGGATTTGCCCACGCTCGATCCAAAGCTCGTGCGGAGCTGCCTTGCCGCGCTCCGCGAGCACGACGCCGATATTGCTACCATCGCCGCAGCCATCACGCGGGAGGAGGAGTGCACCGATCTGAATGTGGTGAAGGTGGTGGGGTCGCCGCTGAAAGGTGGGTCGGTGTTGCGCGCCCTCTATTTCACCCGCGCTACTGCGCCTTATGGCGAGGGGCCGCTCTATCATCATATCGGCATCTATGCTTACCGGCGGAAGGCATTGCAGCGCTTCGTGTCGCTGCCTCCGTCGCCGCTCGAGCTCAGGGAGAAACTCGAGCAGCTCAGAGCGCTGGAAGCCGGTATGCGCATTCATGTCGGGCTCGTTGACACTGTCCCGCTCGGTGTCGATACTCCGGCCGACCTTGCGCGGGCGCGTGAACTGTTCAAGTCCCGCCGCTGACCTCGCCCGTTTTCCCAAGCCGATGAAGAAATCGCGTTCAAAGAGAATCGCCTTTCAGGGCGAGCCGGGGGCAAATTCGCATCTCGCCGCGCAGGATGCTTATCCGCGCATGGAGGCGCTTGCCTGCCCCACCTTCGAGGACGCCATCGCTGCGGTGAAAACCGGCAAGGCCAAGCTCGCCATGATCCCGATCGAGAATTCGGTGGCCGGCCGCGTCGCCGATATCCATCACCTCCTTCCCCATTCGGGACTTCATATCGTCGCCGAGCATTTCGAGCGCGTGCGCCATCAGCTGCTCACGCTTCCCGGCGTGAAACTCACCGAGCTCAAGACCGTGCACAGCCACATCATGGCGCTTGGCCAATGCCGGAATGCGATCCGCGCCTTGAAGTTGAGGCCGGTGGTCGAGGCCGACACGGCTGGCGCCGCGCGGCACTTGCGCGAGACCGGCGACCGCAGCTTTGCCGTGATCGCGTCGAAGTTGGCGGCCGACATCTACGGGCTCAAAGTGGCAAAAGCCGGCATCGAGGATGCCGAGCACAACACCACGCGCTTCGTTGTCCTGTCCGCTAGCCCTGAGAAAGTGCGCGCCGTCGACGGTCCCGTGATCACGAGCTTCGTGTTCCGTGTCCGCAACGTGCCGGCCGCGCTCTACAAGGCGCTCGGAGGCTTCGCCACTAACGGCGTCAACATGACGAAGCTCGAGTCCTACCAGCTCGAGGGCTCATTCAACGCCACCATGTTTTATGCCGATATCGAAGGCCATCCCGACGAGCGGCCGGTCAAGCTCGCCATGGAGGAACTGCATTTCTTCTCGAGCGAGGTGACAGTGCTCGGCACCTACCCGGCGAGTCCCTTCCGCACCGAGCTCAAAGCCTCGCAGGACTGACTGCTCGATCAGACTCTACGCTGGCTTGGCGGTGAACAGTTGGCACCATCCGCTCGCGGCGATTGGGTCCTCAACCACCTTGCACGACGCCGGCGCGACGAATTGGACGCAGCCCGAGCATTGCTGCCCATCTTTTGGGTGGTCCTGATATTTGGCGGCCTCGTGCGTGAGTTTCTGTTGCGCGAACAGATTTTGCGGGACGGCGCTTGTGGAAATGATGGCTCCGGCGATCATCGGCACGCTCTTTAACAACGAGCGGCGGCAAACACCTTTATCGGAGGGATTGGTCATGCGAGCACTCCTTGCATTGCCCAGAGATGAAGCGAGTCTCGCGCGAGAAAACCTTCTGCTTACCTGGAAGGTTCCGCCGCCCCTCTTCGAAAGCCAACTTGATTGCTTGCACTGGGTGCCGGCGCCGCTACGTCATTGGTGCCTAAAATATCGCGGACAAAGACGAGATGGCTTTGGAGCTTCCCGTCGCACGTCATGCCGGGGCGCATCAATCTGAAACCCAGGGGGGCAGGAGCTCGGCGATGCGCCGGAAACCTTTGTGCTCTCTCGCCTCAACGTGAATCTGTCTAAGCGCCGGATTTTGCGAGCGTTTGCGTTGCGCCGGCAAAGATCTCCTGTGTGAGGCCCGGCACGTCGATCTTTATGTAGTTCGGGCAGGGCGCGCCATAGCGCGCGATGAACTCATCGATAGTGCAGACCTGAAGAGCCTGAATTGATGGGAAACTCTCCCGTTTTGGATCCAGCTTCTTGCTTTCTTTGAAGGTGAAGGAGCGCGCCGACATTAATTGCGAAACGTGCAAGTCCATGATTCCCGACGTGTCGCTGAAACCAAGGCGCAGACATCGGACGCGTCTCTCCAAACCGTTCAATTCGCAGTTGGCCACTAGATTGTAGTAGTTTACCGCCGCTGGCTCGAAGGCCCAGACCTTTAGGTCACCGCGCATTGCAGCATATAGCGTCAACACACCGATATTGGCGCCGATGTCCCAAAACACCGAACCGGGCACCATTGAGTCGATCCACTCGAGGGAACCCGGCTCTTTGGTCATGATCGCGCGCGCCCGCCAGTAGCCGGCGCCGCTGTGATTCAAAAACCGTATTTTGCCGTGCGGTGTGTCGACGACGGCAGGTTCGCTGAGGAGAAGATCGATTAGGTCTGCGCGCTGCTCTGCCGGTAACCATTTGAGCAAGGATAGAACTTGTCTCGCGCCAGCCCTCGCTATGAGGTGCGCCAGCCTGCTCGCTTTCCCGAAGATGCCGCTGTTCACGTCCGGCAAAGCCTTTGCTTGGCCACTCTAGAACGATTGCCAAAGCATAGCTCCCGATCAGGGTATGGTTCCGCTTTGGGCCCGCGGCCTAAGCGCGCGGACTGCTTGCGGGGCCCAAGCGGCCAAACATGCGGCGGCCTTCGCCGTTTGAGCGCTTTGGAATGCATTTTCCCGCCGCACCCGCGAAACGAACGCTGTTGCGGGTAACAACAGCTTGGTGGATCCCGCCGTACAGCAGGTTGCAAGCATTGGGTTGCCACACGGCCAGCTATTCCCGATATACTTAAGAGGGAGGTTGGCGGCAGGCGCGTCCCTCGCCAACCGGGTCAGGTCCGGAAGGAAGCAGCCCTAACGAGCGTTTCGCGGGTTGCTCGTCCAGCCTCCCACCTCGCCTTAAAGCGTTATAGTGCGTACCGGGCGCCTAGCCTTGGCGCACGCTGCCATAGCCTTCGCGTGAAAGTCCGCTCGTGGCCGAAGTCGAAGATCAAGAGAAGAGCGCGCCGAAGCCTGCCGGCAAGGGCAAAGCTGATGGCCCTGCCGCGCAAGCCTCCGAGCCTGCCGCGGCAAGCCACGCGGCACTCGCCCGCAAATACCGGCCTAAGGTCTTCGCCGAGCTGATCGGCCAGGACGCCATGGTGCGAACGCTGCGCAATGCCTTCGCCTCGGGGCGGATTGCGCAAGCCTATATGCTCACCGGCGTGCGCGGCGTCGGCAAGACCACGACCGCGCGGCTCATCGCGCGTGCGCTGAACTACGAGACGCCCGGCGCGAAAGTGCCAACCCTCGATATGGCCGAGGAGGGCGTGCACTGCCGCGCCATCCTCGAGAGCCGGCACCTCGACGTGGTCGAGATGGATGCGGCCTCCCACACCGGTATCGACGACATCCGCGAGCTGATCGACAGCGCGCACTACAAGCCGAACACCGCCCGCTACAAGGTCTACATCATCGACGAGGTCCACATGCTGTCGAAGCAGGCCTTCAACGGCCTGCTCAAGACACTGGAGGAGCCTCCTGAGCATGTGAAGTTCATCTTCGCCACGACCGAAGTTCGTAAAGTGCCGGTGACGGTGATATCGCGTTGCCAGCGTTTCGATCTCAGGCGGATCGAGATCGATCAGCTCGCGCAGCATCTCGCCCAGGTCGTGGAGCAAGAGGGGGCCAAGGCAGATCCCGCTGCGCTCGCCCTGATCGCTCGCGCCAGCGAAGGCTCGGTGCGCGATGCGCTGTCGATCTTGGATCGCGCCATTGCATTCGGCGGAGGACAGGTCGAGACCGATGCCGTGCGCGGTCTGCTCGGCCTTGCCGATCGCTCACGCGTCTTCGACCTGCTCGAGACTGTTCTGTCCGGCGATGCCGGCGGTGCGCTCCGCGCGCTTTCCGGTCTCACTAGGGACGGCGCCGAGCCAGGCCAGATCATCGCCGATCTCGCCGATGCCGTGCATGTCGTAACGCTGGTCAAGGCCGCTGGAAAGGACAGCGCCGATCCCGCCGCAAGCGAGGCCGAGCGCGAGCGCGCCGTGAGCCTCGCGGAGCGTTTGCCGATGCCGGCTCTCGCTCGCGCCTGGCAAATGCTGCTGAAGGGCCATGAGGAGGTGCGGGAGAGCTCCCGCCCGCACGCCGCCGCCGACATGGTCCTGGTCAGACTCGCTTACACGGCAGACCTGCCGTCGCCGGCCGATCTTGCCCGCCGCTTGCAGTATGGCGCGGGGATGACCGCCGCTCCCGCCTCTGCCGGCGGCACGCCGAAACCTTCGCGCAATGCCGAGGCTGAAGCCCCGCCCGCTGTGTTTGACAGTGCGGACGATGAAAACCCTGAACCTCGCGACGTTGCCCCTCAACTCAAGAGCTTCGAGGACGTGGTTGCGCTTGCCGAGACGAAGCGCGACATGAAGCTCAAGCACGCGCTGCTCGAGCAGGTGCGGCTCGTTCAGTTCAAGCCGGGCACGATCGAGGTCAATCCTCTGCCTCAAGCGCCCCGCGACCTCACTCAGGAGCTCATGCGCAAGCTCAAAATGTGGACAGGCCGCGTGTGGATCGTGGCGGTGAGTGACGAGACAGGCTCAGACCCCCTTGGCGTGCAGCGCCGCGCGAAGGAGGCGCGCGAGATCGAGACGATCCGCGAGCATCCTGCGGTGAAAGAGGTGATGCGGCATTTCCCTGGTGCGCGCATCGCAGCTGTACGACCCACACCGCAGCCCGAGGCGGAAGCCGACGTGCCCGACGAACCTGACGAGCTCAAAGAGGACGGGACCACGCGATGAAGAATTTCGGGCAAATGATGAAGCAGGCGCAGGAGTTGCAGGGCCGCATGGCCGAGATGCAGGCAGAGATGGAGCGCACGCGCATCGAAGGCCGATCCGGCGGCGGCATGGTGGTGGTGACGCTCACCGGCAAGGGCGACATGGCCGACGTCAAGATCGATCCGTCGCTGTTCAAGCCCGAGGAGTCCGAGATTCTCGAAGATCTCATCGTCGCCGCGCATAACGATGCCAAGAACAAGGTCGAGGAGGCGATGAAGGAAAAGATGAAATCGCTCACCGGCGGCCTTCCCCTTCCTCCCGGCCTCAAGCTGTTTTGATGGCTTTCAGCGCTCATGGCTAAGGTTGCGGCAGGGCCCGAGATCGAGCGGCTGATCCAGTTGCTTGCGCGGCTGCCGGGGCTTGGCCCCCGTTCGGCGCGGCGTGCGGCGCTTGCGCTCGTCAAGAAGAAGGAGCAGCTGCTCGGTCCGCTCGCCGCGGCGCTTGCCGAGACCCGCGACGCCATCCTCACCTGCGAGACTTGCGGCAATATCGATACGCAGAGCCCCTGCACGCTCTGCCGCGATCCGGCGCGCGACCGCTCTCTGATTTGCGTGGTTGAGGAGGTAGGCGATCTCTGGGCACTCGAGCGCGCCAGCGTGCTCAACGGGCTCTATCACGTATTGGGCGGCACGCTGTCGCCGCTCGACGGCGTCGGCCCAGACGATCTCTCCATCGCCAAGCTGATCGAGCGCGCCCGCGACCCTGGCGTCAAGGAAGTGCTGCTCGCGCTGAATGCCACGGTCGAGGGACAATCGACCGCGCATTACCTGATGGACC
>Ga0105237_10006472_pt1 | contig 12984 bp, 10 predicted proteins | sample KBSC24metaG_FD_81520 | JGI IMG/M metagenome (GOLD analysis project Ga0105237, IMG submission 81520) | Corn rhizosphere microbial communities from Kellogg Biological Station, Michigan, USA - KBS C2-4 metaG | ecosystem: Host-associated > Plants > Roots > Rhizosphere > Soil | place: Michigan, USA...
CCGCTGACCTGGGCATTGGGCTGCTTGTTGAGCGATATCGGGAGCGCTGAGCACAGTCCGGAAGCCATGGCGCTGATTCGCGACGTCGCGGCCGCCACCGTCCGCGAGCGCGGCGGGCGGTGGGCGGGATGAATCTGGTAGCCCGCACCAGTCATTACTGTTGTCCTGACATACCAACCACGGCTCTGCCTCGTCCGTAACGCTGGAGATTGCGCACACGATGACATTTTCGGGAGATGGTCTCGATGCTGTCGTTGCTGACGCAGTTGCCGGCAATCGCGACGCGCTCCGCAAGGTGTTGGAAACCATCCGCCCGATCGTCGTTCGGTACTGCCGTGCGCGATTCGGGGTCGGCGAACGACAGGGTGTTTCCGCAGACGATGTGGCTCAGGAGGTGTGTTTAGCTGTGATCACGGCGCTGCCGCGGTACAAGGATCAGGGACGGCCGTTCCTGGCTTTTGTGTACGGCATTGCCGCTCACAAGGTTGCTGACGCGCATCGTGCCGCGGGCCGTAACCGGGCTGAAGCCACCGACGATCTGCCGGACCGCCCATCGACGGAACTGGGCCCGGAACAGTTGGCGATCGACGCCGACGCGGCCGCCCGGATGAACCGGTTGCTGTCCGTGCTGCCCGAGAAGCAGCGCGAAATCCTGATCCTGCGTGTCGTCGTCGGCATGAGCGCCGAGGAGACCGCCGAGGCCGTCGGCAGCACCGCCGGCGCGGTCCGTGTCGCACAGCACCGGGCGTTGGCGCGGTTGAAGACCGAGATCGGTTCGACGGAGCGCGGCCATGCCTGACTCCGGACAATGGTCGCCGAACGGCGGCGACCCCTCGCTCAACGAAGTTCGACGCGTCGACCGATTCTTCGACGCGCTCGCCGCCGACCAGCACGCGTACTCGACGGATTCCACCGAAGCCGAGCTGGCTTTCCTGCTCGCCGACTGGCGCGACAGCATCCGCGAACCCGCGGTGACGACGCCCGTCACGGCCCGCGACGCGGTGGCGGCCCTGCAGAACGGGTTGCACCGCAAGGAATCTCGGACCTCACTGACGATCGTCGGCTCGGTCGCGGCCGCGCTGTTGTGCCTCGGCGGCTTCGGCACCGCTATCTACGCAGCCGGGCCGGACTCCTCGCTATACGGCCTGCACACCGCCATGTTCGGCGCCGAAAAGGCCAGCCGCGACGACCAGGTGATGCTCGCCGCGCAGACCGAGATGCAACAGGTGCAGCAGCTGATCGACAACGGGCAGTGGCAACAGGCGCAGGACAAGCTGCAGGCGCTGAGCCCGACCGTGCAGAGCGTCGACGCCCCGGAGCACAAGCAGCAACTCATCCAGCAGTGGAATGCCTTGACCTACAAGGTGGTTGAGCAGAACCCTGCCGCCACCTTGCCGCCGCCGGGCGAGCCGCTGCCGGTTCTGCCGTCCTCGCCGCTGACCCTGTTGCCGGTCCCGGTGGTCGAGACGACATCGTCGTCGAGCACGTCGTCGAGTACGTCGTCTACCTCGTCGACGACCACCTCGTCGTCCACGACGGCCACCTCGACCGATACGTCTGCGACGTCGACCAGTGCGTCGACCTCGTCCTCGGAGCCGACGACCACGTCTACCTCGTCGAGCGCGACATCTCCGACGTCCTCCACCGAGACCGCGAGTTCGTCGTCGTCGAGCAGTTCGACCGTCACCTCGACGTCGATCGCCTCCACATCGGTCTCGACCGCCACTTCGGCGCCGTCGACCGTGCCGTCGACCGAACCCGTCGTCACCAACCCGGCCACGGCGTCGCCGACACCGGCGGCCACCGTCGCGCCGTCGCCCACTCAGAACCCCGCCCCCGCGCAGACAGTCACCACCGTCGCCCCGACTGTCACAGTGCCCTCGGTGACCACACCGGCACCGACGGTTCCGGCAGTGCAGCCAACCGTCGCGCCGACAACCAAGGAAGCCCAGCCGGAGCCGACTCGGGAGCGGTCAGTCGTGACCACGACGCAAGCGCCCTCAGGATCTGGATCAGGATCGGGACACGGGCAGCACTGACGTCACGCGGCGGTCGTGAGGCTTGAGCCGTCCGACCGTTGACTCTGTAGTGGTGGCGCTGGTCACTCGGCCTTTTGCGTCCTGCGCGCAGAGTGAACACCCGAGGTGGATTGACTTCGCGGTGAGGGTCCGGGCTACTCGGCCTTTTGGGCTCTGAGTGCAGGGTCAACGCAACTGGTCATTGAGCCTGCAATGGCGGCGCTGCTTACCCGGCGAATTTCGCCCTCAGCGCAACATCAACGCGCCGGAGGTGATGTCCAGCACGTCAACAGAAAAAATCAGCGGTAGCCGTCGTGCTCCGAGGTTGCCTCATTGAGCGACGCGTCGGCGTAGCCGCGGCAGTAGTCCCACGTCACGTAAGCATCAGGCTCGGGATCGTAGGCAGGCTCGTGCGGGCGGACGGTGCCGTCGACCAGCAGCTGCAGCAGGTTCGCCCGCAGCATGTCCCAGTCGTGGTAGTGGTCCTGCTGACATTCGTCGCAACAGACGACGAGGCCGCGAATGCCCTTGTGTGCCAACAGTGTTTCGTACACCGCCAGATCGGCGAGATCGGCCTCGACGGCCATGCGTTCCTGCGGGTCCAGGGGTTGTCCAGGCTCCAGCGCATCCAGAACAGCCGACGGGTCCATGGGATCGTCGGCGAACGGGTCGGGTGGCAAGCCCGGCGGCAGGTGGTCACGCACAGGTCCACCCTACTTATCACCCCAGGCGATGCGCCAGCCGTTACCCCGGCGTGCCGCCGCACAGTGGGGTTCGAGGTACACAGTCTGGGCCGATAGGATGGCTTTTTAGTTCCACGAATGTGTCTGCCCTGGAGGCCCCACCCATGTCGATCGCTGAAAGCAGCGTTCCCATCTCCGTTCCGGTGCCGACCGGCGGTGACGATCCGACCAAGGTTGCGATGCTCGGGCTGACCTTCGACGATGTCCTGCTGCTGCCCGCGGCGTCCGACATCATCCCGGCCACCGCCGATACGTCCAGCCAGTTGACGCGCAATATCCGGCTGCGGGTCCCGCTGGTCAGTTCGGCCATGGACACCGTCACCGAGTCGCGCATGGCCATCGCGATGGCCCGCGCCGGCGGCATGGGCGTGCTGCACCGCAATCTGCCGCTGAGCGAGCAGGCCGCGCAGGTCGAGACCGTCAAGCGGTCGGAGGCCGGCATGGTCACCGATCCGGTCACCTGCTCGCCGAGCAACACCCTGGCCGAGGTCGACGCCATGTGCGCCCGGTTCCGCATCTCCGGCCTGCCGGTCGTGGATACCGGGGGCCAGTTGGTCGGCATCATCACCAACCGCGACATGCGGTTCGAGGTCGACCAGGACAAGGCCGTCGCCGAGGTGATGACCAAGGCTCCGCTGATCACGGCCCAGGAGGGCGTCTCGGCCGAGGCCGCGCTGGGCCTGCTGCGCCGGCACAAGATCGAGAAGCTGCCGATCGTCGACGGACACGGCAAGCTCACCGGCCTGATCACCGTCAAGGACTTCGTCAAGACCGAGCAGTTCCCGCTGGCCACCAAGGACAGCGACGGCCGTCTGCTGGTCGGTGCCGCCGTCGGCGTCGGTGACGACGCCTGGACGCGCGCCATGACGCTGGCCGACGCCGGCGTCGACGTCCTGATCGTCGACACCGCGCACGCCCACAACCGCGGTGTGCTGGACATGGTCGCCCGCCTCAAGAAGGCCGTCGGCGACAAGGTCGAGGTCGTGGGCGGAAACGTCGCGACCCGGTCGGCTGCCGCCGCGCTGTGTGAGGCCGGTGCCGACGCGGTCAAGGTCGGTGTCGGACCCGGCTCCATCTGCACCACCCGCGTGGTCGCCGGTGTCGGCGCTCCGCAGATCACCGCCATCCTCGAGGCGACCGCCGCGTGCCGCCCCTACGGCGTGCCGGTGATCGCCGACGGCGGTCTGCAGTACTCGGGCGACATCGCCAAGGCACTGGCCGCCGGCGCGTCGACCGCGATGCTGGGCTCGCTGCTGGCCGGAACCGCCGAATCGCCGGGTGACCTGATCTTCGTCAACGGCAAGCAGTTCAAGAGTTACCGCGGCATGGGGTCCCTCGGCGCCATGCAGGGCCGTGGTCAGGGCAAGTCCTACTCCAAGGACCGCTACTTCCAGGACGACGTGCTCTCCGAGGACAAGCTGGTGCCCGAGGGCATCGAGGGCCGGGTGCCGTTCCGCGGTCCGCTGTCCACGGTCATTCACCAGCTCACCGGCGGTCTGCGGGCGGCCATGGGCTACACCGGTTCGGCCACCATCGAACATTTGCAGCAGGCGCAGTTCGTGCAGATCACCGCGGCGGGCTTGAAGGAAAGCCACCCGCACGACATCACGATGACCGTCGAAGCACCGAACTATTCCTCGCGCTAACTGACACGCGCTATCTGACAGGGAAGTCAACACACATGCGTGACATGGTCGAAATCGGCATGGGCCGGACCGCTCGTCGTACCTACGAACTCGACGACATCAACATCGTGCCGTCTCGGCGTACCCGCTCCAGCCAGGACGTTTCCACGGCCTGGCAGCTGGACGCCTACCGGTTCGAGATTCCGGTCCTGGCGCACCCGACCGACTCGTTGGTGTCGCCCGAGTTCGCCATCGAGATGGGCCGTCTCGGTGGCCTCGGTGTCATCAACGGTGAAGGCCTGATCGGTCGGCACCGCGATGTCGAGGACAAGCTCGCGCAGGTGGTCGAGCTGGCCGCCGAGGAAGAGGACCCGTCGGCCGCGGTCCGGCTGCTGCAGCAGCTCCACGCTGCGCCGCTGGACCCGGAGCTGCTCGGTGCCGCGGTCACGCGCGTCCGCGAAGCAGGCGTCACCACCGCGGTGCGGGTCAGCCCGCAGAACGCCCAGGCCCTGACGCCGACGCTGGTCGCCGCCGGGATCGACCTGCTGGTCATCCAGGGCACCATCATCTCGGCCGAGCGCGTCGCCCAGGATCACGGGGTCGGCGAGCCGCTCAACCTGAAGACCTTCATCTCCGAGCTGGACGTGCCGGTGGTCGCCGGTGGCGTGCTCGACCACCGCACCGCGCTGCACCTGATGCGGACCGGCGCGGCAGGCGTCATTGTCGGCTACGGCTCGACCTACGGCGCGACGACCAGCGACGAGGTCCTGGGCATCAGCGTGCCGATGGCCACCGCCATCGCCGATGCCGCCGCCGCGCGCCGCGAATACCTCGACGAGACCGGGGGCCGCTACGTGCACGTGCTGGCCGACGGCGACATCCACACCTCGGGTGACCTGGCCAAGGCCATCGCCTGCGGCGCCGACGCCGTCCTGCTGGGCACCCCGCTGGCGGCCGCCGCCGAAGCGCCTGGTGACGGCTGGTTCTGGCCGGCCGCCGCCGCGCACCCGTCGCTGCCGCGTGGTGCCCTGCTGCAGGTCGCGCTGGGCGAGCGCCCGTCGCTCGACCACGTGCTCAACGGCCCGTCCGACGACCCCTTCGGGTCGGTCAACCTGGTCGGTGGTCTGCGCCGCTCGATGGCCAAGGCCGGCTATTGCGATCTCAAGGAGTTCCAGAAGGTCGGCCTGACCGTCGGTAGCTAGTACCGACGGTAGCGAGTTAGGCATACCTTGGTAGCTGGTTACCGAGCGGTAGGTCCATACTTTTGCCATGGAGCCTGACTACGACGTCTTGATCATCGGCTCGGGGTTTGGAGGCAGCGTCAGCGCCCTCCGGCTCACCGAGAAGGGTTACCGCGTTGGCGTGTTGGAAGCCGGCCCCCGGTATTCCGACGCAGACTTCGCCAAGACCTCGTGGGACCTGCGAAAGTTCTTGTGGGCGCCCAAGTTCGGCATGTACGGCATCCAGCGGATCCACCTGCTGCGCAACGTGATGATCCTGGCCGGCGCGGGCGTCGGCGGCGGTTCGTTGAACTACGCCAACACCCTCTACATCCCGCCGGACCCGTTCTTCAACGACCCGCAGTGGAAGGACATCACCGACTGGCGCGCTGAGCTGATTCCGCACTACGAGCAGGCGCAGCGCATGCTCGGCGTGGTCAAGAACCCGACGTTCACCGACGCCGACAAGATCATCAAAGAGGTCGCCGAGGACATGGGCTGCGCCGACACGTTCGTCGCGACGCCCGTCGGTGTGTTCTTCGGTCCCGACGGCGAGAAGGCCCCAGGCAAGACGGTGCCCGACCCCTACTTCGGTGGCGCGGGTCCGGCCCGCACCGGCTGCATCGAGTGCGGCGAGTGCATGACCGGCTGCCGCCACGGCGCCAAGAACACGCTGGTGAAGAACTACCTCGGTTTGGCCGAAAGGGCTGGGGCGCAGGTACATCCGCTGACCACGGTGACGAGCTTCGAGCAGCGCGGCGACGGGCTGTGGGAGGTGGCGACCCGACGTACCAACGGCCGGATCCGGCGCGGCAAGCGGACCTTCACCGCCAAGTACCTGATCGTCGCGGCCGGTACGTACAACACCCAGAAGCTGTTGTTCAAGGTGCGCGACACCGGAAAGCTGACCAAGCTGTCGGACAAGCTCGGCGTGCTGACCCGCACCAACTCCGAGTCCATCGTGGGTGCACAGACGCGCGAAGTGCCCACCGACATGGACCTGACCCACGGTGTGGCCATCACGTCGTCCATCCACCCGACGCCGGACACCCACATCGAGCCGGTGCGGTACGGCAAGGGCTCCAACGCGATGGGCATGCTGCAGACGTTGATGACGGACGGCGCCGGACCGCAGGGCACCGACGTGCCGCGGTGGAAGCAGTTCCTGAACCAGGCCGGTGAAGATCCGCGTGAGCTGATCCGGCTGCTCAACCCGCAGCGGTGGAGCGAGCGCACCGTGATCGCGCTGGTGATGCAACATTTGGACAACTCGATCACCACCTTCACCAAGCGCGGGCCCGGTGGCATCCGGATCATGTCGTCGAAGCAGGGCCACGGCGAGCCCAATCCGACCTGGATCCCGGTCGGCAACGAGGCGACGCGGCGCATGGCCGAGAAGGTCGGCGGCATCGCCGGCGGCACCTGGGGCGAGCTGTTCAACATTCCGCTGACCGCCCACTTCCTGGGCGGCGCGGCGATCGGCGACAGCCCGGCGACAGGCGTCATCGACCCCTACCACCGCGTCTACAACTACCCGACACTGTTCGTCACCGACGGTGCCGCCATCTCGGCGAATCTCGGTGTCAATCCGTCGCTTTCGATCGCGGCGCAGGCCGAGCGCGCGGCGTCGCTGTGGCCCAACAAGGGGCAGGACGACGCGCGGCCGGCCCAGGGCGAGCCGTACCGGCGGATCGAGCCGGTGGCACCGGACCGTCCCGTCGTCCCGGTCGACGCCCCCGGCGCGCTGCGCCGACTGCCGATCACCCCGGTCTGAATCGCCGGTGCGTCGGCGCCCGGCCCGGCGGTTGCGGCGGCGGAGGCAACAGTGACTTTCGTGGCTGCACGTCGACGACGGTCGGTTCGCGGGTATTGATCGTGAGATCGGCGCCGGCGTGCCGAATGTCCAATGTGGAGTCCGGACCGTCCCGCAGCGTGTAGATCACCTCGTTGTGCGTCGCGTCGACTGTGATCCGAAACTCCCTCCACCGCAATCGGAACCGGAGTCGCGACAGGCTGTCGGGGAGGTGTGGGTCAAGCGCGAGTACGCCTTGGTCGTCGCGCAGACCGCCGAAACCGGCGACCAGGGCGATCCAGGCGCCGGCGAGCGACGCCATGTGCAAGCCGTCGCGCGTGTTGTGGTGCAGATCGCGTAGGTCGATCAGGGCCGCCTCATAGGCATAGTCGTGCGCCAATTCGAGGTGACCGACCTCGGCGCACATCACTGCCTGGGTGCACGCCGACAGCGACGAATCCCGGACGGTGCGCCGCTCGTAGTAGTCGACGTTGTGTGCCTTCTGCTTGGCGGTGAACGCGTGACTCTGCCACTGCATGGCCAGCACCAGGTCGGCCTGCTTGATCACTTGCGCCGGGTACAGCCGGACGTACGGGTTGTGCAGAAAGAGGGGGTAGACGGTGTCGGGCGAGAATTTCCATTCCGCGAAGGTGGTGAAGCCTTCGCACTGCGGATGCACTTCCAGCTCGTCGTCGTACGGGATATGCGCGGCGGCTGCGGCATCGCGCCAGGCGGCGGTCTCCTCGGTGGTCACGCCCATCGCATAGGCGTTGTCGGGGTGCCGCGAGCACGCGTCGGCGGCGACCCGCAGGTTGTGTGCCGCCATCAGGTTGGTGAAGACGTTGTCGCGCACCATCGCGGTGTACTCGTCGGGTCCGGTGACGCCGTCGAGGTGCCAGACGCCGTTCCGGTCATGGTGTCCGAGTGACATCCACAGCCGAGCGGTTTCCACCAGGACGGACAGTCCGCAGTCGAGTTCCAGGGATTCGTCCCCGGTGGCGTGGCGGTAACGCTCGAACGCCATCGCGATGTCGGCGTTGACGTGCCACGCCGCGGTGCCGGCCGGCCAGTACGCCGAGCACTCGGGGCCGGAGATGGTGCGCCAGGGGAAGCTGGCGCCGCGCAAACCGAGTTCTGCCGCACGGCTTTTCGCCATTTCCAGGGTCGAAGCGCGCCACCGCAGGGCATCGGCGACCGCATGCGGTTTCGTGTAGGTGAGTACCGGAAGCACGAAACCTTCGGTGTCCCAGAAAGCGTGACCGTCGTAGCCGGTCCCGGTCAGCCCCTTGCCGCCGATGGCGCGGCATTCCGCGCGGGCACTGGCCTGCAGCACGTGGAAGAGCCCGAACCGGACGGCCTGTTGGCAGTCAGGGTCGCCGTCGACCTCGACGTCGGCGCTGTCCCAGAAATCGTCGAGATAGGTGCGCTGCAGGTCCAGCAGGCCCTGCCAGCCGCTGTAGTGCGCGCCGGCCAGCGCACCGGCGACCTGATCGCGGAGCGCGGGCCGTGATCGCAGACTCGACCAGCCGTAGGCCAGGTACTTCACGATGCGCAGTTGTTGTCCCGGTCGCAGCCCACAAATCACGGTGGTGCGAGCCAGATCTGGGCGTGTGTCGGTGGCCACCTCGACTCGGCCTGGAACCTCGATCTCGTGATCCATCGCGGCGGCCATCATCAGTCCACTGCGCTTCGTCTGGTGGATCAGCAGGGCGCCTTGATGGTTGTGTTCGTGGTGTATCGGCTGCAGTGGATTGGCAAGGGCGGCTGCGACGCGCGGATCCGATGACGTTTGCGGTTGGTCCTCGTTGGCGACCAGCTCCGATTGCACTGTGACGCGGGAGAATTCGTCGATGGCCTCGACGATGTACTCGATGGCCGCGACGCTGCGTTGGGCCAGCGAGACCAGCCGGGTCGACTTGACCTTCACCTGCTTTCCGGCGGGGGAGCGCCAGTGCACCGTGCGGGAGAGTGTCCCGGCGCGCAGATCGAGTGTTCGTTCGTGGTCGATGAGTTCGCCGTACCGGACATCGAACGGTTCGTCGTCGACGAGCAGGCGGATGATCTTGCCGTTGGTGATGTCGACGATGGTCTCGCCACCCTGCGGGTAACCGAATCCGCTCTCGGCGTAGGGCAGCGGCCGGGTCTCGTAGAACGAATTGAGATAGGTGCCGGGAAGTCCGTGCGGTTCCCCCTCGTCCAGATTTCCGCGCAGGCCGATGTGTCCGTTGGACAGGGCGAACACGGACTCCGACTGCGCCAACAGTTCGAGATCCAGCTGGGTTTCGCGGACCTGCCATGGCTCGACAGGGAAGGTGTCTTGGGTGATCATCGTCGGCCTACAGCAGGTCGGCCAGGTCGGTGACCACGACGTCGGCGCCGCTGTCGCGCAGCTGCGCGGCCTGCCCTGCACGGTCCACGCCGACGACATAGCCGAACCGGCCGTTCCGTCCCGCTTCGACGCCGGCCAACGCGTCTTCGAAGACGGCGGCCGCTGCCGGTTCCACGCCCAGCAGCTGTGCCGCCCTCAGGTACGAGTCCGGTGCCGGTTTACCCGCGATGTGCTCGTCCCGCAGGGTCAGCCCGTCGACCCGCTGCTGGATGTACGGAGCCAGCCCGGTGGCATCGAGTACCTGACGGGTGTTGGCGCTCGACGACACCACCGCGACGCCTAGTCCGGCCGCGGTGACCGCCTCCAGGTATCGCCGGGACCCGCTGAATGCCTCGATGCCGTCGTCGTGCAGCACTTTCTGGAACATCTCGTTCTTGCGGTTGCCCAGGCCGGCGACCGTCTCGGCGTCCGGCGGGTCGTCGGGGTCTCCGTCGGGCAGTTCGATACCGCGGCTCCGCAGGAATGACCGGACGCCGTCCTCCCGCCGTTTCCCGTCCACGTACTGCAGGTAGTCGCCGTGGCTGTCGAAGGGGACGAACTGTTCGCCGTTGCGTGCGGCGCGTTGCCGCAGGTAGTCGTCGAACATCGCCTTCCAGGGCTTCTTGTGCACGCTCGCGGGGTCGGTCAGGCCACCGTCGAGGTCGAACAGGCAGGCGTGCACGGCGTCGGGGAGACCCAGCATGGTTGCTCTTTCGGTCGGGGAGTGGTCCTGCTGTGTCCTTTCCCGTTTTTCGGTGCGGCTATTCGTTGACGCTACGCCGCGCTGATGACGCGGCTCGGTGTCCCGTGCACGTCGACCGGGACGTCGCCGGTCAGCGTGACGCGGTGCATCAGCCGGTGCTGGCCGTCGTAGTCGTCGACGGCGCGGTGCTGGGTGGCGCGGTTGTCCCACATCGCGACATCGCCGGGCTGCCAGTCCCAACGAACGGTGTTCTCGGTCAAGGTGATTCGGCGCTGCAGCAGCTCCAGTAGGGCGGCTGACTCGTAGCTGTCCAGGCCGACGAAGCCGCGCACGAACTGGCCGGCGACCAGGGCGCGCTCGCCGGTTTCCGGGTGGACGCGCACCACGGGATGCTCAGTGCGGAAGTCGGGCTTCTGGAACTCCGCCTGATAGCTCTTTTGTTCGTCGGTCAGGTCGGCCGTATCGACGGTGACGTCCTTGATGTAGTCGAATCGGTTGGAGTGCACGGCCCGCAGGTTCTCCACGAGTGCCTTGAGCGGCGCGGGCAGTCCGTCGTAGGCGGCGACGGTGGACGCCCAGAGGGTCGAACCGCCGTAGGTCGGCAGCGTGACGGCCCGCAGGACCGACGCCGACGGGTAGTCGGGCATGAAGGTGACGTCGGTGTGCCAGCGGTTGGCCTTGCCGTATTCGGAATCGATGGGCGTGATCTTCGGTGCGCCGGCGCGCTTCATCGAGTGATGGCCGACCAGATCGCCCATCAGTTCCCCGAAGGCCTGCTGCTGCGCATCGTCGAGGTGGTCCTGGCCGCGGAAGAAGATCACCTTGTGTTCCAGCAGCGCGGCACGGATCTCGGCGACGGTCTCGGCCGACAGATCACCACCCAGCTGCACCCCGTCGACGACGGCGCCGATCTTGCTGGTCAGTTTGGTGATGTTCATGGGAAGCCTTTCGGGAGATGCGCACTGTAGTCAGTTGACTACAGTGCATGACAGCTAGTGTAGCCACATGACTACAGGCGTGCCAGTGGGCCGGGACGAAGTCGTCGCGGCCGTCCTCGAAGCAGCGTCCGAGCTGTTCGCGGCGCGCGGACCCGCGGCCACGTCGATCCGCGACATCGCGGCGAAGTCGAACGTCAACCACGGGCTCGTGTACCGGCACCTCGGCTCCAAGGAGAAGCTGGTCGGAGCGGTGCTGGACCATTTGGGCCAGCGGCTCAAAGAACTGATCGACGCCGGGGCGCCACCGGAGGTGCTCGAGGCGGCCGTGGATCAGCAGGTCAGGGTGATCACGCGGGTGGTGCTCGACGGATATCCGGTGGGCGAGTTGCAGACCACATTTCCCAACATGACGCGTCTGCTCGACGAATTCCTGCCCCGGTACGCCGACGAGAACCAGGCCCGGCTCGCGGTGGGCAACATCATTGCGCTGCAGCTGGGTTGGCGACTGCTCGGGCCGTTCCTGCGGTCGGCGCTGGGGCTCGGTGAAATGACCGACGACGAGGTCCGCACCGCCGTGGGCGTGGCCGTCGAGCGGCTGGCAGAGCCTCCGGCCGCCCACCACTAGACTGGGCGGGTGCAAACACCAGCTTCACAGCCCGTTCTGGTCATCGACTTCGGTGCGCAGTACGCGCAGCTGATCGCCCGCCGGGTCCGCGAGGCTCGGGTGTTCTCCGAAGTGCTGCCGCACACCGCGACGGTCGAGGACATCAAGGCCAAGAACCCGCAGGCCATCGTGCTGTCCGGTGGTCCGTCCAGCGTCTACGACGAAGGCGCTCCGCAACTGGACGCGGCGATCTTCGATCTCGGCGTCCCGGTGTTCGGTATCTGCTACGGGTTCCAGGCCATGGCCCAGGCGCTCGGCGGCACCGTCGCGCACACCGGCACCAGTGAGTACGGTCGTACCGAGCTGAAAGTTGCTGGCGGAGAACTGCATTCGGGACTGCCGGCCACTCAGCCGGTGTGGATGAGCCACGGCGACGCGGTCACCGCGGCGCCCGCCGGATTCGACGTGGTCGCCAGCAGCCCCGGCGCTCCCGTCGCCGCCTTCGAGGACCGGGCCCGCAAGCTCGCCGGTGTCCAGTACCACCCCGAGGTGCTGCACTCCCCGCACGGCCAGCAGGTGCTCAGCCGGTTCCTGCACGATTTCGCCGGTATCGGCGCGACCTGGACTGCCGCGAACATCGCCGACCAACTGGTCGAGCAGGTGCGCGAGCAGATCGGCGACGGCCAGGCCATCTGCGGCCTGTCCGGCGGCGTCGACTCGGCGGTAGCTGCCGCGCTGGTGCAGCGCGCCATCGGGGACCGGCTGACCTGTGTGTTCGTCGACCACGGCCTGCTGCGCGCGGGCGAGCGCGAGCAGGTGGAACGCGACTTCGTCGCCGCCACCGGCGCCAAGCTCGTCACCGTTGACGAGGCCGACCGCTTCCTCGACGCACTCTCCGGAGTGACCAACCCCGAAGGCAAGCGCAAGATCATCGGCCGCGAGTTCATCCGCGCCTTCGAGGGCGCGGTGCGCG
>Ga0105237_10006473_pt1 | contig 12981 bp, 11 predicted proteins | sample KBSC24metaG_FD_81520 | JGI IMG/M metagenome (GOLD analysis project Ga0105237, IMG submission 81520) | Corn rhizosphere microbial communities from Kellogg Biological Station, Michigan, USA - KBS C2-4 metaG | ecosystem: Host-associated > Plants > Roots > Rhizosphere > Soil | place: Michigan, USA...
CCACAGGTCACCATGTTCACGTTCGGCGCGTCCAGGTGCGCGCGCAGGTTCGCCGGCGGAATCACCCCCGGCCCCACCGCAGCCGGAGTCAGATCGATCGCCCGGATACCAGCGGCCGCATACTTCGGGGCGGCATCGCGATGCACATAGGCACTGGTCGCCTCGAACACCAGATCCGGCTTCTCATCCAGCCCGAGCAACCAATCCACACCCTCGTGCGAAGTCTCCAAACCCAGCTTGCGGGCCCGCGCCAAACCCTCACTCTCCGGATCGATACCGATCATCCACCGCGGCTCCAACCACTCCGAGCGCAGCAGCTTGTACAACAGATCAGTACTGATATTGCCCGACCCGACGATCGCGACGGTTGCCTTGTTCGGCATATGCCTCTCCTATTCGAACGACAGATGGACGGAACCGAGTCCGTCGAAATTGGCGACGAAGTCGTCGCCGGGGCGTGCGTCGATGGCGCGCGTGCACGACCCGGGCAGGACGATGTCTCCCGCCTTCAACCGCACCCCGAACTGATCGACCTTGCGGGCCAGCCACGCGACCGCAGTGACCGGATTACCAAGCACCGCATCGCTGCGGCCCTCGGCGACCACCTCCCCGTTGCGGGTCAGCACCGCATCGATGTTGCAGATGTCGATGTCCTTGGGCGACACCCGCTCCTTGCCAAGCACCCAGCCGGCCGACGAGGCGTTGTCGGCGATGGTGTCGCACAACTTGATCTTCCAGTCGGTGATGCGGGTGTCGATCAGTTCGATCGACGGGGCGAACGCCGCCGTCGCGGCCAGCACGTCGTCCTCGGTGCAGCCCTCGCCGGGAAGATCGTCGGCCAGGATGAAGCCGACCTCGACCTCGACGCGGGGATAGAGATAATTCGCCGTCTTGACTGGCCTATCAGTGAAGACCTCCATGTCGTCGAGCAGGTGGCCGTAGTCCGGCTCGTCGACGTTCATCATCTTCTGCATGGCCAGCGACGACAGCCCGACCTTGTGGCCGATGACGCGCGCGCCCTCGGCGACCCGCTGCCTGATGTTGATCAGCTGGATCTCGTAGGCATCCACGACGTCCATGCCGGGCACACCGTCGGTCAACGGTTTCAGCGGCACCTTGCTGCGCTCGGCCTGAGCCAGCTCGGCGGCCAGTTCGTCGCGTACTTCCTCGGACAACATCGGTGAAGTCCCCTCGTTTCGTCGACCGGCACAGTTGTGGGTCGGCCGGGCGATTCTATAACGTGTTCTACATGACGGAAACGGAGTATGACGTCGTCGTAGTCGGCAGCGGCGGAGCGGGCCTGGTTGCCGCCCTTACTGCCGCCCACAACGGACTCTCGACACTAGTCGTCGAAAAGGCCCCGCACTATGGCGGTTCCACTGCGCGGTCAGGCGGCGGCGTATGGATTCCGAACAACGTGATCTTGAAGCGCGACGGGGTCGAGGACACTCCGGCCGCTGCCGCCAAATACCTGCACACGATCGTCGGCGACGTGGTCCCGGCCGACCGCATCGACACCTATCTCGAGCGTGGCCCGGAGATGCTCTCGTTCGTGCTGAAGAACTCGCCGTTGAAGATGTGCTGGGTGCCGAACTACTCGGACTACTACCCGGAGGCACCGGGTGGGCGTCCCGGCGGACGCTCGATCGAGCCGAAGCCGTTCGACGCCAAGAAACTGGGCGTCGACATGGCTGGCCTGGAACCGCCGTACGGCAAGGTCCCGATGAACATGGTCGTCATGCAGCAGGACTACGTCCGGCTCAATCAGCTCAAGCGTCACCCGCGCGGTGTGCTGCGAAGCCTCAAGGTCGGCATCCGAGCGACGTGGGGCAAGGTCACGGGCAAGAACCTCGTCGGCATGGGGCGGGCGCTCATCGGTCCGCTGCGGATCGGCCTGCAGAAGGCGGGCGTGCCGGTCCAGCTGAACACAGCGCTCACCGACCTGTTCGTCGAGGACGGCGTCGTCCGCGGGGTCTATGTCCGCGACACCAATGCGCCGGAATCGTCTGAGCCCCGGCTGATTCGGGCCCGCCGCGGTGTGATCCTCGGCAGCGGCGGCTTCGAGCACAACGAGCAGATGCGGGTGAAGTACCAGCGCGCACCGATCACCACCGAGTGGACCGTGGGAGCCGTCGCCAACACCGGCGACGGCATCCTGGCCGCCGAGAAGCTCGGGGCCGCGCTCGACGTCATGGAGGACGCCTGGTGGGGGCCGACGGTCCCGCTGGTCGGGTCACCGTGGTTCGCACTGTCCGAGCGCAACTCCCCCGGTTCCATCATCGTGAACACCAGCGCCAAGCGGTTCATGAACGAGTCGATGCCGTATGTCGAGGCGTGCCACAGGATGTATGGCGGCGAGTTCGGCCAGGGCCCGGGCCCAGGTGAGAACGTTCCGGCGTGGCTGATCTTCGACCAGCAGTACCGCGATCGCTACATCTTCGCTGGTCTGCAACCGGGACAACGGATTCCGAAGAAGTGGCTGGAATCCAGCGTGGTGCTGACCGCCGCCACCATCGAGGAGCTGGCCGAGAAGACGAGCCTGCCCGTCGACGAGCTCAAGGCGACGATCGAGCGGTTCAACGGCTTCGCCAGAACGGGTGTCGACGAGGACTTCAAGCGCGGCGAGAGCGCCTACGACCGCTACTACGGCGACCCGACCAACAAGCCCAACCCCAACCTCGGCGAAATCAGCCACGGCCCGTTCTACGCAGCCAAGATGGTGCCCGGCGACTTGGGCACCAAGGGCGGCGTGCGCACCGACGTCCACGGGCGGGCGCTGCGCGACGACGGCTCGATCATCGAAGGCCTCTATGCCGCAGGCAATGTCAGCGCACCCGTGATGGGCCATACCTATCCCGGCCCCGGCGGGACCATCGGCCCGGCGATGACCTTCGGCTACCTGGCGGCGCTGCACCTGGCTGCCACGGGCGCTGGGGAGTAGCGCGTGCCGATCAATCTCGACGAGGCCATCGGCGCCGAGCTCGCGCCCGTCGAGTTCTCCTGGAGCAGCAGCGACGTGCAGCTGTACCACTTGGCTCTTGGCGCAGGCGCCGACCCGACGGACCAGCGCGAGCTGGCCTACCTCGTCGACGACACGCCTCAGGTGCTGCCGACGTTCGGCAGCGTGGCGCAGACCTTCCATCAGACCGAGCCCCCCACAGTGCAGTACCCGGGCATCGACATCGAACTGTCAAAGGTGCTGCACGCCAGCGAGGCCGTATCCGTGCCAGGGCCGATCCCGCCGTCGGGCACGGGCCGGGCGGTGACGCGCTTCACCGAGATCTGGGACAAGGGCAAGGCGGCGGTGATCTGGTCCGAGACCACGGTGACAACGTTGGACGGCGGCCCGCTGTGGACGCAGAAGCGGTCGATCTTCGCCCGCGGCGAGGGTGGGTTCGGTGGCGATCGCGGCCCGACCGGGACCGTCGAGCCCCCCGACCGCGCGCCCGACGCCGAGGTTGCGCTTCCGATCCTGCCGCAGCAGGCGCTGTTGTACCGACTGTGCGGCGACCGCAATCCGCTGCACTCGGATCCAGCATTCGCCTCTGCCGCAGGCTTTCCCGTGCCGATCCTGCACGGCCTGTGCTCGTACGGCATCGGGTGCAAGGCCATCGTCGACACGTTCCTCGACGGCGACGTCTCGCGGGTGCGTTCGTACGGCGCCAGGTTCGCCGGCGTGGTGTTCCCCGGCGAGACGCTCAAAGCGAGCATCTGGAAGGCCGACGACGGGTTCGTGGCGGTGCTGACAGCGCCCAGTCGCGACGATGCCGTCGTGCTGTCCGGTATCGAGTTGACGTCGGCCTGAGCCAGCCGGGCTTCTCGGTGTTTCACCGAAGTGCTCAGTCTTAGCAAACAATTTGAAGATTCCTTGCGTACGCAAGGATCGGCTGGCGCGGATTCGGCGTTCGTGAACTGAAGTTTCCTGATGCCCTTGGCGACGCGCCATGGCGAGGCGGGTATCACCCTGCGGGCCTGCGTCGGTTTGGCGACCGGCCCACCAAGACGGCCGGTTAGCCATGACTGATTGCTGAAGTTGCCTCATTCGGTGCTCGTCACGACCCAATTCGGTTATTTACAAGCCGGTAAATGGATTATCTGCACCACAGTAAATGCCAGTGTTAGTTTGCCACTATCGACAATAGGGCGTGCCCAGGCTCGGTGCGTCACGTGCCCCACCCATGGCGACGACCCGGATCCTTGATGACGCAAACACTTGTCAATCGGGTTTGCCAGAGACGTTTACACGCGTCTACCCCGCGACCTAACGTGATGCTCGTCATGTTCCAGCTAGCTAAGGATTAGCCATGCCATCTATCCGTTCAGGCATCATCTTCGGATGCTCGCTAATTGGTGCAGGTGCGATCGCGCTCATGGGTGCAGGCGCCGCCACCGCTGATAGCGGCATCAACCTCACACCCGGTAACAACGGCCTTCTCAACGGCGGCACGGGCAACACCGGCATCGCCAACAACCTGCTCGGCCCCGGCACCGGGAACTTTGGTGTGGCCAACGGCCTACTCGGCGGCTCCTTCAACCAGGGCATCGCCAACCAGGGCAACCTGAACAACGGCTTGCTCAACATCGGAAACTTGCAGGGTGGCATCGCCAACATCGGAACCCTGCAGTCGGGCATCGCCAACATCGGTGCCGGGCAGGTCGGCGTCGCCAACGTGGGCACCGCGAACGCCGGCCTGCTCAACGTCGGTGTAGGCAACCTCGGTCTCGTTCAGGTCGGCGGTGGCAACATCGGCGCCGTCAACATCGGAGACGGCCGCAACGGAATCCTGCGCATCCTCGGATAGCACCGCAGCGCGGACGCCGGGTTGTGCGCGGCCTGATTTTTGCCGCGCCAGCCCGTCCGTCCGAAAAGCCCGAGTGCCCAGGCACATTGCCAGCTGCGACGACGTTGCGGCCGCCGTCAACGCGTTAGGCGCCCGAATCTGGGCCCGCACATAGGTGATCCACCAGCAAGTCACAACCTGCTAACTTCAGGATCAGTGGCCATTCCCGTCGGGGGGATGTCGCGATTCAGACGTTTCAGGAGGGCACTTCACGTGAAGATCACCAGCGCATTGGCGGCTGCTGCGGCCATCGCCGCAGCGGGTTCCTTCGGCATCCTCGGCGCGCCCATCGCGTCGGCCGAAGACCCGTCGACCACGACCATCGGGTCGCAGGCGAAGCTGCTCGACGGCAACGTCGTCCAGGGCTGGACCATCACCGGCCTCAAGGCCAGCTCGGACGCCATCCCCTACCCCGTCGCAGGCACGCTCTGGGAGGCAACCGCCACCGACGAGGCGATCCAGGGTGGCGCCACCCCGATCGTGTCGAACCTCAATGCGCGGGCCAGGAGTGGCCAGACCTACCGGGCGCTGTTCGGCGTTGCCACGCCGCAGGGCGTCAACCCGTCGACGCTCGCGCAGGGCGAGAAGACCACGGGCAAGGTCTATTTCGACGTCACGGGCGATACGCCGGACAGCGTCGTCTACAACGCCGGTGGCCAGGACCTGCTCGTCTGGGTGCAGCCCCCGCCGGCGCCCCGCTCGAGCGGTGGCTCCTACTCGGGTGGCACGCGCGGTTCGGGCCCGGCGGCTCCGGCGGCCACCACTCCGGGAACGGCCGCGACGCCGGGTAGCCCCGCTGCTGCGTCGGGCACCGAGGGCACTCCGTTGCCCGCGGGCGCACCGCTGCCGTCCGGCAGTTCGGGAACGCCACTTCCGGCAGGCACCGCCGGAACACCTGCTCCCGCAGGCACTCCTGGCGCACCGGTTCCCGCGGGCAGCCAGGGCACGCCGCTACCTGCTGGCTCCGAGGGCGCTCCGTTGCCCGCCAGCGTTCAGGAGGCGCCCGCCGCTGCGCCCGCACCGGCCAGCCAGGGCACCCCGCTTCCTGCGGGTAGCGAGGGCACGCCGGTTGCTCCCACCACCACGGTGAGTGCGCCGAAGCCACCTGCCTGAGCAATCAGGAGTGGCTACTCCACCACGAGTAGAGCTGGTCGAGGGTAGGTCCCCTGGCGTCCGCCTTCACGACGGCCAGCAAGAGAACGATGTCGTCGGTCCACGCCAGGGTGGGCCGGTTCTCCTGAAGGCCGCACATCAGCGTCCCGCTGACCTGTTGCGGCGTGGCGTTGCGCCGCCACGGCCCCGGTGACTGGATGTTGCCAGGGCAGTTCACCACGGCGGTGCCGCGTGTGACGTCGTCGAACGCCGCCTGCAGCGCAGCCTTGTCCCGCACCAGTGTGTACGTGGCCGACGGCGAGCCTCCCGCATCGGCGTTCTGCGCGCAATCAACCTGTGCCAGTGCATCTTTCGCCGGATCGACCTGTTTGCAGGCACTCGACGGATACCCAGGTGGAAGCAACCGCAGCAGCTTTGCCTGCGCTTCGGCATCGACCCGCTTCGCAGTGGTCGTCGGCGTCGGCGACGCGGTGTTCATCGGCTCCCCGGCATCCGAGGACGGCCAGAACAGCCAGGCCGCCAGGCCAATGGCGAGCACGGCCGCCACGCCGGCGACGATGGGCCCCAGGCGAACACGGTTGGGCCGGACCGGCGTCGTGCGTGGATCGACCGTCAGCGGCGCCGTGAAGCGGCTGGCGAAGGTGTCGTGCTCGGGCTCCGGCGGGCGGTAGGCCTGCGGCCACTGGACGGGGCGGCTCTCCTCGAAGTCCGTGTCGTCGACCGGCGGCGGGTAGTAACTCCGTTCAACGGCAACGTCTTCGACGTGCACGATGTCCTCGTTCGCAGGCGTCACGACGTGCACCGGCCCGGTATCGGCTTCGGGGTCGGCGTCGGTATTGGCTCCGAAGTAGCCCTCGTCCTCCAGCGGCGGATGCGACTCCCACGGCGGCGGAGGCGAATTCATGCCGAGACCTCCGCATCGCTAGCGCTCACTACACAACCCCCATGCATCGCCAATGAGGGTAATGGGCGACGGCCGCCGAGTCCGCCCGTGTGGGTCAGACGAGAGCGTAGAGCGTTACAACCTGCGCCTGATGTCGTCGTCACCATGCCTCGGCGGCTCGGGCGGCGCCACCGGCGCAGGCCCCGCGTTGGGCTGGCGCGCACCAGGCCCCGCAGCATCCTTCGGGGGTTGTTCGGAGTGCGACGGCTGCTGCCTGGGATCGTCGTGGTGCTCGGGCTTCGGCGCGGGTTCCTGGCGAGGCCCCTCGCCCTCCTTCGACTGTGGTTGCGGAGCACCTGCCGGTCCGGCCTGGCCGCCACCCTGACCACCTGCGCCCTGGCCGGAGACCGGCTGCGCGGGCGCCGGTTGCCCGGCCTGCGGCTGATCGGGCTGAGCAGCCGGCTCTTGGCCGGCACCGCCCTGACCGCCACTCTGAGCAGCCTTCATCACCTGCTCCATCAGCGACCCGAAGATGCTGGACCCACCACCACCACCGCCACCGGCGCCGCCAGCGGACTCGCCGGCCTTGGAAGCCATCTGGCCGACCTGACCGATCATGCTCGACAGCTGCCCGACCGCCTGGCCGCCCTGGCTGTCGGCATTGTCGTACGCCGCCTGGGCGGACGTGACCTTGCCGGAGAACATCGTCTCCTTCGCCTGCAGGGCTGTCACATTGGCAGCGAGCGGAGCGGCCAATGTCGGCAGTACGGCGGCGATCGTCATGCTCATCGCGTCCTCGCCCGGCGCAATGGACGGCATCGGCGGCATCTCCACCGACGCGGGATTCCAGGAGATGTTCTCCGGAGTCTGCAGCGGCCCACCCATCAGCGCCTACCCCCCGTCTCACCAGTCATCGTCAACCTCATCGCCCAAGTCGTATTCGAGCGCAGGCGGTTGCGCCAGTGAAGTCGCGTGGCCTCCACCGCCCTCACCGCGCTGGCCCATCATCGGTGCCATGCCGCCACCCGCACCTGCCGCGACGGGCGCAACCCCGCCGATGGCACCGCTGCTCGCACCCGCCGGCCGCACCGCGACGTCCGAGGTCCCCACAAGATTCGACATCATCGGAGTCTGCGCAGGAGAACCACCCGCTCCAGGCAGGGAGGCGGCCTTCACCAGTCCGCCGCCGCCACTCGCGCCGGAGCCGCCTGCCAACGGGTGGTTGGAGAACGCGGCGAATGGGCTCGCGCCACCAAGCCCCCCGCCGGAGCCCTTGCCCCCGAACATCGAAGTGAGCTGCTGCAGCGGTTGAGTCACCTGCTGCATCAGCTGCTGCGGAGCCTGAGTGGCCTGCTGCATCAGCTGCTGCGGGAGCTGCGCGGCCATCTGGCCCATCTGCATCATCATCTGCATCATCTGCTCGGAGCCCTTGCTGGCCGCCTGGCTTGCCTGGGCCGTGCCGGGAGGGGCGCCGGTGCTTGGCATGCTGGGCGGCACGCCGAGCCCGTTGGCCATCTCGCTGGCGCCTTCGGTGACGTAGGCGATGTTCTGCGAAAGGCCCATCTTGATGCGGCTCTGGATCAGCGCCTCGGCGTTGCCGACGAGCGACGCCGCCGCCTCGATCGCCATGCACTCCTGCTGGACCTCTTCAGCCGTCGCATTGACGAGCGTCTTCGTCTTGACGACGCTGGCCTCCATGGTCTGCAGCTTGAGCGCGATGGCGGCTGCGTGGGCAGCGTTGGCCTCGTGACCTGCGATGATCGACGTCGCCTCGCCTGACGCGGCGACGGAACCAGCGCCCGTCCACTGCGCCGCGAGCGCCTGCAGTTGGCTCTGCTGCAACGGCACGACCGAACCCGTCAGCTTCGTCGCGAACTGGGTGTATTCGGCCGCCGCCGCGGCGAGTTGTTCCTCCTCGACATTCGGCCAGCCAGGACCCATCACGGTCTGCGACCCATACGGACTCACGTCGCGCGGCAACCCCACGACCCCGCTCCCCTCACATCGCGGCCAGCTATCTCAAACGAGATTACCGCCGCAGCAGGTCGCCTGGGCACAGTAAAGCGTGTCGGGTGACTGGCCGTGGTCGATTCTCGGGAGCCGACGCGGCTACTTTCCGAGCAACAACAGGTACTGCGCAGCAACCTGCTGGGTGATGTCCGCAGCTCGGGGTGATGCACCGGAAGTTCGGAGGGGCGGTCGGATCGGCGGTATGGGCTGTCGCCGATTCCAGGCATTTCGCCGCTGGCAACCCCATCATGAAGTCAGCCATGTCCTGTGCTTGCATCTTGATCGCCGCTACCGGGCTCCAGGGTTTCGCTGGGCGCGGCGTGACCGAGTAGTTGCTCGGCTCGAGCGCTGGTGGTCGGCGGTCGGCCGTGGTGCCTGCCTCGTTGGGCTGGCTGCTGCACGCGGCGGAGGGCGACCGCGGTGAGCAGTACGGCTCCGGTGTGCACGAGATTGCGGTTCACGGTGTTCCCCATCATGTCGCGACCAGGACAGGCAAAGATGGCATCTCACACGCACACCGTGCTGAGATCACCGTTACGGCGCGATCCTCAAGTGTCGCATGGGTGCCCACCGCCTGGGCCGCAAACTGCAGCGAGGGCTGTCGAAGTCAGAGGTCGCAGTGAACTCGCGGCGCTTCGCGTCCAAGCGAGAATGATTGCGCCCCTTGCCGTCTCCGTCCTCCAGATCGGCCCACCAGCGGTCACCCGGACGGTCGACTGAACACCGTCCTCTTCGGGGACTGCGGCCCAGAACCGAGAGTCGGTCGAGGGAGCCAAAATTCATGACGCCGACGGGCCCAGATCACTTGACGAAACGCAGCGGAACCCCCATGGAAAGCACACACCAAATCCGAACCTGCTATCTACGATTCAGTAGGTGCCCAAGATTGCAATCGGCCTCGTCGCGCTCGCCATTGCATGTTGGGCCTTCGCGTCCCGATATCTACCGGTCACCAACCACGTCGTGACGTTCACGGCGGCGCTCTCGCCGTACCTGATGCTGTGCGGGCTCGTGGCGGTGGTCGTGCTGGTCCTGGCTAGGAGCTGGATTCTCGCCATGGTCGCCCTCGTCGTGACCGTTGCGACGCTAGCGGTCGAGGTTCCGCAGTACCTGCGTTCGGATGCCACACACGTCGAGGGCGTTGTCGTTCGGGTGATGACGGCGAACCTCCGCAACGGGTTGGCCGACCCAGGCCATCTCGTGAAATCGGCTGAGGCACAGGCGGATGTCGTGGCATTCCAAGAGCTCACGCCCCGAGAAGTCGACCGACTATCCGCAGCAGGATTGGATGCGACATTCCCGTACCGGTGGCTCGAGCCACGGAGGGGGGCATCTGGAGTCGGCCTGTGGAGTCGGTTCCCGATGCACGACACCAGGCGGATCGACGGTTACACCATGGCATTCGTAAGCGCGCGAATACGGGTCGCGGGCACTTCACTCGATCCCAGTGTCCTAGTCGTGCACCTACCCGGTCCCTGGCCGCAGCCGATCGAGGACTGGCGTCGCGACATGGATCGTCTGCCGACCACGCTGGATGAGGTCGCCAACGAGGCGGACGGCGGCGCCGTGGTCGTTGCGGGAGACCTGAACAGCACCATGGACATGCGCCCATTTCGCAGCCTGCTGCGCAATGGTTATCGGGATGCTGCAGAGCAATCCGGGGCAGGCATCAAGCCGACATTCCCGGCCGACTGGTGGCTACCGCCATTCATTGCCATCGATCACGTACTGGCGCGCGGCTGCACCGCGACCTCGCTGCGCACGATCGAGATTCCCGGTTCGGATCATCGGGGCCTCGTCGCGACGGTGACGATTCCGTCGTCGTCGGCATCGGCATGAATCCGGCGCTGGCCCATACTCAGGTTTCGGCGAGTGGATACTGGCGTGCCCAATCGACGATCTGCTGACCACCCTGGCTGACGTCGCCGCCGAAATCATCGAGCTGCATGCACATCCTCATCAGACCGGTTGGGATGTGCGCTGCGTTGGTGGTCTCCCACCATTGCGCACCGTCGACGAACATCGCAATCCGCTGGGGACTCCACTCGACGGCCCAGCTGTGCCACTGCGTGGCGTCTATCCGGATATGGCCGGCTTCTTGCCGGTCGCCGTAGTGAACGAAGGCGTCGACGCTCTGCCGCGTGGGATCGGCAATTTCCATGAAGTCGACTTCGCCACCACCTGGCCGGTCCGGCCACAGCAGCTGCACGGAATGGTAGTTCGGTGACGCCGCAGGCGATTTCACGCACACTTCCCAGCGGCCGAACGTCTGACCTGGGCTCCACGACATTCCCTCGGAATTACCACGGGAGTCGCCCGTGATCGTCAACACGCCGTCGGCGACGGAAACGGCGCTGGGGGTCCGCCTGCCGTTTCCGGCGTGTCCCGGACCGTTGTAGAGGTTCCAACCGGCAAGCGACGATGGGTCGTCGAAGTCGTCGGATTTGTTCGGCGCGCCCCACTGGTAGGCGGCGGCGGCAGTCGCCGGGCAGTTGTCGGGAGCGGCCTGCGCTGGCGCCTGGTGGCAGATCACCCCGGTAGCGACGCACAGCATCGTGCCCAAGGACGCAAGGACCGTGCGAGGGCGCACCAGGACCTACCTGCACACGAGTGCTATGTGGTCGCTGGCGGCTTGAGCTCGTCCCAGCAGTGCCGCCACAGCAGGATCGCTGTTCGGCACACCGACGAGTTGGTTCATCCCGATGTCCTGCAAGTCGTTCGCGAGCGCACGAATCGCGTCCGCGAGCTCAGGCGGGGTGGCCGGGTCCAGCCGGGAAAGCAGATAATCGCCGCCCCCGAGTGTCGCCAAACGGGCATTGGCCGCAACCGCTTCCATCGCAGCGGGATCACGCCCCAGGTCGGTATTGGTTTGCTTTGACACCGCCTTGCGCACGATGTCGAATGCGCCGCACACACGTCCCTTGGCGGCATCGGACTGCTGGGCATTGACAGCGGGCTCAGCCAACGTGCCGGAAGGTTCGGCCGGTGACCGCGCGAGCATCCAGGTGGCCACACCAATGGCGATCAATGCGATCACCAGGGCAGCCGTTGAGACCCGGTGCGATTGCGTTGGCGGGGCCGGCCGGATTTCACTCAATGTGTTCATATCGTCAACCGCTTCCACATCTGGCGTCGGATCCTGCGTTGCCCGCATTGAGATCACCCTTCCGAGAGGGTCGAACTTCGTTGTGCCGCCGGGTAGGGCGAGTACGGGCGTCGACTTCTCGTTCGTCGGCGCCCGTACCCGCCTGTGCCATCACCGATGGGCGTCGTCAGACCTACGGGCTGCCGTTGCCGCCGGAGGCGCCGGACGACCCGCCTGCGCCACCTGCGCCACCAGCACCCCCGGTGCCGCCGGTGTTGGTACCACCGCCGGTCGCGTCACCGCCAGTTCCGCCTGCGCCGCCATTGCCACCGAGGCCGCCGTTGGCGCCCGTACCACCGGCACCACCCTGGGATGGACCGCTGGTGGAATTGCTGTTGCCGCCATGGCCGCCAGCGCCGCCGCCACCGATGACTGTTCCGGTGCCGTTGCCACCCGCGCCGCCGGTCGCGGTGGTTCCCGTGCCCTCGGAGCTCCCGGCGCCGCCGACACCACCACTGCCGCCGGTGCCATTGCTTGCTCCACCGCCAGCCCCACCGGCACCGCCGGTGGCGTTCCCATTCTGCGAGTGCGCGAAGCCACCTTCGCCCCCGGTGCCGCCATTGCCGCCCAACAGGCCGCCACTACCACCCGTCCCGCCAGTGACGCCGGTGACGTCGGCGGAGCCTTGATCGTCGGCGGGCAGGCTGTTGTAACTGTCGCCGCCCCTACCGCCAGTACCACCTGAGCCGAAAAGTGCTGCGCTGCCACCGTTTCCGGGAGTGCCTCCAGTACCACTGCCACCGTTGGCGCTGGCGTATCCGGCCATGCCACCGTCGCCGCCGGTACCGACGACTGTTTGACCGCCGGCCCCGCCGTTGCCACCGGTAGCGGTTCCGCCGAGGGCGTGGGCCTCGGCGAACCCGCCGAGACCGCCGTCACCGGCGTCGCCGATCACCGCTCCACCCCCGGCTCCGGCGTTGCCGCCGGTGGCGTTTCCGGTGAGGGAAATCGCGTCGCCACCCTGGCCGCCGCTACCGCCGTTGCCGCCG
>Ga0105237_10006480_pt1 | contig 12973 bp, 7 predicted proteins | sample KBSC24metaG_FD_81520 | JGI IMG/M metagenome (GOLD analysis project Ga0105237, IMG submission 81520) | Corn rhizosphere microbial communities from Kellogg Biological Station, Michigan, USA - KBS C2-4 metaG | ecosystem: Host-associated > Plants > Roots > Rhizosphere > Soil | place: Michigan, USA...
GACGCCAGCCATCCGGCGATGCGCGTCAATCTCGATGCCTGCATCCAGTGCGGCCTGTGCGTGCGCGCCTGCAGGGAGGTCCAGGTCAACGACGTCATCGGCATGGCCTATCGCAACCACGGCTCGAAAATCGTGTTCGACTTCGACGATCCCATGGGCGAATCCACCTGCGTCGCTTGCGGCGAATGCGTGCAGGCCTGCCCGACCGGCGCGCTGATGCCCGCCGTGATGCTCGACGACAAACAAACCCGCGTCACATATGCGGACAAGAAGGTCGACTCGCTCTGCCCGTTCTGCGGCGTCGGCTGCCAGGTGACCTATGAGGTCAAGGACGAGAAGGTGATTTATGCGGAAGGGCGCGACGGCCCGGCCAATCACAACCGTCTTTGCGTCAAGGGCCGTTTCGGCTTCGACTACATCCACCATCCGCATCGCCTGACAAAACCGCTGGTGCGGTTGCCGAATGCGAAGAAGGATGCCAACGACCAGGTCGACCCCGCTAATCCCTTCACCCACTTCCGCGAAGCGAGCTGGGACGAAGCGCTCGACATCGCCGCCAAGGGCCTCGTCAAGATCCGCGACGAGAAAGGCGTGAAGGCGCTGGCCGGGTTCGGTTCGGCCAAGGGCTCGAACGAAGAAGCCTATCTGTTCCAGAAGCTGGTGCGCACCGGCTTTGGCTCGAACAATGTCGACCACTGCACGCGCTTGTGCCACGCGTCATCGGTCGCGGCGCTGTTCGAGGGCCTGAGCTCAGGCGCGGTGTCGGCGCCGTTCTCGGCGGCGATGGATGCCGAAGTGATCTGGGTGATCGGCGCCAACCCGACCGTGAACCATCCGGTCGCCGCGACCTTCATCAAGAATGCGGTGAAGCAGAACGGCGCCAAGCTGTTCGTGATGGATCCGCGCCGGCAGTCGCTGTCGCGTCACGCAAGCAAGCATCTGCAGTTCAAGCCGGGCTCTGACGTTGCCATGCTGAACGCGATGATCCACACGATCATCACCGAAGGCCTGACCGACGATCAGTACATCGCCGGCTACACCGAGGGGTTCGAGGACCTCAAGGAGAAGATCAAGGAGTTCACGCCGGAGAAGATGGAAGCCATCTGCGGCATCCCGGCGCAGACGCTGCGTGAGGTCGCGCGCACCTACGCGCGCGCCAAGTCGTCGATCATCTTCTGGGGCATGGGCATCAGCCAGCACGTTCACGGCACCGACAACGCGCGCTGCCTCATTGCGTTGGCGCTGATCACCGGCCAGGTCGGCCGGCCCGGTACCGGTCTGCATCCGCTGCGCGGCCAGAACAACGTGCAGGGCGCTTCCGACGCAGGTCTGATCCCGATGTTCCTGCCGGACTATCAGCCGGTCGGTCGCGACGATCTGCGTGGAAGCTTCGAAAAGCTCTGGCAGCAGGATCTCGATCCCGTCCGCGGCCTGACTGTGGTCGAGATCATGAACGCGATCCACGCCGGCGAGATCACGGGCATGTATATCGAGGGCGAGAACCCCGCGATGTCCGATCCCGATTTGCAGCATGCGCGCGGGGCGCTCGCCATGCTCGACCATCTCGTGGTGCAGGATCTCTTCGTCACCGAGACCGCGTTCCACGCCGACGTGATCCTGCCTGCTTCCGCTTTTGCCGAGAAGGACGGCTCCTTCACCAACACCGATCGCCGCGTGCAGCTTGCCCGCCAGGTGATCAAGCCGCCCGGCGATGCAAAGCAGGATCTCTGGATCATCCAGGAGATCGGCAAGCGCATGGGCCTGCCGTGGAATTACTCCGGGCCGGGCGAGGTCTACACCGAGATGGCGGAACTGATGCCGTCGCTCAAGAACATCAGCTGGGAGCGGCTGGTGCGTGAAGGCGCCGTGACCTATCCGGCCGATGATCCGCTACTGCCCGGCAACGAGATCATCTTTACCACCGGCTTCCCGACCGCGAGCGGTCGCGGCAAGATCGTGCCGGCCAAGGTCATTCCGCCGGACGAACTGCCCGACGCCGAATATCCGATGGTGCTCTCGACCGGCCGCGTGCTCGAGCATTGGCACACCGGCTCGATGACGCGCCGCGCGCAGGTGCTCGACCAGATCGAGCCCGAGGCGGTCGCGTTCATGTCGCCGAAGGACATGCACAGGAAGAAACTTGTGCCCGGCGATTTCATTCGGCTGGAGACGCGCCGCGGCGCGGTCGAGGTCAAGGTTCGCTCCGATCGCGACGTGCCTGAAAACATGGTGTTCATGCCGTTCTGCTACGCGGAAGCGGCGGCGAACCTGTTGACCAACCCGGCGCTCGACCCGTTCGGCAAGATCCCCGAGTTCAAGTTCTGCGCAGTGCGCGCCGAACGCGCGGAGATGCAGGACGCGGCGGAATAGCAATCGGCGAAAAACAACCCCATGCACAGTAGAGCTCGGCTTGAAATGCTTGGGGATTTTTCGGTCTTACCGAAATCGCTTGCGGCGTCGGGCAAAACACCTGTATAAGTGCATGATCCACCGACATACGCGCGGCTTCGCTGCGCGCAACGACGGTGGTAAACTTGCCCCATGTCCAAAGTCACCCCTGCGACCCGCGCGCTCACAGCTGCCGGCGTCGCCTTCACTGTCCATACTTACGACTATGACCCCGACGCCGAGAGCATCGGCCTTCAGGCCGCGGCTGCGCTGGGCGAGGACCCGGCGCGCGTGCTGAAGACGCTGATGGCGTTGGTCGACGGCAAGCCCGTCTGCGTCATCGTCCCGTCCGACCACGAAGTTTCGATGAAGAAGCTCGCCGCTGCCGTGAACGGCAAATCGGCGCAGATGATGAAGCCGCCTGAAGCCGAGCGTGTCACCGGCTACAAGGTCGGCGGCATCAGCCCGTTCGGTCAGCGCAAGCAGGTCATCACCGTGATCGAGCAGAGCGCACTCGCGCATGACCTTGTCTATCTCAATGGTGGTCAGCGCGGCCTGCAGGTGCGGATGAAGCCTGCCGATGTGCGGGATGTCGTGAAGGCGGTTGCCGCGGATGTGCTTGCCTGACGGACCCCTGGCGTCGTCAGGGTGCGCCGGATAATTGCCCTACAATCTGACCTTGCAAGATGGAGTTGCCGTGCGGTTGCTGTTGCTGGTGGTTCTCCTTGCCGCGACGTCGCCGGCGCTCGGCAGGTGGGTGGGCGTGGAAGAGGAACGGATCCCGGTCGCCAGGCTCATCGAAAACCTGGAGAAGATCGCTAAGGACAATCCTGCCAGCGCCGAGGCGTTGCTGAACGTTGGTCGTGCGCACGGCATGGCTTACGCCCAGAAGTCCGACCCGCTGACGGTACCGAAGGCCTACCATGGCATTCAGCCGCCGGCCGTTCCTTTCACGAAGGTAACGCCGGCCGCTGACCCCACTTTGAATGCTGCCTCGCAGGCGCATCTGGAAGCCGCGTTGAAGGCGTACAAGCAGGCGTTGGAATTGGACAAGGATAACCTTGTCATCCAGCTCGGCCTCGCCTGGCTGACCGAGCAGGCCGGCCGGAAGGACGATGCGGTGAAGCAATATCGAACGATCGCAGCCGACGCCTGGGAGAAGGAAAACAGCCTGACGATGGTTGGTATGGGCGGGCGGACGCTGACCGGTGAAGTCGTCTCTTACCTCGTCCCGCTTCTCGACGCCGAGAAGGACAAGTGCGAGATCGAGACGCTGAAGGATCACGTCGCCACCTTGAGAAAGCTGCCATATCCGATCACTCCCATCGCTGTGCCGCTGGCCGATGGGCTCACGATCAGCGACCTCGAAGCACCCGACGCGCGAGTGACGTTCGACGTGGACGGCAGCGGGCTGGGTCGCGAATGGAGCTGGATTACCCCCAAAGCTGCCTGGCTCGTCAGCGACCTGAAGTTCGATGGCAAAATCGACAGCGGCCGGCAATTGTTCGGCAACGTCACGTTCTGGATGTTTTGGAGCAACGGATACGCGCCACTGGCCGCACTCGATGATGACCGCGACGGCATTTTGACCGGCAAAGAACTGACCGGCCTCGCCCTGTGGCGCGATGTCAACGGCAATGGCGTGGCAGACCCCGGAGAGGTCAAGCCGGTCTCGGCTTATGGTATCGTCGCTATATCGTGCAGGTGGCAAACGCTGAACGAGAACCCGGACAAGGTTGCCTTCAGCCCGAACGGCGTGGTGTTCCAAGACGGAAAGACGCGCCCCAGCTTCGACCTCGTCTTGAGGCCACAGCTTGGCTCCCAAGCCACGTTTCGTGCGCCAATTGTGTCGGGGAACAACCCATAAATTGCTTGAAAGACAGGCCGTGGTCCATTTGAGCATGACAGTATCTGAGCCGTTGACAGCAGTGTCTCCGAATAGCCGACAAATAGATCGCGTACGTGATCGCTATGGTTGAGCGGCAGGCTCAACTTCCGCTGTGGATCATAACCAGTAGATGCTGACCAAACGGAACGATTTCCGTTTAACCCGCGCAAGCCGACGTTGATCAGTACTCGCCCTACTGCTTCTGCAGCAGCTTGAGCCGGCAGCGCAGCGCCTCGCGGATGTGAGCACGCGCAAGCTGCTCGGCCTTGTCGCCGTCGCGCGCGGCGATGGCCTCGATGATGGCCTGGTGCTCGCCGTGGCTGGTCGAGGGACGCCCCGTCACGGTGAAAGTGGTCGGACCGAGCAGGGCGATCCAGTCCTGCAATTCGCCTGATGCGTTGTCGAGATAGCGGTTGCGCGCGGCGCGGCAGATCGCCTCGTGGAAGGCGCGGTTGAGCCTTGCCCGTTCTCTTGCCATCTCGGCGACGTCAGTCACGGACACATCGACAAAAGCCTGTTCGATATCCCGGAGTGCATCGACCTCGGGTGAGGAGGCGTGCTCGGCGGCGAGGCGCGCGGCGGCGCCCTCCATGATCTCGCGCATGGCGTAGAGCTCGAGCACCTCGGAGATATCGAGGTTGCGGACGATCAGCCCTCGCCCTCCGGCAGGCTCGACGAAGCCGCGCGCGGCGAGCCGGCCAAGCGCCTCCCGCACCGGCGTACGGCTGACCTTGAGTTTCTGCGCGACTTCTTCTTCCCGGAGGCGGTCGCCAGCCCGGTAGCTGCCGGCCTGGAGTGCCTCGCAGAGCGAACGAAATACGGCCTCGCCGAGCGCCACGCCACCGCCGCGCGCGATCGATCCGCCTGCCTTTGCCTGGCGCCTGGCCATGAATCCCCAGTCGCGCAACGCGCATCCTGCCCATGCAGAGATGCCGCTTGCGCCGCATATGTATATCTTTGTATACAAAGGTACGCAATAGTGGAGCGATTGACGGATGCCACTTTGCGGGCAGAATGTCTCTAACTTCGTCGCATTGGGCAGACGGCATGGGCAGCAAATACGATGTGCTGGTGATCGGCGGCGGCAACGCGGCGCTATGTGCTGCGATCGGCGCCCGGCGAGGCGGCGCATCGGTGCTCGTTCTCGAAGGCGCGCCAAAGTTCTATCGCGGCGGCAACACCCGCCACACCCGCAACATGCGCTGCGCCCACGACGCTGCCACCGAAATCCTCACCGGTCCCTACACGGAAGATGAATTTTGGGAGGATCTGCTACGCGTCACGGGCGGCCAGACCGACGAGGTCCTCGCCCGCCATATGATCCGGGAGTCCAAGGACATCCTGAACTGGATCGTGGAGCAGGGCGTGCGCTGGCAGCCCTCGCTCGGCGGCACGCTGAGCCTCGGCCGCACCAACTCCTTCTTCCTCGGCGGCGGGCGCGCGATGCTGAATGCGCTCTATCTCACGGCCGAGCGGCTCGGCGTCGACGTCGAATATGACGCCGAGGTCACCGACCTCGTGATCGAGGACGGCATGTTTCTCGCCGCCCACCTGAAGCGGCCGATCAACGGCGAGACCGAGATCCGCGCGACCTCGCTGGTGGCCGCCGCCGGCGGGTTCGAGGCCAACATCGAATGGCTGAAGCAATATTGGGGCGAGGCCGCCGATAATTTCCTGATCCGCGGCACACCCTACAATCGCGGCTCGATCCTGAAGATGCTGCTCGCCAAGGGCGTGCAGGAGGTCGGTGATCCCACCCAGTGCCATGCGGTTGCGATCGACGCCCGCGCGCCGAAATTCGACGGCGGCATCATCACGCGCCACGACTCGGTCGTGTTCGGCATCGTCGTCAACAAGCATTCGCATCGCTTCTACGACGAGGGCGAGGACATCTGGCCGAAGCGCTACGCGATCTGGGGCCGGCTGGTCGCGGCCCAGCCCGATCAGATCGCCTACATTATTTTTGACTCGACCGTCGTCACGTCGTTCATGCCGACGCTGTTCCCGCCGATCGCCGGGCAGACGGTGGCCGAACTCGCCGGCAAGCTGACGCTCGATCCGGTCGCGCTGGAAAAAACCATCACTGAGTTCAACGCGGCGGTGCGACCCGGCACGTTCGACCACACCATTCTGGATGACTGCGTGACTGAAGGCATCACGCCGCCCAAGACGCACTGGGCGCGTCGGATCGAGACGCCGCCTTATCTCGCCTATCCGGTGCGGCCCGGCATCACCTTCACCTATCTCGGCACCCGCGTGACCAAGGAGGCGCGGATGCTGATGGCTGACGGTAAGCCGTCGGCCAATATGTTCGCGGCCGGCGAGATCATGGCCGGCAACGTGCTCGGCAAGGGCTATGCCGCCGGCATGGGCATGACCATCGGCAGTGTGTTCGGGCGGATTGCAGGACGGGAAGCGGCGAAACATGCACGGAACTAGGATTCTGGACGAAGCCGACCGCCTGATGACGGTCTGCAATTCCTGCCGCTATTGCGAGGGCCTCTGCGCGGTGTTTCCCGCCATGGAGATGCGGCGTGCGTTTTCCGATGGCGATCTCAATTATCTCGCCAATCTCTGCCACTCCTGCGGCGCCTGCTATGTCGATTGCCAGTTCTCGCCGCCGCACGAATTCAACGTCAACGTTCCCCAGACGCTCGCGGTCGCGCGCGCGGAGTCTTACGCGGCTTATGCCTGGCCGCAGGCGCTGTCCGGCACCTTCGCGCGCAATGGGCTCGTCATCAGCGTCGTCGCTGCGCTCAGCATGGCCGCTTTCATCTTCGGCTTTGCGGTCCTGAACGACCACAGCGTGCTGTTCGGCGTGCACACCGGCCCCGGCGCCTTCTACAAGCTGATGCCGCACAATGCGATGGCTGCCCTGTTCAGCGCTGCCTTGCTCTACGCCATCCTCGCGCTGGCGATGAGCGTCCGCGCGTTCTGGCGCGACATCGGCGCGCCGATCGGGGGGCGGGCCGACGGAGGCTCGATCTTCCAGGCGATCCGCGATGCCGGTGAGCTGCGTTATCTCCATGGCGGCGGCGTCGGTTGCTACAACGAGGACGACAAGCCGACCGACCGGCGCAAGCTGTTTCATCACCTGACGTTCTACGGCTTCCTGCTGTGCTTTGCCGCGACATCGGTTGCCACGCTGTATCACTATCTGCTCGGCCGCGAGGCGCCGTATCCGTGGTGGGACCTGCCCGTGGTGCTCGGCACGCTCGGCGGCATCGGCCTCGTCGTCGGTCCCATTGGGCTGTTCGTCGCCAAATCGCGACGCGCACCCGAGCTGCTCGACGAGAACAGCTACGGCATGGATGTCGGCTTCATCGCCATGCTGTTTCTGACCGGAGTGACCGGCATGCTGCTTCTGATCCTGCGCGAGAGCGCTGCGATGGGCCCGTTGCTGGCGCTGCATCTCGGCGCGGTGTTTGCACTGTTCATCACCATGCCCTATGGCAAGTTCGTGCACGGCATCTATCGTTTCGTGGCGCTGGTGCGCTATGCGCAGGAGCGGCGAACGGAGGCGTGAGCCGTCTCGTCGGTGTTGAAACGGCCGTTGCGCAGGAATGCGATGGTTTGCTCGATCGCGATGGCGTGTCGCGGGAGCCCTGCGTGCGGTGCCTTGACCACGATGTGGTCGGCCATGCCAGCCAACTTCGAACTTGCGACTGAAACCTTGCCGTCGTTGGGACGGGGCAAGACAAGAGTCGAGGCGATCGGTGAGATGGTGCGGCAGCCCGCAATGATGCCGATGGAATAATCAGGCGACGGCAGGGCGGTGAGCACGGGGGCCTGGTCGGTGGTGAGCTGCAAGCCGGCCGGACCGAAAACGGCGCGGTAGACGGCGAGGTCCTTCAAGAGATCTGCGACCTCGCTGCCGCCGTTGGGCGTCCCCAACATCACAACGCGGCCGAGCCGCGCCGGCCGGTGCCTCGAAATATAGACACGCGTCAGCAGCCCACCCATGGAATGAGCGACAAAGTGGATTGCCCCGTCGCATTGCTCCGCGAAGGCAGCGATCGGGGCGTGGATGTCCTCAGCCAGCGCTTCGAGCGGCTTCTTGCGGCTCGCGTAGTTGAGATTGAGCGTCGCGAAGCCGCGGCGCTGCAAGATTCGCTCCAACTTCTTCAGGGTCCACGCACCGACCGCGATGCCGTGAAGCAGCACCACGCAGTCACACCTTGTTTCCACCGGTGCGACGGCCATGGGTTGGACCTTACGCAACCTCGCGCTCCGGCAGAGAGGCCTGCTCGCGGGCCATCGTGGTTGCGGTGACGTAGTCGGTCTTGCCGGTGCCGAGCAGCGGCACCTTGTCGACCACCATGATCGTTGCGGGCACCGTCAGCTCGGACGCGCCGATCGTCTTGGCCTGGGCCTGCATCGCGCTGCGCTCGGCATTCTTCTCCGTCGTCAGCAGCACGATGCGCTCGCCCTTGCGCTGGTCAGGGATCGACACGGCGACTGAAGCCGCCTGCGGCCACAGCGCGGTTGCGATGCTTTCGACCGCCGACAGCGAGACCATTTCACCGGCGATCTTGGCAAAGCGCTTGGCGCGACCCTTGATGGTGATGAAGCCGGCCGCGTCGATAGCGACGATGTCGCCGGTGTCGTGCCAACCCTCTGGGAGCGGTTCGAGCACACCGGGATTTTCGGCCCGCAGATAACCGAGCATCACGTTCGGTCCGCGCACCGAGAGGCGTCCACCTTCCTCGATGCCCGGGACCGGATCGAGGCGGCTTTCCATCAGCGGCGACAGGCGGCCGACGGTGCCGGGGCGGTTGGCCATCGGTGTGTTCATCGCCAGCACCGGCGCCGTCTCGGTGACGCCATAACCTTCGAGGATACGGATGCCGTAGCGCTCCATGAACACCTGGCGCGTGCGATCCTTCACCGCCTCGGCGCCGGCGATCACCAGGCGCAGGGTGCGGAAATCGTAGGCATGCGCCGAACGTGCATAGCCGGACAGGAACGTGTCGGTGCCGAACAGGATCGTGGCGCCGGTCTGGTAGATCAGCTCCGGCACGATGCGGTAGTGCAGCGGTGAGGGATACATGTAGATCGGAATGCCCGCGAGCATCGGCATCATCATTCCGCCTGTCAGGCCGAACGAGTGGAACACCGGCAGCACGTTGAACACCTTGTCGTTGGCGTTGGCGTCAACCCGCGCCAGCGCCTGCGCCGCGTTGGCGAGGATGTTGCGGTGGGACAGCACCACGCCCTTGGGGGTGCCTTCCGAACCCGACGTGAACAACACGACGGCGGGATCGTTGGCCTGGCGGGCAACGCGCGGCGCGGTGCCGTCGAGCAGGCCCTTGATCTTGTCGGCCGTGCCGATCGTGGCTCTGACGTCTTCGAGATAGACGACACGTGCTTCGGCGGAGATCGCGGCCATCAGCTTGTCGAGCTTGCCCTTCTCGATGAAGGCTTTTGAGGTCAGCACCGTCTTGACCTGTGCGGCCTTCATGGCAGCAAGGACATTGACCGGGCCGGCGGAGAAGTTGAGCATCGCCGGCACGCGACCGATGCTCTGCAGCGCCATGAAGACGACGGCGACTCCCGCGGAGTTCGGCAGCAGCACGCCGACATTCTCGCCGGCCGAGGTGCCGGTCTCGAGCTTGCGGCTCAGCACCTGCGCGCCGAGGATCAGCTTGCGATAGGTCAGCTTGGTGCCGAGCGCGTCCTCGATGATGACCTTGCCGGTATCGCGGTCGCGATAAGCGTGGCCGAGTGCCTCGAACAGCGTGTGATCGAGCATGGCGTTCTTGACCATCGCGTCGATCATGACGTCCTGGAGCGCGGCGCCGGCAGCATTGCGGCGTGCCTTGCCCTTGAGCTGCTCATCAATCGGCAGCTTGACCGGCGGCAGGATCGTCACCGTCACCCGCGGGAACCATGAGCGCTTGATCTGGCTGGAGTTGAGATAGCTGAGATGCGAACGCTGCGCACCCTCGATGCGAACCGGCACGACCACGGCGTCGGCCTTGTCCGCGATCATCGCGGTGCCGTCATAGACCTTCATCAGCGAGCCGGAGACGGTGATGCGGCCTTCCGGGAAGATCACCACAGGTTCGCCGGCGGCGACGAGCTTGATCAGGTCGCGCGCAGCCAGCGGCTTGGTCGGGTCCATGGTGTAGTGCTTGACCACGCGCAGGAACGGTTTGGCCCACCAGGCCTTGGAGATGCCGGTATCGACCGCGAAGCTCGCGTCGATCGGCAACACGGCGTGCAGCAGCGGGCCGTCGATCAGGCTGACATGATTGGGCGCGATCAGCATGCGCGTGCCGGCGGGCGGCAGGTTCTCGAGGCCACGAACTTCGGTACGGAACAGGGCGCGGAACAGCAGCGCGCCGAAATCGCGCACGCCTTCCTTGCCCCACTTGGTCAGCACGAACCACACCGCGCCGAAGCTGGCGACGCCGAGGCCGAAGAAGATCCAGCCGACATGAAGTCCGGCCGCCTGCAGCAGCGCGACGAACAGCGAGCCCACCACCATAAAGGCAGCCTGCAACACGTTGCCGGCAGCGATGATACGGGCGCGCTCATTCGGGGCCGACCAGGCCTGCACGGCCGCGAAGGAGGGAACCACGAACAGGCCGCCGCCGAATGCGAAGGCGACGAAGTCGAGCAGCATCCGCACACCCGCAAACGAGGTAGCGAAATCGACCGCTGCGATGTCGTTACCCTTCACCGTGACGCCAATGGCCCAGCCGAGGTCAATGCCGGCAAAGCCCATCATGATGGCGCCGATCGGCACCAGCGCGAGATTCGGGCGAACATGGCTGAGGCTGGCCGCAAACAGCGAGCCGATGGCGATGCCGATCGCGAAGGTCGCAAGGCACAGCGTCACCACGCCTTCGCTGCCACCGACGACGTCCTTGACCAGCGCGGGCAGCAGCGACAGCACGATCGCGCCGACCAGCCAGAACCAGGAGACGATCACGGTGCCGTCCCACAGCCGGTGGTCCGCATGCAGCGTCTTGAGCAGACTGATTGTCGATGTCCAGGGATTGGCATCAACAGGCAGATCGGGCGCGGAGGGCGTCGTTTGCGGAATGCGGGAGGCGAAGGCCCAGGACAGCAGAGCCAGCACGACCACGGCCGATGCGACCCAGCCCATATGCGCGGAGCCGGCCACGAACTGGCCACCGGCGACGGTGCCGAGCAGGATGGCCATGAAGGTCGCGCCTTCGACCAGCGCATTGCCGGTTGCGAGTTCACCGATCTCGAGCTGGTCCGGCAGCATGGCGTATTTCACCGGGCCGAACAGGGCGGCGATGACGCCGAACAGCCCGAGCGCGATGAACAGCAGCGGCACCGAGTGCATGAAGAAGCCGGCGGCGGCAAAGCCCGCCGCGAAGATCTCGGCGAACTTCAATCGTCGTGCGACGACCGATTTGACGTATTTGTCGGCGAGCTGGCCGCCGAGCCCGGACAGGATGAAATAGGGGAAGATGAAGACGGCGCCTGCCACCGTCACCAGCGCATCACCGTGGCCGGTCGCGGCGCTGTAAAGCAGGATGATGACGAGTGCGTTCTTGAGCACATTGTCATTGAGCGCCGAGAAGAATTGCGCCCCGAACAGCGGCGCAAAGCGGCGTGACGACATCAATTCCCTGATCATGACTAGTCCTGTTTTGGATAGGCAGCCTGAGGTTGCTACGTTGTCTGTGAAACGTCACGACCGGAAGAGTTTGGGAGGAGCGATTGCAGGGCGACTGCGGTCGCCAGCCTGCGGTGTCCCCTCGGTCCCTCCGATCCTGTTGGTCTCCAGTCTGTCTCGTTAGGTTCGCAAATATGCGGTCGCCGCAGTGGTTTCGGGCGGAAATGCCGCGCTTACGGGGCATACCGCGACGGTCGATAAGAAAAAGCTGAAGGGCGCCCTGACTTTCGCCGAGTCGGCCGGCAATGTCCGGACATAGTAAGTCCTTTGTTGCGGCCGGCGGTCGCATTCGAGTGGACCACCATGCGCATCTTGTTGTCCTCAGGTGAGGTGAGCAAGATGGCGAAACGGGTTGAGACGGCCGAGCAGGCTGACGCGGCGGCGGTCGTTGTGGGCCCGGCTGGCCCGCCACATCCGGAAGGTCGCACGGCGCTCGGCAAGTACGCCAGCAATGTCGCAGGCGTTTGCGATCCGATCGATCGGGGCCATCGCGAACCGCACAAGGGCGCGGCCAAAGCCGGTCACGAGAGCCGCGGCGTCATCGACGAAGGTGGAGGCGATATCAACAGCAAGCGTTTGCATTTTGCAGGTCTCCGAGTTAATTTGAACAATGTTCACATGAGTAGCTTGAAAATGAACAATGTTCAAGAAGAATCGCTGCGGGACCAGAAAAAAAATCGGCGGCGGCTCCAGATCCTGGAGATCGCCCGCGGCATTATCGCGACTAAAGGATTGAGATCGTTGAAGGTTCGGGATGTTGCCGAGGCCGCCGGCTGCTCGGTCGGCAGCGTCTATAACGAGTTCGGTGACTTCGACGGGGTGATCCTGACGGTCAACAGGGAGACGGTTCAGGCGCTAACCGTGCGGCTGGGCGGGGTTCCGGCCGAGGATCCGGTCCGCCAGCTCTATGGCTTGGCCGAGACCTATCTCGATTTCTTCGCCGAGAACGCCAATCTGCTGCGCTCGCTGTTCGAGCACCGGATGGAGGACGACCGTCCTTATCCCGATGACATCCTTCAGATGGTGATGGACGCCTTCGC
>Ga0105237_10006482_pt1 | contig 12972 bp, 12 predicted proteins | sample KBSC24metaG_FD_81520 | JGI IMG/M metagenome (GOLD analysis project Ga0105237, IMG submission 81520) | Corn rhizosphere microbial communities from Kellogg Biological Station, Michigan, USA - KBS C2-4 metaG | ecosystem: Host-associated > Plants > Roots > Rhizosphere > Soil | place: Michigan, USA...
ACGCTGCGCGGGGAGGCGAACGCGGCCGTCGACGGATACGAAGGGCTGCGCTCGCTCGAGGTGCTGATCGCTGCCTACCGCTCGGCGCGCGACGGCGTTCGCGTCGGCCTGCCGCTGGTGTTCTGATGGCAACGCAGGTCCACCCGAGCGCGATCGTCGATGCCGGTGCGCAGATCGGCGATGGCACGCGCGTCTGGCACTTCGTGCACGTGAGCGCCGGCGCGCGCATTGGCTCCGGCTGCTCGCTGGGGCAGGGCGTGTATGTGGGCAACGACGTCGCGATCGGCGACAACGTGAAGATCCAGAACAACGTCTCGGTCTACGACGCGGTGACGCTCGAGGACGACGTGTTCTGCGGCCCGAGCATGGTATTCACCAACGTGCTGAACCCGCGTTCGGCGGTCGTGCGCAAGCACGAGTACCGCCGCACGCTGGTCCGGCGCGGGGCGACGCTGGGCGCGAACTGCACGATCGTCTGCGGCACGACCATCGGGCGGCATGCGTTCGTCGGCGCCGGTGCGGTCGTCACGCACGACGTCCCCGATTTCGCGCTCGTCGCGGGCGTGCCGGCGCGCCAGATCGGCTGGATGAGCAGGCACGGCGAGCGGCTTGCGCTGCCGCTGGCCGGGCAGGGTGACGCAGTCTGTCCCGCTACCGCAGAGGCCTACGTGCTGCGCGATGGTGTGTGCCGGCTGCGCGACGAGGCGCGAACATGAGCACGAAGCTGGAATTCGTCGATCTGAAGTCGCAGTACGCGGCGTTGAAGGATCGCATTGCCGAACGCATGCAGCGCGTGCTCGACCACGGCCAGTACATCATGGGCCCGGAAGTGGCCGAGCTCGAACAACGGCTCGCCGCGTACACGGGCGCGAAGCACTGCATAACGGTCGCCAGCGGCACCGAAGCGCTGCTGATCTCGCTGATGGCGCTCGATCTGAAGCCCGGCGACGAGGTGATCACGACGCCTTTCACGTTCGCGGCGACTGCCGAGATGATCGTGCTGCTCGGCGGCGTGCCGGTGTTCGTCGACATCGAGCCCGACACCTGCAACATCGACGCGTCGCTGATCGAGGCTGCGATCACGCCGCGAACGCGCGCGATCATGCCGGTCAGCCTGTACGGCCAGTGCGCCGACATGGACACGATCAACGCCGTCGCGTCGCGGCACGGCTTGCCGGTCATCGAAGACGCGGCGCAGAGCTTCGGCGCGAGCTACCGCGCTCGCAGGAGCTGCAACCTGAGCACCTTCGGCTGCACCAGCTTCTTTCCGAGCAAGCCGCTGGGCTGCTATGGCGACGGCGGCGCGATCTTCACGAACGACGATGCGCTCGCGCAGGCCTGCCGCGAGATTCGCGTGCACGGGCAGAGCGCGCGCTACACCCACACGCGGGTCGGCGTCGGCGGGCGCATGGATACCTTGCAATGCGCGATCGTGCTGGCCAAGCTGGAGCGCTTCGAGTGGGAACTGCAGCGCCGGCATTCCCTGGGTGCGCGTTACCAGGCGCTGCTGCGCGGCGCCGCGCTCGATCTGCTTCAGGTCCGCTCCGACCGCGACTGCGTGTGGGCGCAGTTCACCGTCGGCGTCGACCGGCGCGACGAGGTGCAGCAGGCGCTGCGCGCAGAGTCGATCCCGACGGCCGTGCACTACCCGCGCGCGCTGCATCGCCAGCCGATCTATGCGACCGATGCGTTCGGGCCGTTGCCGAACGCCGAGCGAGCGGCGAGCCGCGTGATCAGCCTGCCGATGAGCGCCGACCTGAGCGAACCCGACCAGGACCGCATCGTCCAGGCACTGCGGCGAGCCGTGGGCAGCGCGTGAGCCCTGGCGCCGCGCCTGGGCCGGTGCTGCCGACCACGCCGCTGGTCAGCGTGGTGATCCCGGCCTACAACCACGTGCAATACATCGGCGAGTGCATCGACAGCGTGCTGTCGCAGGATCACGCGGCCATCGAGGTGATCGTCGTCGACGACGGCTCGACCGACGGGACGCTGGAGCGCCTGCAGGGTTATGGCGAGCGCATCAGGCTGCTGACGCAGCAAGGGGGCCGCCAGGCCCGCGCGCGCAATCTGGCGCTCGGCGTGGCGCGTGGCGACCTGGTCGCGTTTCTCGATTCCGACGATCGGTATCGACCGGGCCGCATCCGCGCCGCGGTGCAGGCGTTTCGCGACGACCCGTCGGCGGCACTCGTCTGGAGCGACTACCGGCGCATCGACGCCGGCGGACAGGTGCTCCAGGTCTGCCGCTGGCAGCCGCGCGATCCGAGCTTCGCGCGCGAACTGATCGCCGGCAATCCCATCTGCAATGCCACGGCGACGGTGCGGCGCAGCGTGCTCGACGAAGTGGGCGGGTTCGACGAGCGCGTGCCGCGCGTGTGCGACGGCGCGGCCTGGTACCAGATCGCCGCGCGCGGCCACCGCTTCGTCCATCTGCCGCTGCCGCTGCTCGACTATCGGGCCCACGGTGCAAACGACAGCCTGCGCTTTGCGCTGATGACGCGCGACCGCGACACGGCGCTGATCGACGCACTGCAGGCATACCAGCGCCTCGGCGTGCTGAGCGGCGCCGACGATCTGCGTTGGGCGCGCAGTGCGATGAGCCGGCAGTTTGCGTTCCGCGCCGCAGCCTGCGCCCAGCGCGAGCTCGCGCGGCTGGGGGCTCGCCGGTTCGGCGTCTCGGCGATCGGCGCGCTGCGCGAGGGCCTGTATCGAGCGCTCGGCTCGGACACCGGGTTGCGCTCGCTGGGGCTGCTGCAGGGCCTTCGAAGGCGGGCCATGCGTCGGGCCGCGCCGGCTGGGCCGGACGCAGACCGATGAGCAGCAGCACCTGGCTCGTCACCGGCGCGAGCGGCTTCGTCGGCTCGGCGCTGTTGCAGGCCCTGCCGGCGAGCGCGTCGCGAACGCTGCTCGTGGCGGGGCGCCGGGCGCCGCAGGCCAGCGCTGCGGACGCGTCGCGCCGGGTCGATCTCGACCTTGCCGCCGCGTCGATCGAACTGCCTTCGGGCATCGACACGGTCGTCCATCTCGCCGGCGAGAAACGTGACGAGTCGCGGATGGAGGCCGTCAACCATCACGGCACTGCACGCCTGGTCGACGCGGCGGCGCGCGCCGGCGCCAGGCGGTTCGTGCACCTGAGCAGCGTCGGCGTGTACGGCGCCGCGAAACATGCGGGCATCGTCGACGAGTCGCGGGCGCAGAGTCCGGCCAATGCCTACGAACGCAGCAAGGCCGCCGGGGAGCGCGCAGTGCGCGAGCGCTGTGCCGCCAACGCGATCTCCTGCGTCGTGCTGCAACCGAGCAATGTGCTCGGCTGGTCGCCGCAGGCTCGGCCGCTGCTCGGGCTGATGCGTATCGTGGCGAAGGGCTGGTTCCGCTACTTCGGGCGCGGCGAGGCATGGGTCAACTACGTGTCGGTCGACGACGTCGCGAGCGCCGTGATCATGGCCGCAGAGTGCGAGATGGCCTCGGATCGCGTGATCACCTGCATGGTCAACACACCGGTGCCGTTGCGCCAGATGATCGGATGGATCGCCGACGAACTGGCCGTCGCACCGCCGCTCGGCCGCTGGCCATACGCAATCGGCGTGGGCCTGGCTGCTGCCGGATCGGCGGGCCGCGTGCTGCTGCGACGCGAACTGCCGTTCTCGCCGCAGCGGCTCCGGGAGCTGACCAACACGACGCGCTACGACGGGTCGGCGATTTCGCGTGTGCTGGGCTTTGGGTATCCGCACGGCATCGAAGCGACGCTGCGGGCGCTCGCAAGCGGCTATCGGCGCGAGGGCTGGTTGTGATCGCCGATCGCCCGCGGGACCACGCAGCATGAAGATCCTGTACGTCAGCGATGCCGCGAGCGTGCACACGCGGCGCTGGGCCGAAGCGATGCGCGACACCGGCGCCCAGGTTCACGTCGCGAGCTTTCGGGCAGCGCAGATCGATGGCGTCGACGTTCATGTGCTGCCGACGTTCGGTCTCGGCAAGCTCGGCTATCTGTTCGCCGTGCCGGCCCTGCGTTCGCTCGCGCAGCGCGTGCAGCCGGACGTGGTGCATGCCCAGTACGTGACCAGCTACGGCTTTCTCGCCGCTGCAGCGCGCCTGACTCCGCTCGTCGTCACCGCCTGGGGGACCGACGTGCTGATCAGCCCGCGCGAGTCGCGCATCTCGCGCTGGCTGGCCGGCCGGGCGCTGCACGCCGCCGATCGGGTGACGACGGTTGCCGAGCACATGAACGCCGCCGTGATCGAACTGGGCGCTGCGCCGGCCAAGGTGCTCGCTCTGCCGTTCGGGGTCGATACCGAGCGGTTCCGTCCGCCGCTTGCGGCGCGGCCCGAGCCGCCGCCGCTGCGCGTGATCTCGACCCGAAACTTCGGCCCTGTCTACAGCGTGTCGACCGTGATCGATGCGGTCGGCCGGGCGCGCGCCGCCGGCCTCGCGCTGCAGCTCGACCTGGTGGGCGACGGAGCGCTGCGCGGCGAGCTCGAAGCGCAGGTGCGGGCGGCGAATCTGGGCGACATCGTGCGCTTTCACGGACACGTCGATGCCGACGCGCTGGTGCGGCTGCTTGGACAGGCGCACGTGTTCGTCAGCTCGGCGCTCTCGGACGGCAACAACGTCTCGCTCAACGAGGCAATGGCCTGCGGTTGTTATCCGATCGCGACGGACATTCCGGCCAACGCGCAGTGGCTGCGCGATTCGAACTCGGGCGCGCTGTTCCCGCCCGGCGACGCGGCGCGTCTCGCAGCCTGCCTCGGGGCGGTGGCCGGCGACGCCGCACTGCGCGCGGCCGCGGCGCGCGAGAATCGCGCGATCGTTGAGGGCCGCGCCGACTGGCGCATCGGGGTGCGGCGCATGCGATCGCTGTACGAGGACGTGATGCGCGAGCGCCGCTCGTTCGCCGCGAAAGGATCGTGATGACCGCAAGCCTGCTGATCTACGGCGCCGGCGCGCACGCGCGCAAGGTCTGCCATGCCTGGACGCTGGCCGGCGGGCGGGTCGAGGCGTTCGTCGACGACGACCCGGCGGCGACGAGCCCGGTGCCGGGCATCGTGCTGCAGTCGGCCGCCTCTCTCGAGGCGATGGCGTCGCCCGGCGCATTGTTCATCGCGATCGGCCGCAGCGACACACGCCGGCACCTGCTCGAGTCGTTCGCCGCGCGCGGCTGGCAACTGCCTGTCGTCGTGCACCCGCGGGCCTGTATTGCGCCCGACGCACGGCTCGAAGACGGCGTGTTCGTCGGCGCCGGCGCGGTGATCGAAAGCGCCGCACAGGTCGGGCGCGGTGCGATCGTCGACATCGGCGCGCTGGTCGACCACGATGCGCGAATCCCGGCGTTCGCCCACCTGCGCGCCGGTGCCGTGTGTGCGGCGGGCACCGAGTGGAAGGAGTAGGGGCGAGTCGCCCCCACGCCGACGCCGATGCGCATCCTGTACCTGAACCACTATGCCGGGTCGCCGCTGCATGGCATGGAGTACCGGCCGTACTACCTGGCGCGCGAATGGGTTCGGGGCGGGCATGAGGTTCAGCTCGTCGCCGCGTCGTATTCGCACGTGCGCACGCGCCAGCCCGAACTGGCGGATCACGCGGCGCGTGACGAAACGATCGCGGGCATCGGCTACCGCTGGCTGCCGACGCCGCGTTATGCCGGCAACGGCGTCGGCCGCGTGCGCAACATCGCTGCCTACCTGGGCCGGCTCTGGCGCGAGTCGGCGCGCTGGGCCGACCAGTGGCGCCCGGATGCGGTGATCGCGTCGAGTACCTACCCGATGGACATCTGGGTCGCGCGCCGGATCGCGCGGCGCGCGCGCGCGAAGCTCGTCTACGAAGTCCACGATCTGTGGCCGGCCTCGCCGATCGAGCTCTCGGGCATGTCGCCGCGCCACCCGTTCATCGTGATGTGCCAGAAGGCCGAGAACGACGCCTACCGCGATGCCGACGTCGTGGTGTCGATGCTTCCGAAGGTTGCCGGGCACATGAGCGAACACGGGCTCGACCTGCGCAAGCTGCACATCGTGCCGAACGGGATCGCGCTGGACGAATGGGACGGCACCGCCACGTCACGCGACCTCACTCCGGAACTGGCCGCACACCTGGCGGCGCTGCGCGCGGCGGGGCGCAGTGTCGTCGGTTATGCCGGATCACACGGCCTGCCGAACGCGCTCGACACCTTGCTCGATGCGGCGGCACTGCTTCGCGAGACGAACCTGTCGTTGGTGCTGGTCGGCGACGGACACGAAAAAGAGCGCCTCGCTGCGCGCGTGCGCGACGAACGATTGACGAATGTCGCGATGTTCGCGCCGATCCCGAAGGCGCAGATTCCGGATCTGCTCGGCGCGTTCGACATCGCGTACATCGGCTGGCAGCGGGTGCCGATCTATCGGTTCGGCATCGCGCCGAACAAGTTGATGGACTACATGATGGCGCGCCGTGCGGTGCTGCATTCGGTCGAGGCGGGCAACGACCCGGTGGCGGAAGCGGGCTGCGGACTCACGGTCGCACCCGAGTCTGCGCAGGCTGTCGCCGACGGCCTGCTGCGGCTGGCCGCCTGCTCGAGCGCCGAACGGGCGGCGATGGGCGAGCGCGGGCGCGCGTTCGTGCTCGCGAACCATACGTATCCCGTGCTCGCGCAGCGCTTCCTCGAGGCATTGAAATGAGCGCCGAGAGCAAGCCCACGGGCTCGCGGGAATCGCAGGCGATCGTCGAGCGGTACGCGCGACGGCACGCCGATGCGCGCTACTCGATGCTCACTCCCGACGTGTGGATGACGCTGCAGGAGCGCCAGCGCGCGGTGCTGCGCCGCTTTGCGGCGCAAGGGCTCGATGTGGCGAGTCTGCGATTGCTCGAAGTCGGTTGCGGCGAAGGCGGCAACCTGCTGGACCTGATCCGCATCGGCTTCGCGCCCGAGCGGCTGACGGGGATCGAACTGATCGAAGACCGCTTCAACGTCGCGCGGGAGCGCCTGCCGCGCGCGCTGCCATTGCACCTGGCAGACGCGCTGGCCGTGGATGTGCCAGGCAGCTCGCAGGACATCGTGTTCGTCTCCACCGTGTTCTCGTCGATTCTCGACGCGGCCACGCAGCGCGAACTCGCCGCGGCAATGTGGCGCTGGCTGCGGCCGGGCGGCGCCGTGCTCTGGTACGACTTCGCGGTCGACAATCCGCGCAACCCGGACGTCCGCGGCGTGCCGCGGGCACGGCTGCGCGAACTGTTCCCCGAGGGCCGCCAACAGGTCCAGCGCATCACGCTCGCGCCTCCGATCGCGCGCCGGGTCTGCCGCTGGCACCCCTCGCTTTACACTGTGTTCAACACGATCCCGCTGCTGCGCACGCATCTGCTTGCATGGATCACCAAGTCATGACCGAGAAGCTGCCGTTCCTGCCGTTCGCGTTGCCAGAGATTGGCGAAGAAGAGATCGCCGAGGTCGTCGACACGCTGCGCTCGGGCTGGATCACGACCGGGCCGAAGGCCAAACGCTTCGAGGAAGATTTTGTCGAGTTCCTCGGCGACACGGGCCTGCAGGCGCTGGCCGTCAATTCGGCGACGGCCGGTCTGCATCTGGCGCTCGAAGCGCTGGGCATCGGGCCGGGCGACGAGGTGATCACGACGACGCACACGTTCACGGCCACGGCGGAGGTCGCGCGCTATCTCGGCGCCGACGTGGTGCTGGTCGACATCGATCCACGCACGCTGTGCATCGATCCGAACCTGGTGGAAGCGGCGATCACGCCACGCACGAAAGCGATCATGCCGGTGCACTATGCCGGCCTCGCGGCCGACATGGGCGCGCTGCTGGCCATCGCGAGAAAGCACGGGCTCAAGGTCGTCGAAGACGCGGCCCACGCGCTGCCGACCACCTGCGGCGGACGCCTGATCGGCACCCTCGATTCCGACATCACGGTGTTCAGCTTCTATGCGAACAAGACCATCACGACGGGCGAGGGCGGCATGGTCGTGACGCGCGACGCGGCGCTCGCACAGCGCATGCGCACCATGCGGCTGCACGGAATGAGCCGCGATGCGTTCGATCGGTTCACCGCGAAGGTGCCGAGCTGGTACTACGAGATCGTCGCGCCGGGGTTCAAGTACAACCTGACCGACATCGCGGCGGCATTGGGCATACACCAACTCAAGCGCGCGCGCGCGTTCCGGGTGCAGCGTGAGCGGCTCGCGCTCGCCTACGACGAGGCATTCGCCGGGCTGCCGGTGATCACGCCACCACGTTGCGCGCCGGGCGATCAGCATGCCTGGCACCTGTACGTGCTGCGGCTCGCCGATGACGCAAGAATCGGCCGCGATGCGCTGATCGAGCAGCTGTTCGCCGCCGGGATCGGCTGCAGCGTGCACTACATTCCGCTGCACCTGCAGCCGTACTGGCGCGAGCGTTATGGGCTTCGCGCGGAACAGTTTCCGCACAGCCAACGGGCGTATGAGCGGATGCTGAGCTTGCCGCTGTATACGCGCATGGGTGAGGGCGATGTCGAACGTGTCGCTGCGGCGGTGCGCGCTGCTTTGCCGGCTTGAACCGCCGTTATCGCTGCATGGCCAAGCGCGTATTCGATGTGGTGGTCGCCGGACTGGGGCTGCTGCTGCTGAGCCCGCTGCTGGTCGCGATCGCGGCGTGGATCAAGCTCGACACACGCGGGCCGGTGTTCTTCCGCCAGCAGCGCGTTGGCCGCGGCGGAGCACTGTTTCGGATCCACAAGTTCCGGACAATGCGAACCGACGCGCCCACCCTCGGCCCGCAGATCACGATCGGCGACGACAATCGGATCACTCCTGCAGGCAGATTTCTGCGGCGTGCAAAGCTCGACGAATTGCCACAGCTGATCGATGTGTTGGTCGGCACGATGAGCTTGGTCGGTCCGCGCCCCGAGGTGCCGCGCTACGTGGCGCTATATCCACCTGAACTGCGTGACAAGGTGTTGAGCGTGCGACCCGGCATCACGGATCGGGCATCGATCGAGTTTCGCGACGAGAGTGCATTGCTCGCCGCGGCAGCCGACCCCGAGCGCGAGTACACAGAAGTCGTGCTGCCCGTGAAGCTGCGCTACGCCGCCGACTATGTGGACCAGGCAACGCTCGGCCACGACCTGCGGCTGATCGCTTTGACCATCAAGACCCTGGTGTTTCACCGATGAGCGAAAACGATGCCGAGCTCCGCCCGCCGACGACGATGGCTGCGTCGTTCGGCTTCTGGCACCGCCTGGACTTGTTGCTCGCACGACTGCGGGTGCATCGCCGGCTGCTCTCGCTGCTGATCGACGCGGTTGTCATCAGCCTGTGCTGGAACATCGCGTACCTGTTTCGCCTGGGGTTCGAGCGCTCGTGGCAAGCACGGCCAGGCTACGACCACTGGCTGCTGCTCGCGGTCGTCGGGGTCTATCTGTTGGTGTTCGTCGGGATGAAGATCCCGCGCAGCATGTGGCGCTTCTCGGGCTTCGGCGAGTTGAAGCGGCTGACTGGGGCTTGCGCCGTCGCCGGCCTGGTTTCGGCGGTGCTGGTGCTGATGCTGCAGCTGGTGCAGGTGCCGCGTACCGTCTTGCTGATGCATCCGGTGCTGAGTCTGCTGGGGCTGTGCATGACGCGGTTGAGCTATCGCATGCTCTATGAGCACGCGCGCTCACGGATCACTGGCAGCGACCGCGAGGTGCGGCGTGCGATCGTGCTCGGCGCGGGCGAGGCAGCGCGCCTGCTGCTGGCCGGGTTACATCAGGAAGGCTGGACTGTGCTGGGCCTGCTCGACGATGATCCCGCGAAACGCGGCGCGCGCATTCAGGGCTCGCCGGTGCTGGGTGCAATCGCCGACATCACGACACTAGACGTCTTGTCCGAAGCCACCCACGTGATTGCCGCGCTTCCGGGGGTGACCGCTGCGCAGCGCCGCCGCGCGATCGAGACGGCCGCCAAGACCGGGTTGCCGGTACTCACCGTGCCGACGTTCAGCGAGCTGCGCGACGGCACGGCGCGCGTCGAGCGCGTGCGCGCGATCGAGCCGGAAGACTTGCTGGGGCGCGAGCCGGTACAACTCGACGAAGCCGGCATCGCAGATCTGATCTCCGGCAAGACAGTGCTGGTGACCGGCGCCGGCGGTTCGATCGGCTCCGAGCTCTGCCGCCAGATCGCACGCTACGGACCGGCACGCCTGGTCCTGTACGAATTGAGCGAGTTCAATCTCTACTCGATCGAGCAGCAACTCGGCGAGCTGCACCCGACGCTGCCGTTGGTGCGGCTGATGGGTGACGTGAAGAATCTCGAACACCTGCGCGTGACCTTCGCGAAGCATCGGCCGCACCTGATCTTGCATGCGGCGGCGTTCAAGCACGTGCCGTTGATGGAAGAGGAGAACGCGTGGGCAGCGCTGCAGAACAACACGCTCGGGACCTGGAACGCAGCGATCGCCGCCGCCGAGTGCGGTGCCGAGCGGTTCGTGCTGATCTCGACTGACAAGGCCGTCAATCCAACGAACGTGATGGGTGCGACGAAGCGTGCGGCCGAGATGGTGATTTCGCATGCCGCGGCGCAGGGGCATGCCACCAGGTTCTGCGCGGTGCGTTTCGGGAATGTCCTCGGGTCGAGCGGAAGCGTGATTCCGAAGTTCAAGGAGCAGATTGCCAAGGGTGGGCCGGTGACCGTGACTCACCCGGAAATCACTCGCTACTTCATGACGATTCCGGAGGCCGTGCGACTGGTGCTGCAGGCTGCAGTTATTGCCGAGAGCGGCCAGGTGATCGTGCTCGACATGGGCGAGCCGGTTCGCATTCTTCAGCTGGCGCGTGACCTGATTCGACTGTCGGGGCACCGCGAAGGCGAGATCGCCATTGCCTTCAGCGGATTGCGACCCGGGGAGAAGCTCTACGAGGAGTTGCTGGCGGATGCAGACGAGACGCGGCCTTCCAAGCATCCGCGGCTGAGGATTGCGCACTTGCGAGAAACGCGCGTTGCGGGGGGTACGCAGATCGATGAAGCGCTGTTGCAAATCGGCGACCCGAGGCAGGAGCGGGACGCGAAGCGTTGGCTCGAGGCCGTCGTTCCGGAATATGGAGCTCGAGCCGAAGGCGACGCGGGGCGTCGCCGATGACTACGTGCGATGCCAAACCCGTCGGTTCACAAAGCCGACATAGCTCACGATGATTCGCAGCACCTTGTCGGATACGTTCTGCGGCTCGTAGTCACGGGGCATGCGAAGCAGGCGGGACTCCCCGCGGGGTTGAGCGTCCAGAATCTGGAGCGCTTGCAGAACGCGTTGGCTGTCGAGCCCGACAAGCATCACGGCGCCTTCCTCGAATCCCTCGGGCCTTTCGTGGACGTCGCGCAGGTTGAGGGCAGGAAAGTTGAGGATGGACGACTCCTCGGTGATCGTTCCGCTGTCGGACAGGACGGCATGCGAATCGGTCTGGAGCTTGACGTAGTCCAGGAATCCGAAGGGCTTCTCGAATCTCACCAGCGGGTGAGCGGTGAGCCCCCCAGCGTCGAGGCGCTTTCGTGTTCTCGGGTGTGTCGAGACGATCACGGGCTCGCCGTAGCGCTCTGCGAGTGTGTTGAGCAGTTCCACCAGCGAAGCCAGGCGCTGCGGCTGATCGACGTTTTCCTCCCGATGGGCGCTGACAACGAAGTACTTGGCTGCCTGCAGTCCGAGTCTGCCGAGAACGTCGGACTTCGCGAAGTCCGTGCGATGGTGTTCGATCACTTCGCGCAGCGGACTCCCCGTGTTGATGATCTGGTCGGGGGGAAGTCCCTCTCGAAGCAGATAGTCGCGCGCGATCTGACTGTACGTCAGGTGAATGTCGGAAGTGTGGTCGACGATGCGCCGGTTGATTTCCTCGGGCACGCGGAAGTCGAAGCAACGGTTGCCCGCCTCCATGTGGAAGATCGGAATCTTCCGGCGCTTGGCGGGAATCACGGACAGGCAGCTGTTGGTGTCGCCGAGCACGAGAAGGGCTTCGGGCTGGATCTCCTCCATGACGCGATCCGCTGCGATGATGACCTGCCCTATCGTCTGCGCTGCCGTCGCGCCAGCCGCCTCCAGGAAGCGGTCGGGCCGGCGAATGCCGAGCTCCTGGAAAAACACCTCGTTGAGTTCGTAGTCGTAGTTCTGTCCGGTGTGGACCAGCGTGTGTTCGCAATGACGGTCCAGCTTGTCGATCACGCGCGACAGCCGGATGATCTCGGGCCGCGTGCCGACGATGGTCATGACCTTAAGCATCGACCGCCTCCTTGACCATCTGGAGTCGCATCAGCACTTCCTTGACTTCGGGGATGGAGAGCCGCCGCGTGTTGTGCGAGGTGTAGTCGTCGATCGCGGAGATGCTGGTCTCGCCTTCGACGAAGTACTTGTCGTAGTTCAGGTCGCGCGAGTCGGCGGGGATGCGGTAGTAGCCGCCAAGGTCGTCGGCTCTTGCCATCTCTTCGCGCGAGACGAGCGACTCGTAGAGCTTCTCGCCGTGGCGCGTGCCGATGACCTTGATGGGGTTGTCGCGACCGGTGAGCTCGCGCAGGGCCTGCGCCAGGTCGCCCACGGTGGAAGCCGGTGCCTTCTGCACGAAGATGTCGCCGGGCTGGGCATGCTCGAACGCATAGAGCACGAGGTCGACCGATTCCTCGAGCGACATCAGGAAGCGCGTCATCGCGGGGTCGGTGATCGTCAGCGGTTTCCCGTCGCGAAGCTGGTTCAGGAACAGCGGAATCACCGAGCCGCGCGACGCCATGACGTTGCCGTAGCGGGTGGCGCACAGGATGGTCTGTTCGGGATCGCACAAGCGGGCCTTGGCGACCATCACCTTTTCCATCATCGCCTTGGACAGGCCCATCGCATTGATCGGGTAGACGGCCTTGTCGGTGCTCAACACCACGCAGCGCTTCACGCCGTTGGCGATGGACGCGCGCAGCACGTTCTCGGCGCCGAGAATGTTGGTGCGAACCGCCTCCATCGGGTAGAACTCGCACGAAGGCACCTGCTTGAGCGCAGCGGCGTGGAACACGTAG
>Ga0105237_10006483_pt1 | contig 12971 bp, 12 predicted proteins | sample KBSC24metaG_FD_81520 | JGI IMG/M metagenome (GOLD analysis project Ga0105237, IMG submission 81520) | Corn rhizosphere microbial communities from Kellogg Biological Station, Michigan, USA - KBS C2-4 metaG | ecosystem: Host-associated > Plants > Roots > Rhizosphere > Soil | place: Michigan, USA...
CGCGCTGTTGGAAGAGTACTTTCAGGTCAAACTCGACAAAAAACATCAGCGCGCCGACTGGTCGCTCCGTCCGCTCACCGACGACATGCTCGACTATGCGGCGCAGGACACGCGCTATTTGCTCGAACTGCGCGATCAACTGCGCGCCTCGCTGGAATCCTTGGGGCGGTTCGGCTGGGCGCAGGAAGAGTTTCAGCGGTTGGAATCGGTGCAATTTCAGCCCGATGATCCATCCACCGCATTTTTGCGTGTGAAAGGGGCGCGCGATCTGGACCGGCGTGGGCTGGCGTTGTTGCGCGAACTGGTCATATGGCGTGATGGAGTGGCCAAAGCACTCGACCGTTCCACGTTCCGTGTGATGGGGAACGAAACGCTGTTGGAGATCGCGCGCCAGGCACCTGGCTCCGCGGCGGCGCTCGGAAAAATCAAAGGGGTGTCGCGTACCGTCCTCGACCGGAACAGCCACGACATCCTGGCCGCCGTGGCGCGCGGCCTCGCCGTCCCCGACTCGGCGCTTCCCAAATTTCCGCGCGCACCGCGATGGGAGCGCGATCCCGAGTTCGATACCAACGTCTCCAAGCTACGCACGGTCCGCGATGCCGCCGCGCAGCGGCTGGAGCTCGATCCGGGCGTGCTATGCGCGCGCGAACGGCTCGAAGCCGTGGCGCGCAAAAAGCCCGCGTCCGTGGACGAGCTCGCGCAGATTCCCGAGCTTCGTCGGTGGCAAATCGACGTGCTCGGCCACGATCTCATCGCCGCATTACGATAAGGTACGGAATGGTCGCAAAGCTCGCCGCACTGCTCGCCGGTCTCATGACACTCGCGCAGGCCGCGAGTGCGCAACATCCCATTACCGAGTATAGCCAGGCGTTCGAAGCGCGGTTCGATCGAACGCAACCCGTCGTGCGATACGAGGTGCGTGTCAATCCCGCGGTGGACTCCACGGGGTACTTCCTCACCATGCACGTCGACAACGTGCGCGATACGCTCCGGCTCGCCATTCCGTACTGGGCCCCCGGCGCATATCGCGTCGCGGCGTTCTATCAATACATTACCGGCCTCTCGATCAAGTCGAGCAATGGCCGTCCGCTCACGGCCGTGTCCGAGGGTAGCTCTACGTGGCGCGTGGTGATCCCCAACGGTCAGGACGGCGTGACGGTACAGTACACTGTTCGATATCCCACCCCGCGCGCGGCGGCGGGCATGGGGAACTACTCGTTTTTCCGGACGGATGGCGCATTGTTGAGCGGTCCGATGACGTATCTCTACGTCGTAGGCCATCCGTTGATTCCGTCGCACGTCACCTACCAACTCCCCGCCGGGTGGCACGTCGTCACGGGACTCGTCCCAACCTCGGATCCGCGCACGTTCTTCGCGCCAACGTATGATGTGTTGATCGATTGTCCCGCGCTCATTGGGAAGTCGTTGCACGTCTGGCCCTTCGAAGTCGATGGGGTTCCCCACCGTGTGGCGTATTATGCCACGACGCCAACCATTTCATTTGATAGCGTGCGTTTCGTACGCATGCACGAGCGTATCGTTTCGACGGCGCTCGACATCATGGGGCGGCTGCCGTACCGCGAATACACATTCATTTATGAAGATGGTCCCGGTGGCGGTCTCGAGCATCTCAACAGCACGACGATCAGCGCGCCGAGCGCGCGTCTTGTTGGGCACGAAGAATCGTGGGCGGGGATCGCGGCGCATGAATACTTTCACGCCTGGAACGTGAAACGCATTCGTCCCGCCGAGCTCGGCCCGTTCACCTACGACCGTCCAGTCCGGACCACGGAACTGTGGTGGGCCGAGGGGATGACCGACTTTTTTTCGGGAGAGATTCGGCGGCGATCGGGGTTGACGACGCACAAGGAAGCGGTCGCGGAGCTCACCGAGCGTATCGAGGCGTATCTCAATACTCCGGGGCACGATCGCATCTCACCCCAACGCGCGAGTTGGACCGCGTGGGACGCCAACACCGTCAACGACGGTTACAATATGTCGTATTATCTCACCGGCGCGTTGATCGGCGATCTGCTCGAGATGAGTATCCGTCACGCAACCAAGAGTGCACGCGGGGTCGATGACGTGGAGCGGTTGCTGTTCGACCGATATGCCGGTCCGGCCGGATACACGGCACAACAGCTTTTGGCCACCGTGAACGACGTTTGTGGATGCGATATGCAACCGTTTTTTACGCGGTACATCATTGGCCATGAATCGTTTCCCTTCGATTCAGTCCTTGCGCTCGCGGGGTGGTCCATGACCACGACGCGTGTCATCACGGACGAACATGGTCAACCGCTCGCGGACGTGCGTGCGAGTATCGTGTCGCAGACTGGGGTCGGGAGCTTGGGTGGTTATGCTGGAAGCCCCGCGCGTCTGTCACTGTCCGTTCCGGATGGGAGCTTTGGGAAAGCCGGATTGATCGACGGGGATTTCATCGTCTCCATAAACGGCACCGCCATTGCATCATCAACGGACTTCCGAAACGCGCTCGCTTCCGCCAAGGTTGGTAGTCGTTATACCGTGGTGTACACACGCAACGGCCGTCGTGCGTCTACGGTCGTGACGATTCTTCCGTATGAGCGGGTGGCCATTGCGTTGCACGATCTCCCCAGGTCGAACAGTAGTGTTGCGGTCCGCTGGTTGTGGCTCTCTGGTGGCCGGCCGCTAGCGCTCGACGATACGCCGCCTTAATCGGCCGAATGTGTGATTGATGTCGAGCGGTTGTACCGACGCGCCGTCCGATGCGTTCACTCTGTGGGCGTTGGACGGAATCTATGAAACGAGAGTTCTGATGTCGCTTGTCATTCGATCCGCGGGTGCCGCGGACATCCCCGTCTTGTTGGACTTGATCCGCGAGCTCGCCACCTACGAGCGCGAACCCGACGCGGTCGAGGCGACCCCGGAGCAGTTGCACCACGCCTTCTTTGGTCCAGACGCCAACGCGCGGGGGCTCGTCGCCGAGGTGGATGGGGCGCCGGTTGGGTGCGCGATCTACTTTTTCAACTTCTCCACTTGGACCGGGCGGCGCGGGGTCTATCTGGAGGACCTTTACGTCCGCCCATCCGCGCGTGGCACCGGTGCCGGACGTGCGCTCATGGCCCGGCTCGCCCACATCGCCCTCGAACACGGGTGCGCTCGGCTCGACTGGGCGGTGCTGGATTGGAATACGCCAGCTATCGGCTTTTACGAGCGGTTGGGTGCTCGTCGAATGGACGATTGGACCATCTATCGGCTCGATGGTTCAGCGCTCAATGCCATGGCACGAGCCGAGCCGGCCCCTCGCGCACTGTGAACGTTTTCGGCATAGTTCGAATTTTGATCAGGTGCGAAGCGTCAATCGTGCGAGATTCCGTCTGATTTTTGTGAACAACAGGGCGAAAAATCGACGTTTCTAGCACAGCCCTTGCTGCGAGGAGGGCCGTTTTTGAGGCGTGAGCCTCATTTCGACCCGGTGTGGCGCCGACACACATGTTCCGTCGGCGACCGTTGGGCGCCGAGTGTGTGGTTGGCTCGGTGTATCATTCACGGTTTCAGATGCCCATCTCGTTTCCCCGGACACCGCTCCGGCGCCAGATCACGATCGCCATCGTCCCTGCGCTCTTTACGCTTTGCGTGATGGCGGCCTCCTCCTTCGTCTTTCGGGGATCGGTTCAAACCCGCCAAGCGGTCGAACATACCCGCGATATCCTCGAAACCTCGTCGGGGCTGTTGCAGCGCGCCGTCGACGCTGAAACCGGAGTGCGTGCGTATATCGTCACCGACGACACGCTTTTCCTTCAACCGTACAATGGCGCTCAAGCCGATGCACACGCCCGTTTTGCACGGCTCGATTCACTGACCGGTCCTAATCCCGAGCGGCGCCAGCGATTGGCGGCGCTGGAGGCCGCGCTCACGGAACGATTTGCGATGCTGCAGACGCAAATCCTCATTCGCAAGACACAAGGGTTCGAGGTGGCCGCGACGACATTGTCGGCTGGGAAAGAAAAGATGGATTCGTTGCGCCGTATCATGGCCGCTATCGATGCCGATGCGCGCGACCAATTGGTTCGGCGCGATGCGCGAGAGCAGAACAACCGTCGCCTTACCAGCACCGTAATTGTCGTGGGCGGCCTCCTCGCCGTGCTGATCTCCTTGCTCGCCAATCGCATGTTGGCCCGCAATATCATGCAGCTCAACGAGGCGAACGCCGAGCTGGCCACGCAAGCCGAGCAGTTGGAGGAGCAAGCGGCGGAGCTCGAAACGCAGGCGGGCGAGCTCGAAGCATCGGCCACGGAGCTCGAGGCGGCCAACGTGGAATTGGAAGAGCAGTCCACCGAGCTCGAAGAGCAGCGCGATGTGGCGCAGATCGCACGCGTGAACGCGGAGCAGGCCAACGCGGCCAAGTCACGCTTTTTGAGTACCATGTCACACGAGCTCCGGACGCCGCTCAATGCCGTGACGGGGTACATCGATCTCATGGATGCCGGCGTGCACGGTCCGGTGACCGATCTGCAACGCGAAGATATCCGCCGTATCAAACGCGCCGTATCGCAACTTACGAGCGTCATCAACGACATTCTCAACTTTGCCAAGCTCGAGGCCGGGGAAGTACGCTACAGTATGGGCTCCGTGCACATGCACGAAGCGCTCGGTAACGCCAGCACCCTCATGGAACCGCAAGCGCAGGCCAAAGGGGTCCGGTTCGAGTACGCGAGTTGCGATCCGTCACTCATCGCTTTTGCCGACCGTGAGCGCGTGCAGCAAGTGGTGCTCAATCTGCTGTCCAACGCGGTCAAGTATACCGAGCCAGGCGGTGTGGTTCGGCTACATTGCGCGGCCAACGATGGTATGGTGTATGTCACGGTGAGCGATACGGGCCGCGGCATCAGCGGGCACGACATGGAGCGTATTTTCGATCCGTTCGTCCAGCTGTTGGTTTCCGCGCATTCACCCAGCGATGGCGTGGGGTTGGGACTCGCCATTGGTCGCGAGCTAGCGCGCGGCATGGGTGGCGATATCACTGTGCGGAGCACCATGGGGATTGGCTCCGAGTTCCAACTGTCGCTGCGGGCGTTATAGCGATCGAATCATCGTGGTGCCGTCGCCGATATAGGACACGGGGCGTGACGACAACATCGTCACGCCCCGTCGTGTGTGTAGCAGTTCGACCAGTTACAGTCCTAAATACGCGCGAATGCGCGGCTCGATCCGGTCCGGCGTCCAGAACGGCGTCCAGATCAAATTGACTTGCACGCTCGCTACGCCGGGGAGCGCTTTGATTTCTTGTTCGATGTTGCCGATGATCTCGGGGCCCGACGGACAGCCGGGCGAGGTGAGTGTCACATCGACGTTCACGACATCGCCATCAATGCGGATGCCGTATATCAATCCCAGATCGGCGATGTTGAGTTGTAGATCCGGGTCTTTGACGCGACGAAGCGCCAGCTTGACCTGGTCCTCGCTCACGGCATTGGCCGTGTTATTTGCGGGACTTGGATTTTCCAGACTTGCCGTTGGACTTGGAAGGCTTGCTGGATTTGCTGGACTTGTGGGTGCTTCGGCTGACGCTGCTTCGCTTGCTGAACTTGCTGCTGTGGCTGGCGCGTCCGGATTTGCTACGGGATCCATGTTTGGAAGATAACGACTTCCTATGGTGAGCCGTCCGCTTGGGGCGATCGTTCCACCCCGCTTCGCGATCCGCCCTGAACTCCGCCGGCATGGCCAGCACGCCATCCGGCATATCCATCACCGCGAGCGACGCCGCGTCGCTCAAGTCGGAACGAACGTCCGCTATCACCCGTTGGGGGCGTAGTGCACGCGCCGCGTGTACGCGGTTGGTGAGCAGGATGACGAACATCTCTCGATCCGGATCGATCCAGATGGACGTCCCCGTGTAGCCAGTATGGCCGTACGCGTGCTCGGAGAGATATTGTCCCGAGCCATATTCGCCCGTTGGCGTGTCCCACCCCAGCGCGCGATGGCCGGCCGCGCGTTTGGTGAACAGCGCGACGGTGGAATCGGAGATGATGCGCACGCCGTTGTACACGCCACCATTGAGCATCATTTGCGCGAACACCGAGAGATCGGTGGCGGTACTGAACAGCCCCGCGTGTCCCGCGATGCCGCCCATGGCGTAGGCATTTTCGTCGTGCACTTCGCCTTGCAGCGGATAGCCGCGCGGGGGCGCGATCTCGGTAGGAGCAATGCGATACTTGAGCGAATCGGCGGGCCGGAATTCGGTGTCGTGCATGCCGAGTGGCGTGAACACGCGCTCGGTGAGAAACCGGTCGAGTCGTTCACCCGACACTTTCTCGACGATCATCCCCAGGAGATCGGCGCCCAGGTCGGAGTATTCGTAGTACTGTCCGGGGTGCGATTGCAGCGGCGTGGAGAGAATGATTTCTTTGGCCAACTCCGGATCGTGCGTCATGCGCCAGAGATCTCGACCGGCCGGCAGGCCAGAGCGGTGCGTGAGCAGGTGGCGCACGGTGACGAAGTCTTTTTCGCCGCCGGAAAACGACGGTAAATATCGTGAGACAGGGGCGTCGAGTGAGACTTTTCCCTCGTCGAACAGAATCATGATTGCCGTTGTGGTCCCCACCACTTTGGTGAGCGAGGCAATGTCATAAATTGTGGAGCTCGGATCGACCGTTGGGCTCGCGGGCGACCACGACATGCGGCCGAACCCACGTTCGAGTACCGCGTTCCCATTGCGGCCAACGACCACCGCCGCGCCCGGAAAGCCGCCAGCATCGATGCCATGCAGGACGACCCGGTCGATAGAGGCGAGCCGAGCGGCTGACATTCCGACGCTGGTCGGGGAGGCGGCAGGGAGTCCCTCATCAGAGGCACGCGTTGCCGCGCGAGTCGCCGCGTGGGTGGCCCCATGGACCACCCGGTTCCCGGTCGCGCCAGCCACGTCACGAATTGTGGCCGGGTGTGGCAACGTCGGCGTGGCACCCAGGGCCGAGACAGCGACCAGGGTGGCGGCCACGACGGCGGCGCCAAGGGGAGCGGGGGTGATTTTTGCGGGGTACGACATCGGCAACATCATCTTTTTGCAGCGGGGGCCCTCAATCTGTCATATTTGACGAGTCAGGCAACCCTCGAGTTTCATGACGGGTCAAAGTTGGTAGGAACGGCATGACGACCGACCAGATCATCGTACGCCGCGCGGTGGATGGCGATGAACGGGCGCTCCGCCAGCTCTGGATGCAACACGCGCCGCATATCGACGCCGTGGTGCTCCGGCTGTGTGGCGACCGAGATTTGGCGTCGGATATCGCGCAGGAGGTCTGGATTCAGATCTTTCGTGCGTTGCCTGGATATCGGGGTGACTCGCAGTTTGGCACGTGGGCGCACCGAATCGCGGTGAATCGAACCTTGAACGCGCTGCGGAAAGTACGACGGATCGCGCGCGTTGAAACTGATATGGACGACGACGGCTCGGTCGCGGTGGGTGACGTTGCGGCGGACAGCGAACGCACCTTTCTCGCCGAGTCGATCGAGCAAGCCATGGCGAGTCTGTCGCCTGGTGCCCGAACGGTGTTCACCTTGCACGATGTCGAGGGGTACACTCACGAAGAGATCGCCAGCGAGCTGGGGATCACGCCGGGCGGCTCCAAGTCCCAATTGTTCAAGGCTCGCGCGAAGCTGCGACGATTGCTCGCGCACCTTCAAGATTTCACCATTACTGGCCCGACACCCGGCCCCGCAGGTCAAGCGCATGTCACTCCCCTCTAAAGAACTCTCCGATTCGGCGCTCGACGCGCTGATTGCCCGCGAGCGAACGCGGGTGGTCGCGCCGTTAACCGAGTGGCGGGCGTTGTCAGCGCAGTTGCGCGACGAGGGATTGATTCGGGCGTCGGCAGAGTCCCGTCCTGATACAACGTTCGCACCCCCTTATACCGCGGAGCCCAAGCCACGTTCCGGCGTGTTTCGCTGGGGGACGCGCATACTGGTCGGCGCGGCGCTCTTGGGTTCCGGGGTCGTCATCGGGCGCGGCATGACCCTGGGAGAGGAGGTCGTCCCCATCATCGCCCAAGCCATGTCGGGCGATACGGTGCGCATCCAACTCTCCGATAAGGGGTTCGCCTCCACCGCGCAGGCCAAGAACGCGCTGGCGCATTCGCAAACCGAATGGCGTCGCGCGGCCATGTTTTTGGTCGAGCACGATTCGGCGTTCGCGTTGGCGCTCACCCCGGAGGCGACGCGCGATCGGTTGGTCGGGTTGGACCGGGTGGTGAGTGGCGCACAATCGGCGTTGCAGGCGGCGCCTGACGACCCAGTACTGAATCAGTATTATCTGTCCGCCTACGGCGCTCGACAGCGCGCCGTGCAAACATTGCGACAAACCGCACCCGAAGGGGCGCGGTTGACGGGATTTTAGGATGATGGACGTGCGCGGATGACGGTCACGCGAGATCAGAACACGTTGTCGACGTGGCCTTGGGGCCGCCTCGATGACATCCTGCGGCATTGGACGCTACACGCGGCCGCCGTCATTGTTGTGGCATGCGGTGTATTAGCCGCGAGCGGTGGCGTCACGCGCCTCATGGCCCAGGACGGCGATGCGGACGGCTCGCCGTCCAGCATCCCACCCAAAGGATCGGCGTGGGCTGGGGTATTGTTTCTCTATGAAGAGAACGCTCGGTCGCCCTATCTCGTGGCGGAGTCCATCGACCCCAATTCGCCTGCCAATAAGGCGGGGCTTCTGCCGGGCGATTCCATTATCAGCTTCAACGGGGTGGGGATCCGTTCGGTGATCACCAATCCCAAGCGGTTCAAGCCGGGTGACAAGGTCACGGTCAAATTTCGCCGGAACGGCGTAAAAGAGCTGCCGTTGATCCTAGGTGTCCGGCCGGACCGGTGGCTCAAACATCCGGCTACCAACATGGCGTTCAAAGTGAGCGTGAACGACTTGCTCGCGGCCGCCGATGTTTTGCCCCCCTTTGCCGGTGGCGGAACAGGATGTACGGATTTGCCGATCGCCGGTGCCGAAGTGATGCAATTGAACGCTGATCTTGCGGCGGCGTTGAACGCACGTAAAGGGTCGGGGCTGTTGGTGCTCAATGTGGCGCCAGGAACGCCCGCCACCAAGGCGGGAATCAAGAGCGGTGACGTGTTGCTGAGCGCCGATAGCGCGTCGCTCGACACGCCCTTGGCGTTGGCCAAGGCTATGCGCGCCAGCAAGGCGCGAGAGGTGACATTGACGGTGCAGCGTACAGGTGAGACGCGGACCGTCAAGCTCCAGTGGTAACGCGGGATGCCGACGTGGGACCCCGCGCAATATCTTCACTTTGACGACGACCGGACGCGGCCCTGCCGCGATCTTGTCATGCGCATCGCGCTCGAGGCGCCGCGGTGCGTCGTCGACCTGGGGTGTGGACCTGGGAACAGTACCGCGGTGCTCGCGGAGCGGTGGCCCGCCGCCGCCTTTCTCGGACTCGATAGCTCCGCGGAGATGATCGAGACGGCGCGCCGCACGTCGGCCGAACGGGAGAGCCGCGCGGCACATGCGGCGGGGATGTCGTGGGCCGTGGGCGACATCACCACCTGGACACGCGAGACATCGGACACGTACGACCTCGTCTTTTCCAACGCCGCGTTGCAATGGGTTCCCGATCATGCGACGCTGTATCCACAACTCCTCGCACACGTGGCGCCCGGTGGCGCACTCGCGGTGCAGGTCCCAGACAATTTTGGCGCGGCCGCGCACCGGATCATGCGCGAGCTCGCGGCTTCGGACGCGTGGCGGTCGCGATTCCCGACGCGCGGTGTGCGCGAATGGTATGTGCACGATCTCACCTTTTACTACGATCTCTTGGTGCCGCATGCCACGCGCATCGATGCGTGGAGTACGGAATATCTGCACATCCTCCCTTCGCCGGACGCCATCGTCGAGTGGTACCGGGGGAGCGGGCTGCGCCCATTTCTCGATGCGCTTAGCAACGAGGACAAACCACGCTTCGTCGACGCATTTCGAACGGAGATTCATGCGGCGTTCGTACCGCAGCCTAACGGGAGTGTGCTCTTCCCATTCCGGCGATTTTTCTTGATCGTCTATCGCTGAGGCGTATCGGGGCGCTGTTCGGTGCGCTGTTCGATTCGCGCGATCGCCCACCGTGCATGATCGCGGACTATCTCATCCGGATCGTGCTCGGTGGCGTGATGTAACGTCGGGAGATAGCGAGGATCGCCGCTATTTCCCATAGCCACTGCAACGTTGCGCGCCAACCCATTCCGTTTGGTTCGTTTGATGGGTGACTTGCGAAAGTGCGCTCGAAACGCGTCGTCGGTTTGCGTAAGGAGCGCGGGGAGATCGGGCGCGAGCATCCCGTCGCGTGGCGCGAGCGTCGGCTCGGTCACGGATTGGGCGAATCGCACGTTCCACGGACAGACATCCTGGCAAATATCGCATCCGTAAATCAACTCGCCCATCGGCTCGCGAAGTGACTCGGGGATCGGTCCCCGCAGCTCGATCGTGAGATACGAAATACATTGCGTGGCATCCAACACGCGCGGCTCTACCAACGCCTGCGTGGGGCAGGCCTCGAGACAGCGCGTACAACTCCCGCATCGATCCAGCTCGAACGGCTCGCTCGTGTCGAGCTCGAGATCGAGCAAGAGCGCGCCCAAAAAGAAAAACGAACCGATCGTGGGGTTGATGAGATTGGTATTTTTGCCAAACCATCCGAGTCCCGCTTTCCGCGCGAGATCCCGTTCGAGAATGGGCCCCGTGTCGACATATGATTTGCCACGCACGTCGTGCCCTACACGATCGCGTATCCATACATGCAACGCGTCGAGCTTATCGCGCATCACGTCGTGATAATCATCACCGCGCGCATATCGCGCGATCGGCCCACTCGGCTGCGTTCCCCCGTAGTTCATGGCGACGACGATCGCCGTGCGCACCCCTTCGAACGGGAGTCGCGTGTCGTGTCGTGTGTCCGCCCCTTTAGGGAGATATGCCATCTCTCCCGCGTATCCCGCCGCGATCCACGCGTCGAAGATGGGGGCGGTACCGACTGCTCCCAACGTCGCAATGCCGGCGAGATCGAAGCCGAGCGAGCGGGCGTGTGCGATGATGGCCGAGGTCAGCGTCGCGTCGGCGGCGGGCGGAACGGCGGGTGACGAGGCCGGCACGTCAGCTCCGGGCGGCCCACCGTGCATAGCGTTCGATGTCGCGCGCGGGCGGCACGGCGTCGGCGGAGCCGTAGGCGGTGTACATGCGCCACCGTAGGTACTCTCGATCCGGCACCGGAAGGAATGGAACCTGCCGATACCACCGTCTGCTGCGAAAGCGCCAACTGACGCGCAACAAATCGATGCCCAACGACGGATGGCGCAACGCTCGGCCGGTGAGTGTCAGGATCAACTTTCCCCAGGACATATTTACAATTATAAGCATATGCCCCATCTCATCGGCCTGATTTCGGATACCCACGGATTGGTCCGTCCGCAGGTCCACACCGCGCTCGCAGGCGTGGAGCTCATCCTGCACGCCGGTGATGTGGGTGGCCAGGACATTCTCGATGAGCTCCGGCTCATTGCGCCGGTCGAGGCGGTGTTCGGCAATACCGATCCGCCGGGCGCGCCCGACCTCCCGCAGGCAATTGAACGGTCGTTCGGCGGAATTCGGGTGCATGTGAGTCACGGGCACGAGCTGGGGCGGCCGCGCCCGGAGCAGGTGGCGGAGCGCTATGATGCCGACGTCGTGATCTATGGTCATACGCACCGGCAGGTGATCGCGCGTTTTGGCTCGCGCATTGTCATCAACCCCGGCGCCGCGGGACCACGGCGCTTTGATTTGGTCCCCAGCGTCGCGTTGTTGCGCATCGATGGCGATCATGTGGATGCCGAGCTGGTCCCGTTGATTGCGGAGACGGCGTGACGACACTTCTCGGGCCGCTCGACGACAACGAGGTCCGGATCTATACGCTGGATACGGGCGACAGTGAGCAGGTCCGCGCGGCCACGCGGTGTATCCTCGCGCAACTCGCGTCGGTTCGCATCGATCTCGTGGCGTTCGACTACGGATCCAAAGGGAAACCGTATTTCCGCAATGACCCCGCGCTCCGATTTTCGGTGTCGCACGCCGATGCCGTCTCGCTCGTCGCCGTGACGCGTGTGGCGGATGTGGGCGTGGACATCGAGACCATTCGCAACGTGCCGCGCGCGACGGCCATCGCGCGACGATTTTTTCCCCCCGCGCAGCTCGACGCGATTTTCGCGAGCGGTCATTCGGACGAGTCGTTCGCGCGCGCGTGGACCGCTGCCGAAGCGACGGTGAAAGTACGAGGCGCCAGTATTTGGGAGGCGGGGACGCCCGATCCCACGGTCACGACGCGTGAGGTGGTTGCGCCCGATGGGTATGCGGCGACCGTGGCGGTTTCCAGTCCCCACTGGACGATCACGCAATTCACGATCGATCCATCGGTGTTGTAGCGGTCGTCGTTTCGTTAGACGAACGATTCCCCATGGGTGGGTGGCACCATCGCGGAGAGGAGCGTTGCCACAGAGGGCATGACATCGACCGTGCGCCGTGGCACTCGCGCGACCGGATGATTGGTCAGGAGTGGCACGAGCATATGCGCGCGGCGTAGCGAACCGTGCGACGATCTATGCGGAATGGGCTCGAAGCGTGCGCGAAAGTCCCATCCAGGCGCCGCGGAGCAGATGAGATCGCCCGACCGTTCGCCGTCGGAGATCAGTGCGATTTGTACGAGCGCGTCGGGGTACTCGCTATCGCGTGTGGCATCGTATGCTTCGGTGCGTGAGCGCGTCGTTATCGGGCCGATACCGAGCGGATCGCCGTCGCGAGGGAGATAGCGATATGACGTGCCGTTCCAGGTGAGTGTGGCGGAGCCGCGCGATCCCGTGTGCATCTCACACGCCCCGGGGGCGACCGGCGTCAAGACAAAGTCGACCGACGGGCGGGCGAGGAGTGCGTCGAGGAGCGGACGCCAGTGTTGCGTGAGTGC
>Ga0105237_10006484_pt1 | contig 12971 bp, 10 predicted proteins | sample KBSC24metaG_FD_81520 | JGI IMG/M metagenome (GOLD analysis project Ga0105237, IMG submission 81520) | Corn rhizosphere microbial communities from Kellogg Biological Station, Michigan, USA - KBS C2-4 metaG | ecosystem: Host-associated > Plants > Roots > Rhizosphere > Soil | place: Michigan, USA...
CTTGCCCTTGAGATCCGCAAGCGACTTGATCGAGTCGTTGTCCGCCTTGGTGACGATCACGCCCTCACCGACGGAGTACGGCTCGGACAGGTCGTACTTGGCCTGGCGCTCCGGGGTGATGGTGACTTCGTTGGCGACGATGTCGAAGCGATTGGCCTCCAGTGCGGCGAAGATGGAATCCCATGGGGTTTCCACGAATTCGACCTTCACGCCCAGGTTGTCTGCGATGGCCTTCGCCACGTCGACGTCGTATCCGGCGAGTTGGCCGGTCGCCGGGTCGTGGTAGCTGAACGGTGAGTACGTGCCCTCGGTTCCGACGCGCAGCACCCCGGACGTCCTGATCGGCGTCGACGGCGGTGTACCCGTCGCGTCGGCCTTGAGGTACTTCTGCGAGATCGTGGACAGCGTCCCGTCGGCGCGCAATTCGCCGAGTGCCTTGTCGAGTTCGGGAAGCATGCCGCTGTTCTTGCGCGCGGCGAAGCCCTGCTCGCTCTTCTCGCCGACGGTGCCCGCGATCTTGACGGACTTGTCGCCGGTCTCGGCGAGGTAGGCGTAGACGGCGATGCTGTCGTTGATGACGACGTCGACGCGGCCCTGGTTGAGCAGCGTGATGGCCTGGGTGAAGCCCTCGACCGACTCGACATTGGCGCCGGCCTTGCGTGCGACCTCCGACCAGTTGCTGGTGGCGTTCTCCGCTGCGGTCTTGCCCTTGATGTCGGCCAGCGACTTGATCGAATCGTCGTTCGCCCGCGTGACGATGACGCCCTCGCCGACGGTGTATGGCTGCGACAGGTCGTACTTGCCCTGCCGTTCGGGGTTGATGGTCACCTGGTTGGCCACGATGTCGAAGCGGTCGGCTTCCAGCGCGGCGAAGATCGAGTCCCACGGCGTCTCGACGAATTCGACCTTCACGCCGAGTTTCTGGCCGACGGCCTTGGCGACGTCGACGTCGTAGCCGACGAGTTCACCGGTGGCGGGGTCGTGAAAGCTGAACGGCGAGTAGACGCCCTCGGTGCCGACGCGCAAAACCCCAGCCGACTTGATCGGGTCGGCAGTCTTATTCGACGACCCGCACGCGGCCGAGCTGAGAATCACCGCAGCGACGATGAGGAAGGCCAGCATTGCCCGCCGGATGTATCCGAACATCGGCGGAAGGTACCAACCCGACGAGGAAGCACACAGGGTTTTCCTCAGGTGGGCTGGTAACTCCAAGGTGCTCGTGGCAGGCGCTCCGGATCGAACTCGTCGAGCATCCCGTCGACGGTCGTCGTGGTGAACCCCAGTGAGGCCGCGATCAGGGAGAGTGCCTCTTCGGTGCCGAGTTCGGTCAGCGTGACGGCACCATCGCGCTTGGCAAGGCGCTTTCCCTCGGCGTTCAGTGCAAGCGGGACGTGGGCGTACGTCGGCTGTGGATGTCCGAGCAGGGAGCCGAGGTAGGCCTGCCGAGGTGACGACGGCAGCAGGTCGTCACCCCGCACGACCTGATCGACGTCCTGCGCCGCATCGTCGACCACGACGGCCAGGTTGTAGGCAGGGACGCCGTCACCGCGGCGCAGGACCAGATCGTCGACGACGCCGGTGTAGCTGCCGTGCAGAAGATCGGTGACGGTGTACTCGCCGACATCGGCGCGCAAGCGCAGCGCGGGCGCCCTGCCGGCCGCGCGCCGGGTCGCGCGCTCGTCGGCGCTCAAGTCGCGACACGTTCCCGGATATGCCCCCTCCGGCGCGTGTGGGGCGCGTGGCGCCTGCAGGATGTCCCTTCTGCTGCAGAAGCATTCGTAGGTCAGGCCGCGTCCGGTCAGCTCGTCGATCACCGCGTGGTAGCGGGGTTCGTGGGCGGTCTGGAACTCGGGCGGCGCGTCCCACGTCACCCCGATCGCGGCGATGTCGCGCAGTTGGCGCTCGGCCACGTCGGGGGACGTGCGGTCGTCGAGGTCCTCGACCCGGACCAGGAACCGGCGGCCCGTCGAGCGGGCGAACAGCCACGCCAGCACCGCAGTCCGCAGGTTGCCGATGTGCAGATCGGCGGACGGGCTTGGCGCGAACCGGCCCGTTGAGTTCATACCCTGGAATCTAACCGGGGCGAGCGAAGCGACGGGGAATGAGGGCCGGGGTCAGCAGGCCACCGCCGACAGCCGGGTGCGGGCCTGCTGCACGCACTCCGACCAGCGGGCTCCAGGCGCGTGCACCGCGGTATCGCTGGGGAACGCGCTGGAGATCACCAGGTCGGGCTTCAAGCCCTCGAGCAGCCGAAGACTGTCCGCCAGCGGCGCGGCGACGCTGATCGGTGGGATGTAGCCGGCCGCCCAATCACCGTCGTCTCCGAGAAAGATGGTGTCGCCGGTGAACAGGTAGCGCTGGCCGTTGACGCCGGGAACCAGGTAGCAGGTGCTGCCGGGGGTGTGGCCGGGCGTGGGGATCACCTCGATGCCGTTGGCGTCGACGTACCTGCTGCCTACCGGGACGTCGATGTGGGCGAACTGCCCGATCTCGGCCAGTTCGACGGCAGGCGCATGCAATCGCGACCCGAACCGTTCTGCGACCTTGGCGAGCATCGGCCCTGCCTCGTCGCGGTGCGACAGGTACTGGTGGGCGACGCCGCCGAGCGACTCGAGATCGTCGAAGTCGGCATCGGTTTGGGTTCCGTAGAACAGCACGTTGCCGCCTGCGCCACCGGTCCACAGGTAGGCGTGGGTGGTGAGCCCGGGGAAGGGATTGTCGACGCGGGTCTCCCAGAGATCGGCGCGGATGGGGCGCATGGTGTTCCTCCTCGGTTGGATTGCACCAAGCTTGGAACATGAACCTTGGTTGAGGTCAAGGGGTTCTCGTCGCGCAGAAATCAGCTGGCCTTGATCGCGACGTTCTGGCTTTGCAGAGCCACCGACGCGGCGCCTGCGGGCGAGTGCGTCCCGATGCCGCGCCCCTGGACGGTGACGGCAAGACACGTGCGGTCGGCCCGGAACAGGTCGCGGGAGAACTCGCACGGTGTGCCGTCCTGGTCGTAGGCGACGCGGGTGATCAGCAGCAGCGCCGACTTGGGCTTGATGCCCAGCAGCGACGCCTCGTCCGGCGTGGCGTTGACGGCCTCGATCCGCTCGTCCGCGCGGGAGGTGACCAGACCGTAGAGGTCTTCGAGGATCTCGTAGATCGATCCACCGAGCTGCTGCTCGAGCAAGCCAGGAAAGGCGTCGGCAGGAAACTGCGCCAGCTCCAACGAGATTGGCGATCCGTCGGCAAGGCGCAGGCGCTGGATCTCGATGATGAAGGCGCTTCCGTCGAGACGCAGTGCCTTCTGCGTGGTGCGGTCGGGCGGGCTGATCTTGGTGGACAGCACGCGGGTACCCGCGACGTAGCCCTGGCTGGCGAGGAACGCAGGCACGCCGACCACATCGGACAGGCTGCGTTGAATCTGGCCGTGGCTGATGAAGATGCCGCCGGCACGCCCGATCACCCGATTGACCAGGCCGGCTTCCTCCAGCGCCGCAAGGACCTGGCGCAGGCTGGAGCGGCTGGTGGCGTAGCGCTCGGCGAGGTCGCGTTCGCTGCCCAACTTCGCGCCAGGTGAGCCGGCGTTGATGTCGGCCACGATCTGGCGTCGCAGTTCCTCGGTCGGCTTTGACACGAGTCGCCCCCTCTTCCGATTTGGTACGCCCAATTCTAGGGGAGGGTTGCGCTATTGCTCCGCGATCGCGGCAGGAGACTCCGGCAGGATCTGCCCACCGTCCACGACCAGGGACTGGCCGGTGATGTAGCCCGCCTCGTCGGTGGCGAAGAACAGCGCTGCGTTACCGATGTCCGCGACGCTTCCGAGCTTTCCGGCCGGTACGGCGGCCGCCATTTGGTCCATGTACTCCTGGCCCATTTCGACGAGACCCTCGGTGACGATGTTGCCGGGCAGCACCGCGTTGATGGTGATGTTCTTCGGTGCGAGCTCCATTGCTGCGGTACGCAGGAAACCGAGTTGTGCCGCCTTGCTTGCGCCGTAGTGCGACCACCCGGGATAGCCGGTGATCGGTCCCGTGATGGACGAGGTGATGACGACCCGGCCGTGCCCGCTGGCGGCCAACGCCGACAACGCCGCCTGCACGATGTACACGGTGCCCTTGAAGTTGACCCCGAGCACCTCCTCGAGGTTCTCGGGGTTGAGGTCTTCGATGCGGGCCGACGGGAAGATGCCCGCGTTGGCGCAGACGATGTCCAATCCGCCGTGCCGTTGCACTGCGGTGTCGACCACGCGGCGGCAGTCGTCCTGGCTCGTCACGTCGGCGGCCACACCGCTCACCGTGCCGGGTGCGCCTGCGAGCGCGGCGACGGCGGCGTCGATGTCACCCTGCGTGCGACCGGTGATGAGAACGTCGACGCCTGCGGCGGCGAAGGTTTCGGCGATGCCGCGACCGATGCCCTTGCTCCCGCCCGTGACGATGGCGGATCGACCTTGAAGCGAGCTGAACATGTTCGTGTCCTTTGGGTCAGGCCAGGGTGTGGCCGTTGGAACCGAGGTAGCGGTCGGCGAGTGTGCAGCTGCCCACGGCGTAGGTGATCGCCTTGGTGCGGGATTCCTTGGAGTGGCTGTGCGTTCCCATCCACGCCAGCAATAGCAGCCGGCGTAGCAGCACGAACGACGCCAGCATGTCTTCGTCCTCGGCTGTGATCGGGCTGCGGGTGCGGTAGCCGGCGAGCCAGGAGTCCTGCCACTCCGGCAGCGCGGGATCATCCTCGATGAACGACACCGCGGTACCGAAATCGTAGAAGTACCAACCGAATCCGCAGTCGTCGAAGTCGATGACGGTGATGTCGGAGCCGTCGACGAGCAGGTTTGCCAGCCGCAGGTCGGCGTGCACCAACCCGAATCGTTCTGGTCCTGAGCCGTATTCCGCGAGCCGCTGTTGGAGAAGTTGCGCGGCCCGGCCGATCAATTGGGATTCCGCCTCGTCCACTCCGATGGCGTCCTGCCATCGGCCCCAGCGCGGTTGATCGCCGAGGCTGTGCTCCCAGTCCCAGGAGAACCGGCCGAATCCCGGCGGGCGAGACCACGCCTTCGAGTGGTCGTGCAGGACGGCCGTGATGGCGCCCAACGTGTGGAAGTCCTCGACGGTCACCGTCTCCTCGTCGGGTTCCACACCGGACACCATGTCGAAGTGCACGACGTGGCGCGGTGTTCCGTCGTGGTCGACGGTGACGAGGCGCCGGCCGTCGCGCGCGGGAAGGACGACGGGCACGGTGACGTCGGCGTCGCGCTGCAGCGCATCGAGCCAGTCGAGTTCGGATTCGATCTCGTGGGCGCGGTGATAGTTCTTGCGGTGCACGCGCAGGATCGACCGCGTGTCGGAGCCTGCGTGCTCAACGGCGTACGTCGCGTTCTCGGAGAGGTTCAGCAGGCGCAACGTCGAGTCTGGTGGCAGGTCGTACTCGGCGAGAGCATGCTCGGCGACGTGGATGTCGTCGGCGACGAAGGTCTCTTCCATCGGTGTCAGCTCCGTACGGTCGCTGCCGTGCGCGACTTGCCGACCGCGACGGCGACGCGATCCAGGACGTCGTCGCACAGCTCGTGGCTGAGCAACAGGCCCGGTTTGAACTGCAGGACACGGGGATCCAGCGTCGAGAAGATCGCCCACACCCCGTTCTCGTAGAGCTCGCGCATGACGAACTTGGCCCCTTCGGGGTGGTCGAACTCCAGACCGATCACCACGCCATTCTGCCGGATGCCGACGAACCAGTCCGGGTAGTCGGCACGGATGCGGGCCAGCCCGTCGGCGAACACGGCGGCGATGTGGTGCACCGACTCGCGGACTTCGGGACGGCTGGTGATCTCCAATGCCTTGATTGCGGCGACGCAGCCCAGTTCGGCTCCACCGAAGGTCGACATGTGGGCGAAGCCATCTTGGTCCAGCCACTGGGCGGCGCGCTCGCCGAGCAGCGCGGCCGCGATCGGATACATCCCCCCGGAGAGCCCCTTGCCGGTGACCAGGATGTCCGGTTCGATGCCGTGCTTGGTGATACCCCACATCTCGCCGGTGCGCATCAGGCCGGTCTGTACCTCGTCGGCGATGTAGAGCGTGTCGTAGCGCTCGGTGAGCTCCTTGGTGGCTTCGAGATAACCCGTTGGGGGAAGCGGGAATCCGTACGTGGCGGGGATGGTCTCCATGAGCACGGCCGCGACGTCGCCGCCGGATAACGCGCGTTCCATCGCGTCGACGTCGCCGAACGGCACCTGGATGAACTCGTCGGGCCGGTCGGAGAGGAACAGCTTGGAGAACCGGTCGTCACCAGAGGCGACAGCAAGACCGGTGTGCCCGTGATAGGCCTTGACGATCGAGACGATCTTGCGTCGCTGTGTGGCGTGTCTCGCGCTCTTGAGCGCGATGTCGATGGCTTCGCCGCCGCCGGATCCGAACGCCACCTTGCTGATCGATGCAGGCGCAGACTCGACCAACCGCTGGGCCAGCGCTGACCGGGCGACCGAGGGGAAGTGGTGGTTGCCCATGTCGAAGTACTGCATGCCGTCGATGAGCGCTTGCATCACTTCGGGATTGCGGTGCCCGAGGTTGTACGTGCCGCCGTTGAGGTGCATGTCGATGAGCCGCCGGCCGTCCATGTCCCACAGGAAGTAGCCCTCGCGGCGGTCTATGACGAGGTCGACGCCGGCGTCGGTCCAGAACTGTGTCTTGTCCGGATTCCAGTACTTCTTCGCCTGTTCGAGTACCTGCGCCTTGGACTCGAACGAGAATGTGCCGTAGTCGTACACGGGGCTCCCCCAGCTGTTGATGACGTCGTGCCGTGAGGCCCCCACCCTAAAAAGGATGGACCATTTCTGTCAATGGTTGCAGTTCCTCTTGCGCTGAGTAATTGGTAGTGCCAATATACGAAAGTTCCTCGTGTGGTGCAGGCCACAACGCCAGGCCACGAACCCTGACCACGGACCTTGACCACGGACCTCGACCACGAAGAGCCCCCGATCCCTCGGCTGGAAGGTATCTCCGCAGATGACCGAACAAGCTGTAACACCGCCAGAGAGCGCCAGTAAGGACGTCCAGAAGCTCAAACGCAACGCCATCGGCACCATCGCCGTCATCTTCATGGCCGTCGCCACCGCCGCGCCGATCACGGCGATGGTCGGCAACGTGCCGATCGCCGTCGGCTTCGGAAATGGTTCACATGCGCCGGCCGGCTACCTGGTCGCGACCATCGTGCTCGGACTGTTCGCGATCGGCTACGCGACGATGGCCAAGCACATCACGGCCACGGGCGCGTTCTACGGCTACATCAGCCACGGCCTTGGCCGCGTCGTCGGCATGGCCAGCGGCGTGATCATCACGATGGCCTACATCGTGTTCGAGGGCTCGCTGATCGGCATCTTCTCGTTCTTCTTCCAGGACCTGTTCGCGTCGCAGTTCAACGTCCACGTGCACTGGCTGATCCCAGCGCTGCTGATGCTCGCGTTGAACTGCATCCTCACGTTCTTCGACGTCAATCTCGCGGCGAAGGTGCTCGGCGTCTTCCTGATCACCGAGATCGTCATGCTGTCGCTCGGAGCCCTTGCCGTCCTGTTCAAGGGCGGCGGTCCCGAGGGCTTCGCGGTCGGCGAAATCCTCAACCCCATCGGTGCCTTCTCCCCGGCGGCCGTCGCAGGCGCCAGCGCAGGCCTCGGACTGTTCTTCGCGTTCTGGTCATGGGTCGGCTTCGAGTCGACCGCGATGTACGGCGAAGAATCCAAGGACCCGAAGCGAATCATCCCGCGCGCCACCATGATCAGCGTTCTCGGCGTCGGGATCTTCTACATCTTCGTGTCGTGGATGGCCGTCGCGTACGCCGGGCCGAAGAAGGCCGTCGAGATCGCACAGGACCCGGCGACCGCAGGCAACCTCTTCTTCATCCCCGTCGGCACCACGTACGGCGAGTGGTCGGTCACGGTCTTCCACCTCCTACTGGTGACCGGATCCTTCGCGTGCGGCATGGCGTTCCACCAGTGTGCGTCGCGCTACCTGTACGCCATGGGCCGCGAGGGCCTGTCGAAGGGATTGCAGAAGACGCTCGGTGCCACCCATGACAAGCACGGCTCGCCGTACATCGCGTCGTTCGTTCAGACCGGCATCACACTTGTCCTCATCCTGGCGTTCTTCTTCGCGGGGATGGACCCCTACGTTCACCTGTACGGGCTGCTGGCGATTCTCGGCACGATGGCCATCATGATCGTGCAGTCGTTGTGCGCGTTCTCCGTCATCGCGTACTTCCACTTCCACAAGAACCATCCATCGAGTGCGCACTGGTTCAAGACCTTCGTGGCACCGCTGCTCGGCGGCATCGGCATGCTCTACGTCGTGGTCCTGCTGTGGCAGCACAAGGACGCTGCCGCGGGCGCGGCATCGGGCACGCTGCTGTTCAAGCTGACCCCGTGGATCGTCGTCGGCCTCTTCGCGTTCGGCGCGGCCATGGCGCTGTACTTCAAGTTCCGCGATCCGGAGCGCTATGAGCTCATCGGCAGGATCGTGTACGAGGACAGTGAGGTTCGCGAATAACCGCTGACGAGGGAGACTTCCCCATGACCGAGTTGGGCAGATTCAAGGTCCTCGACGCCAAACCGGTCAACCTCGACGGGTTCAGCGTCGCCAACCCGGAACTCGGGCTGGTCGCAATGCACAGCCCGCACGACCCTTCCCCGTCGCTGATCATTCGCGGCGGGGAAGTAGTCGAGCTCGACGGCAAGTCGGCCGCCGACTTCGACGTGATCGACGAGTTCATCGCGCGGTACGGCTTGGATCTCGACGTCGCGCAGGAGGCGATGGCGCTCGACGAGGTGGCACTGGCCAGGATGGCCGTCGACATCAACGTGCCGAGGGCGGAGGTGGTGCGCCTGATCGGTGGGACGACGCCCGCCAAGCTGGCGCGTGTCATGGCGGTGCTGACGCCCGTCGAGATGCAGATGGCGATGGCCAAGATGCGGGCAAGGAGGACGCCGAGCAATCAGGCACACGTGACGAATCAGCTCGACGATCCGTTGCTCATCGCCGCCGACGCGGCAAGTGCCGTCGCGTACGGCTTCCGCGAGGTCGAGACGACGGTCCCGGTGCTCGGTGACGCGCCGTCGAATGCCGTCGCACTGCTCATCGGTAGCCAGGTGGGAATCCCAGGGGCGATGGCGCAGTGCTCGATCGAGGAGGCACTGGAGCTGCGGCTCGGACTGCGCGGGCTGACCAGCTACGCCGAGACGATCTCGCTGTACGGCACCGAGCAGGTGTTCGTCGACGGTGACGACACCCCGTTCAGCAAGGCGATTCTCACCTCCGCGTACGCCTCACGTGGCCTCAAGATGCGGGTCACCAGCGGCGGCGGCGCCGAGGTGCTGATGGGCGCGGCCGAGAGGTGCTCGATCCTCTATTTGGAATCCCGGTGCGTCTCGCTGGCCCGCGCGTTGGGTTCACAGGGCGTGCAGAACGGCGGAATCGACGGCGTCGGCGTCGTCGCCTCGGTGCCCGAGGGGATGAAGGAGCTGCTCGCCGAGAACCTCATGGTCATGATGCGTGACCTCGAATCCTGTGCGGGCAACGACAATCTCATCTCCGAATCCGACATCCGCCGCAGCGCACACACCCTGCCCGTGCTGCTCGCGGGAGCGGACTTCATCTTCTCGGGGTTCGGGTCGATTCCGCGCTACGACAACGCATTCGCGCTGTCCAACTTCAACTCCGACGACATGGACGACTTCCTGGTGCTGCAGCGCGACTGGGCGGTCGACGGCGGCCTGCGCACCGTATCGCCCGAGCACCTCGAGAAGGTGCGGCGCCGGGCCGCGACCGCGGTAGCCGCGGTGTACCGTGACCTCGGACTTGCGGACTACACCGACGACCGGATCGATGAGGTGGTGGTGGCCAACGGGTCTCGGGACATCCCGCCCGGTGACCCGAAGGCCGTCGCCGAGGCGGCCACCGCGATCGAAGCCAAGCAGCTGACCGTCTTCGACGTCATCGCCTCGCTGAAGCGAACCGGCTACGACGAAGAAGCCGAGTCGATCATGCGGCTGACCAAGGAGCGCCTGCGGGGCGACCAATTGCAGACCTCGGCGATCTTCGACGAGAACTTCCACGTGCTGTCGAAGATCACCGACCCGAACGACTACACCGGTCCCGCAAGTGGTTACGCGTTGACCGCCGAACGCCGTGCCGAGATCGACGGGATCCGTCAGGAGCGGACGGCCACCGAGCTCGTCGCCGATCAGGCCGAGCACCGTGACCACGTCACGTTCACCGACGTCGAGCCGGCCCGTCAGGGCAGCGATCCGCGCGAGGTGTGCATCGGGCTGTCCCCGGCATTGGGGCGCACGGTGTGGCTGTCGCTGTGCGGGCTCACGGTCGGGGAGGTGCTGCGCCAGATCTCGGCCGGACTCGAAGAGGAGGGCTGCGTGCCGCGGCTGGTCCGCATCCGCTCGACCATCGACGTCGGCCTGATCGGCCTGACCGCCGCCCGGCTGTCCGGGTCGGGTATCGGAATCGGACTGCAGGGCAAGGGCACCGCGCTGATCCACCGCCGTGATCTCGCACCACTGGCGAACCTGGAACTGTTCAGCGTGGCTCCTCTGTTGACCGCGCGCATGTACCGAGACCTCGGCCGAAACGCGGCCCGACACGCGAAGGGTATGGCACCCGCGCCGATCTTCACCGGCGGCACCGACGAGTCGATCTCCGCGCGCTACCACGCGCACGCCGTCGCGCTCGTCGCGCTCGAGCGAGAATCCTGCCAGCCCGGCGAAGCGCCGATCACGGTCTCGGTGACGCGATGACCACCGAGGACCAGTTCACCGTCGAGAACGCCGTCGACGGAAAGCTGCGGCTGTCCGATCTCCGGATGGACCCAGCGACCCTGGCGCACCAGGCCGCCGTCGCCGAGTCGGGCGGCAACCCGCAGCTGGCCGAGAACTTCCTGCGCGCAGCCGAACTCGCGACCATGGACGACGAAGAGGTGATGGGCCTCTACGAGGCGCTGCGGCCACACCGCTCCTCCGCCGAGCAGCTGGAGGCACTGCGGGTGTCGCTGGAGGGCCGTGGCGCGATGCGGTGCGCGGAGCTGGTCGGCCAGGCCGCCGTCGTGTACGCCAGGCGAGGTCTGTTGCGGTGACCGGCCTTTCGGTCGTGGTGGCCGGGGTAGACGTCGGCAACCACACCACCGAGATCGTGCTTGCGCGTGTCAGCGGGGAGGCCGTTGAGCAGATCGCCCACGACCACGCACCGACGCGCGGCCGGAAGGGTTCGAAGGAATCGCTCGAGGGTGCGGCCGCGCTGCTGCACAAGATGGAGGTGGCCGCCGCCGTCGCGGCCGACGAACTTCTGCTGTCCGCCCTTCGCCCGGTGGACACCGCGACGGCACCGCTGCCGCCACCGTCGTCGCCGAGGTCGCCGGTGCGCAGCCTCCGCCGCCACGGTGCCAACACGCCTGCGGGCACGGGATCGGGTGTCGGCAGACACGTGCCACTCACCCGCCTCGCCGGTGACGTGATCGCCGGTCCGGCAATCATTTCGGTCGATGGCGTCACCGACTTCGAGGACGCGGCGCGGGAGATCTCGGCGGCGGTCGACCGCGGCTGGCACGTCGTCGGCGTGATCGCCGCGCAGGACGACGCCGTGCTCATCCGCAACCGCATCCCCATCGCCGTGCCGGTCGTCGACGAGGTCGACCTGAACGGGCTCGAACCGGGGGCACTCGTCGCGGTGGAGGTCGTGACGGAAGGCCGCGCCTACCGGGCGATGGCCGACCCGATCGCATTGTGCTTCGCCCTTGAACTGGGGCACGACCAGATCCCGCAAGTCGGTGAATTCACCCGCGAGCTGGCCGATTCCCCCGCGATCGCGGTGACTCGCCGCACCGGCCCGCCCGATCCGCCTGCCGTCGACGACGACTACGTCGACTGCACCGTCGACGGCCAGCTGGTGCGGTACACGCCGGCGCAGGCACACAGCATTCTCCGGCTGGCACCGCCGGGCAACGTCGTGGCGGTGCGGCTGCACTCCATTCCCACCGCCGAGGAGGGAATCGCGGTCGACGACGCGTTCTTCACCGACCTCGCGTCGATCGACAACGGGGCGTGGCTGCGGCGCGGGGTTGCCGACACGCGAGGCACCGTCGTCGCGCTGCTGGCCGCCGATCTCGTTGCCGACGCAGCGGACACCCTGCAGGACCTGACCGGACGCCCGACCCGCACCATCGCGACCGAACCAGAGGCGGCCGCGGTCGGTGCGCGCACCACGCCGGGACTGCCCGCCGACGCCGTGGTCTGCGACATCGGTGGGGGCACAATCGATCTGGTTGGCGCGAGTCGCACGGTGACGGCGGCAGGTGCGGGGGAGGCGATCACCACCGCCGTCGCACGGGTGCTCGGCATCCCTCGCGCCCTCGCAGAGCGGGTGAAACGCACACCGGCACTGCGGGTCGAGGGCCCGCACGTGGCGCACGAGGAGGACGGCAGGCGGCTGTTCCTTGACAGCCCCGCACCGGCCGACGCCATCGGCAGGCTCTGCACCCGCGGAAGCGCAGGCCTGGTGCCGTTCTCCAACAAGCTGGCTGCCGAGGAATGGCGCAGCCTCCGTCTGGCGATCAAGCAGGAGACGGTCGCGGCCAACATCGCTCGCGCCATGCTGGCCGTCGACGCTCCGCCAACGGCACTGGTGCTGGCTGGGGGCGGGGCACTCGACGACGAACTCCTCCGCACCGTCGGCGAATCATTGCGTTCGATACCGATCGCGGTGGGGCGCGCCAACATCGACGGCGTGCACGGCCCGCGGTTCGCGGTCGCGTCCGGGCTGGTGCACCTCTACGCCCGCGCGCGCTAATCCCGCCGCCTCCGCGGATGCGGGTCATCGAGATCTGCATAGCTCCTATGTCAAGCTGCTGCGGCGTGGACGGGTTTGGTTGTGGCTGTGTGGTCGGTGAGCAGGGCTTTGTAGACGATCCGTGAGAGGCGCCGTTTGACGCAGCGTAGGGCC
>Ga0105237_10006485_pt1 | contig 12970 bp, 8 predicted proteins | sample KBSC24metaG_FD_81520 | JGI IMG/M metagenome (GOLD analysis project Ga0105237, IMG submission 81520) | Corn rhizosphere microbial communities from Kellogg Biological Station, Michigan, USA - KBS C2-4 metaG | ecosystem: Host-associated > Plants > Roots > Rhizosphere > Soil | place: Michigan, USA...
GATTAACTCTTTTAATGACTTTAGTTCATCATCCTTCATCAATCCATGCAACTTCATTTTTACCGGAATCCACTCATATAATGTGATCTCGCCATGTTCAAATAACAGTCTCATTTCCTGCCTGTCTAAAATTTTAGGCTGATCAAATCCATGATAAAAATTTACCGCCCCGCCTTTGTACATAACGGTCGCGTGTACCCGATCTGTAATTTGTTTATTAGTTCCCGGGCGTTGTAATTGTAAGGCATTTATGACTTCGCCATTACCAAGCCATCCTGAAAACATATCGAAGAAATGAACCCCATGTTCAATAAATATGCCGCCGCTTTTTGTTTCATCCCAGAACCAATGGTCAATGGCAAGGTTCTCATCGCTTGCATAATTTTCGAAAAACCCGTGTAAGAAATTTCCAAGTATTTTTTCCTTTACGATCGTGTTGACCACATTATACAGTGGGTTATAGCGTTGCATAAGATTTACTACATACAGTAAATTATTTGCTGATGCCAGCTCGTATAATTCTTCTGCTTCACTTATTTTTAATGCTGCTGGTTTTTCGCAAATAACATGCTTGCCGGCGAGTAGTGCCTGTTTTGACTGTTGATAGTGGAGGTAAGGCGGGGTTGCTATATAAACTAAATCTACTTCGTTATTTACGAGTAAAGAATTTAAATCACTATAGACCTTTGCGTTAGTTGTAAGGGATAATTGAAATGCAGCTTCTTCATTAATGTCTGTAACGCCAATTATTTTTACTCCGCTTATTTGTAAAAAGGAATTGACTGCAAACAAAGCAAATCCACCCGCGCCAACTATTGCTATGTTTAAGTCATTTTTCACATGTTATAATTTAATTTTCTTTACTTAATAAAACGTTAACTGCTGCTTCAGCGTCCGCAATTGCTTTCTCGGGAGTCTTTTTTCCATATACAACACAGGCTTCGTATTCCTGGGAAATTATATCCAGCACCTCAACAATATCTTCACAGTTATCAACTCCTTTCAGAAAAGGAATTTGTTTTGCAAATGTTATCATCATGGGATTTCTCTTAAAGTAATCCTGGTAAAAAGCATCTGTTTCGAGATTCTTTCTTCTCGGTAATTGTCCCGTTACCTCAAGCAATTGTAAGTCGCCTTGCTTATTAATTAGTGTTTCTATAAAATTCCATGCAGCCTGGGGATTTTTGCACGTATTAAATACCACAATATTTTTTGGATCTCCATAGGTGTACACGGGCCCTGTATGGTCATCAGGAACAATGGGCGGGTAATAATCAAATGCAAAATTTCTACCGGGAATATTATTTAAATAAGGAATTTCCCAGGGGCCTGTCCATTTAGTAGCTATGGTTTGCGCAACAAAAGGATCGCTGGAAGATCCCGAACTTTCTCTTGAAAAATAATCGTGGGTATATAAGCTTTGAAGAAAACGAAATACTTCGACAGAATAAACGTTATTAAAAACAGCTTTATTATTTGCTACTAACGGCTTACCGTTAGACGCAGCAAGATATAAAGGATAATAATTAAAGAGGCGCTGGTACCATATAGGTTTCACTTCTGTATAACCAAATCTTTTTGCAGTGGGGCTATTGGCATTATTATCTTTAAAAGTTTGTGCTGCCTGCAGATAAGTACTGTACGTTTCCGGAAGGGATTGAATGCCATTTGCAGTAAACAAATTTTTATTGTAGATAGTCATGATAGGATTTACTTTCCAGGGAACCTGGTAAATATGCCCGTCTGAAGAAGTGATCTCTTTTATTACATTACTATCACAACGTTCTTTTATAAAATCCAAAAAACCTTTTACAGTATCTAACGGAATTAATACGTGTGCATGTGCGTACATTTCGACATTGCCTTGCCACATATTAGCGTAAATATCGGGCGTTGTTTTTCCTACCACGGCAGCAAGTATTACTTCTTCGCTGGACTGGCCTTCGGGTACCGGCTGCATGTGAATCGGTACTGACGGATTATTTCGGTTCCACGTGACCGTTAGGGTATCGCAAAGTTTTATTTCCTGGTTATTGTTGGAGCACCAGAAGAGCATTGGTCTATTTCCATCTGAATGGGACGAACAAGAGATTATGAACAAAGAAAAAAATATAATGAACCATTTATTCATTAGGATATAAATAAAGATTATTACAGGGTAATCGAAAATATCACGAACTAAAAAAGAAATAAAAAACCCCTGCCTGTTTCCAAAACAATACAGGGGTTAACTTTATTAAAAAGAATTATGGCGTGACCTGTTGATTATAAATCTGGGTAATCTGTGGCCCGGTTAAAGCAACGTTATAAATCATGATATCATCCATATCTCCCGTCCAATATCCGCCCCATGCAACATAATATCTGCCTGTGCCATCATCTGTAGCGGTATATGCCGAATTTGGCAAATCTGTACCGATTGATAGATCCTCTGTTGGAGTGAAAACCTTAATAGCTCCTCTCAGATTGGTCCAGGTTTTTACAGCTATACCATCAACATAAAAAATTTCGGTGCTATCGCCATCATAAGTTGCAACTAAGTGGTGCCATGGACCTGCTCCCGTAGTGGTGCCAATACTTATATCAAGAGCTGCGTCATGATCGTAAATTGAAGTATCAGTGTCTACCGTAAAAAATGGCCTGGTAGGTTGCATTTGGAATTTCCATCCATTCCAACGGTTTAGTCCCAACATATAGCAATCAGCCCTGTGATCTGTTCTGCCAGCTGTGTCTTGCCTTTCCCATAGACTAACGGTAATTGCCTTCGGTTCAAGCGCTGGGCTATAAGGCACATCAATATTACCACCACCGGCAAAATGATAAGCACCATTGGCATTTCCAAAACGATCATTGGTTAAGTTGGGTACTGGTCCGGGAACTGCAGCAAGTCCAACAGGCCCGGCTTCCAATGTGCCCGTATGGCCATTACCTGAAGAATCGTTTGCATTGCCATTAAATTTCCAATAAGCAACAAGTGAAGCTGCCGCAATTGGAGTAATTAAGCCAGTTTTATATGCCGCAATTGCTGCATTCAAATTGGCTGCCGCGGCTGTAACCTGTGCTTGTGTTGATGAAGTATTAGCCAATACTGCCTGGGCAGAAGTTAGGGCAGTTTGAAGAGTTGCCTGGGTACCCTTTGTATATTCCCCTGGTTGTGTACCTTCTTTGGTATTAGCTAAATACCATTTAGCAGAGTCAATTGCCGCCGATAAAGTTGTCGTAACTGGTGGCGGAGTTTTTGTCTCCGTCTTTTTACAGGAGTACACGAAGATTGCCATTGACAATCCTAATGCCATTGTAAGAGTGAGATACTTAAATTGAATTTTTGATTGCATGATTTTTAAATTTTTATAAATGATAATAAATAATAAAACATATTAATGGAGTGCCTTGTTTGCGTCTCTTTCGCTTTGTGGAATCGGAAATGTATTTTTTGTTGCGTAAGAAAACCCTGTTACACCATCTCTGTTGATAAGACCGTTTACATACGTTGGTCCCAGTTCTGGGTTTTGATTGGCTCCATATCTCATGAGGTCAAAGAACCGGTGGAATTCAAATCCTAGTTCCACTCTTCTTTCATGAATAATTGCTGTTCTTACCTGGCTTTGAGAGATAGCGGGAACATCGGGCAAAAGCCCTGCGGGGATTGCGCCGTATCCATTTAAAGTACTGTCGTACAAATAACTCTCCCTTGCTCTTTTTCTTACTTCGTTTAGGGGAATTATGGCAAGGCTTGTTTGCCCTGATTCATTTAGCGCTTCAGCATTAAATAATAATACATCTGCATATCTTATTGCTAAATAATCACAACTTCCCTGGCCTATAATTGGCGCTTGTGAAAGCGGTTGTTGATACTTCCTGGTCAAGTACCCTGTTTGCGGTGACCACGATTTTTGATACAATTCTCCATCATTCCATGGCATGCTATCTCTTCCAACTGTATAATCCAGCCTGGGATCATAAACGCCTGATGAAGTTTGTTCAAATTCAGCTACAAAATTTGAATCAGGTGCATCACAATAATAACCACCTACTACCTGCGGGGCAAACCACTGATTCAATGCATTGCCAACATTGGGATTCTGACCACCTAACATTTGGACTTCAAAAATTGACTCTTTATTATTTTTATGAAGGGCATCGAAATCCTGTGAATAAACGTTCATCAAACTGTATTGGCCACTATTTATTACAAGGTTAGAATAGGTCAAAGACGAATCCCATTTTTCCTGGTATAAGTAAACCTTGGAAAGTAAAGCAGCAGCAGCGCCGCTTGTTGCTCTTCCCACATCAACCCCCGTATAACTTACCGGCAGCACATTCATGGCTGCCTTAAGGTCTGGTTCAATAACAGATTCATAAATCTCCTTTGTTGGAGATTGCGGAATCTGCATTTGGGCGGGAGTTAATGGTGTAAGAACAATGGGCACCTCACCATAGATATTCACCAGCATAAAATAATACCATCCTCTTAAAAACCGGGCTTCCCCTAATATCCTGGAACGAAGCGCAGTATCCATATTAATTGAAGGAACATGTGCCAATACCAAATTACAGTTGGTGATCCCTTCATAGAAATTATTCCATTCATTTGATAAATGAGAATTAGTTGCTGAATAGGAAAAATTATCTATCGTTGCTGCGTCGGCACTTGCTCCGGGATTTCCACTTGCAGCATCGTCAGATGCAACGTCGCCAAATACCCAAAGCGGATTTGCAGTGCCGCTTGTAAATGTTAATCCTGCATAAGCTTCATTCACAGCCTGAACCGCCGCATCAGATGAGGTGTAAAATTGATCAGTCTGATATATTCCTTTAATTTTTTTATCCAGGAATTTTGAACAATTAAGCCCTGTAAAACAGTATACGGCAATCACGAAGCCGTATATTATTGATCTTTTATTCATGATTTTCATAGTTATTAAAAATTAAGATTTGCACCAATGATATAACTTTTGGCCGCCGGGTAAGTGCCCCAATCAATACCCGCTGCAACATCGCTCGGATATTTCTCAACATTTACATTATTGCTTATATGCATTTCAGGATCCAGTCCTTTATATTTTGTAATGGTAACCAGGTTAGTGCCGGTCAGGTAAATCCGTAAGCCTTTAATGTGGAGTTTGCCTGCGATTTTTTTGGGAATGGTATAACCTATTTGTACATTTTTTAACCGGGCATAGGAAGCATCTTCGAGGAAACGGCTGGAAGGTTCTTTTATATTATTTGTTTGGTCCCGGAATGATACGAGGGGCATTGTGTTACTGGTACCTTCACCGTGCCACCGGGTATCATATACTCTTTGTGTTACATTAAAAGGACGGTAGAAACCTTCAATATCCTGGTTTACCTGTGAGTAAATTTTGTTGCCATAGCTTCCCTGCACAAGTACGAACAAATCAAAATTTAAATAATTTACTGTAGCTGTAAGGCCATAAGTAAATTTTGGAATAGCGCTTCCGAGGAATGATCGATCGTTTTGGTCTATTACTCCATCTCCGTTAATATCTTCATATTTTACATCGCCCGGCCTTACACCTGGCCCCTGGTAGGCCGATGTAAAAATATCGTTTGCATTTTGAAAAATCCCAATCATTTTATACCCATAGAAAGAACCAAGCGGATGCCCGGTTGTAGTTAGTGTTGCATAAACACCGTCATCAATTCTGCCACCTTGAATTGGAACCGGTATCGACACTACTTTATTTTGAATGGTGGCAAGGTTGGCACTAAAACCATATTTCAATTTATGATCATCGTTGCGGTACTGCAGGTCAAATTCAAATCCTTTATTTTGAACACTACCATCGTTTACGTAGGGTGGGGTTGCATCTCCTCCAATGGCAGGCAACGGAACCGCAACGAGCATATTGCTATTGACCTTATTGAAATAATCAACTGACAAAGAAAGTTTGTCACCCCAAATCGCAACATCTAAACCTACATCTGTTTGAGTTGACGTTTCCCATTTCACATCGGAATTGCCTAACTTGGAAACCGTCATACCCTGCACGGCAGTTTGCGGTGTGCCGAATACATAATTTCTTACATTACTTGCATTAAGCGCACTATTTACAACTGATGCCCATGGATAATCACCAATATTTTGATTTCCTAATTGTCCATAACTTGCTCTTAATTTCATTCTTGAAACAACAGGGAACGTATTCGTGAACCATTTTTCATTCATCAAGCTCCAGCCAACTGCACCCGAAAAGAAATTTCCCCACCTGTTTGCGGGGCCGAACCTGGACGAACCGTCTCGTCTTGCACTACCGGAAACAAAAAATTCATTATTATAATTATAATTAGCGTTAGCTAAGAATGACATTAATGACCATTGTTGCTCTGCTTCAGTTGTTACCGAGGTTTTGGGATCTCCATTGCCTAAATATTCTAAGGACGGAACCTGGGACGGGAATTTTTGTTGCGATTCTGAATTGTATAGTGTGGTATTCGCTATAGCCTCTGTACCTGCTAAAAGGCTTAAATTATGTAACCCTTTAAATGTTTTGGCGTAACGGAATGTGTTATTCCAAACCATATTTTCGCTCGTTATCTGGTTCTCGGATAAAGTATTGGGATTATTGATTCTTCCCCCGGTACCCCAATTCATAAAAAATGTTTTGTCCCGGGTCACAAACACATCTCCACCAAAATCACTTTTGAAAAATAAATTAGGAGCAATTTTATATTCAGCATAAACATCGCCAAACCCTCTGAATTGTTTTTCAACATTATTAGTGTTGTTGGCGAGCCCAACGGGATTATACCCATCTCCAAAAAAACCGGGATATTGTGGCAAATCACTATATACACCGGGCGAAGCGTAAACAGGAATGGCAGGATCACGAAACAGTGCATAGCGAACTACGCTGCCACCATTTCCGGCAAGCCCGTCACCAGAACTTCCGATAGAATTTTTATCATAAAAAGAGAAATTAAGCGTAGTTCCAATTTTTAATCTTTCTGTGAGTTCCGAAGTTAATTTCGTTCGTATGGTATATCTGTCATACCAGGAATTTAAAACAATACCATCTTGCTTAAAGTAGTTGCCGGAAATTGAATATTGCGTTTTTTCATTTCCTCCACTTACAGAAAGTTCATGATCCTGCTCCGGTGCCACATGGAATATGGAACCTATCCAATCTGTATTTGCCATTGGGATCGAATCCGGGATGGGCCGTTTTAATAATGGATTATTTGGAGCAAGACCTTCATTATCATTTGCAACCATCTCGTTAAAAATAGTTTTGTACTCTGAGGCGTTAGCCATGGGTGTTAAATAGCCATGTGTTTGAACACCACCATATACCGAATAGCTTATAGAAGGTTTTCCCGATTTGCCATTTTTTGTTGTGATAACTACTACGCCGTTGGATGCTCTTGCTCCATAAATAGCGGCAGAAGCAGCATCTTTTAAAACTGTAATCGATGCAATATCGTCTGCAGCTAAAAAGTTGATACCATCCTGTGTGGGAACTCCATCAATAACATAAAGCGGGTCGTTATTATTAATAGATCCTACACCCCTGATACGTATGGCAACTCCATCTCCGGGCTGGCCCGTTGACTGGGTTACACGCACACCAGATGTCTGGCCCTGCAATGCCTGGTCAGCGAATCCAATTGGAATTTTAGAAACATTGTCAACATTTACCGTGGTAACGGCACCCAAAATATTGGAACGTCTTTGCGTTTGATATCCCACGATAACTACCTCATTTAATTCTTTATTTACGGCTACCAGTTTTATATTTAAGAATGCCTGCCCGTTTACCGGTACCTCCTGCGTTTTATAACTAACGTTACTAAAAATCAATATCCCGTTATCGGGAACATCAATTGAAAATTTTCCCTGCGCATCTGTTTGCACCGCGACACGGCTTCCTTTTACAGATACGGTAACACCTTCCAGCGGACCGCCAGAGATATCAGTTACCACACCGGTTACGGGCGTGGCTGTTATTTTAAATGCAACTGTTTTAATACCCGGTGATTCCTGGTTAACGAGGATGATATTTTGTTTTTCTGTGAAGTGAAGCCCTGCTTGTTTTGAAATATCATCAAGGACTTCCTTTAAAAGTTGCTGTCCTTTTTCAAGTCTTATTTCTTTTGAAATGTTTATATCACTTTCATCATATACAAAAGAGAAAGAAGTTTGATTTTCAACGAGCTTAAATATTTCTCTTATTGTCGCTTTGGTATTATTTACCATTACGTAGACATCATTGAAGGTATCAACACGTGGATCGTATGCTTTTGCAGAAAATGTTGTGAATACAAATATGAAAATTGCAGACGCTATTTTTATAAGAACAGGAAACCTGTGCATTGTGCTCATATCAAGTATTTTAAATGTTACCCTTCTTTATTTAATTACAATCGTATCGCCCTTAATTACAAAGGATAATTTTTTAACCAGGCAAATATTTTCAACAATATCTATCGCTGTCGAACGTTTGAATTCTCCCGTAAAACGCCAGTCCTTTTTTGAACTTTCATTAACCACCGTAATGCCATAAGAGCTTTTAATTTGCGCAGCTATTTCATCAAAATTGTTTTTACTGAAAGAAAGATGATGCTCTGTTGCAATAAGGTTTTTATACAGGTGTTTATTGTTTCTTACGTACACAGCTCTTTCATTGGGCGCTAATAAAACAGATTGTTCTGTTTCCATTTTATCATTCTTTATTTCCACATTTAATTTGCCCTTTAGTAGTTCTACAAGTACGGCAGAATCGCCGGAGCTCTTCATATTAAATACGGTTCCCAAAACAGTGGCTACAATATTTTCATCATGTACCTTAAATGGATGGTCGATATTTCTTTTTACACTAAACTGCGCATTGCCGTGCAGGTAAACGATCCGCTCCTTATCTTTAAAATATAACGGATATTGCAGGTAACTGCCCGGATCAAGTGATACAACCGTGCTGTCACTCAACGTTAGTATTAATGGTAAAGTGCTGTTGTTAACGGTCTCCGTTAATTTTTCGGAACTATTTTTTTTTGAAGACTGAAATAACCAATATCCTCCGGCAATAACTATTAATAAAAGAGGCACAAGAAATTGTAAGGTTCTTTTTCTTCTTTGATAAGATTTAAAAAATTTATTGCCACCTGTTAATTGAGCAGGCGCAGGAAAGGATTTTTTCCTATCAATTGCGGAAACAAATTTTTTTAATTCTTCATGGTACTCTTTATCGGAAACAGTAAATGATAATTCATTAATGACTTCTTTAGCTTTTTCAACCAAAGGTTTCTTTTCCGGATTATTTGAAAGCCATTTTTCCCAGGATAACTGGTCAACAATATTCGATTTTAAATGATAGTTAACAAAAGTTTCGTCTGAGACAAAATCTTCGGGCTGGTAATCTTCACGTGTCAATTCGTCCATATAACTTATAGTATTGCTGCATTAAATTTCCGGTGCTTTGTCAAATTATTTTCAACAGTCTATAGCATAGTGTATGGGATTGCACATTTTTACCTGTTTTTTTCTAAATTATTTTTTTGAATACACCAATTAGGCCAATTACGCATTACAAATCCCCGGCGCAAAAGGTTGCCTAAAGTACTGCTGTAGAGGGCGTGTTTATTGACCCACGAACGAATAAGCGGGCTTCTTACCTGTTTTAAAATAGTTTTATTGTAATAATTCGCAGGTGCTAAATTGTTTAATTATAGGGCAAATTCGATCAATAGGATCGGATACATAGCGAATATATAACGAAGACATATCGCAGATAAAACAAGGAAAACATATTATTCTACCGTGTCATTCGTAATTTAAAATCCCGTTCTATAAAGTCTTATAAAAGAATGGTCATAATCTCCCGTAACCGGGTTATAGCTATATGAATGATATTATAAACAGTGCGTGTAGTAAGTGAGGTTTTTGCAGAAATTTCAGTGTAGCTAAGGTTTTCAAAGAATTTTAATCTTATAATTTCTAATTGTTTTTTGGTAAGCGTTGCAAGGGCCCTTGTGAGCTGTTCTTTCTTTTCTTCTGTTATTTGAAAAGCGATTAGCAGTTCCTCATAACAAAATTCTTTTCTTTCGTTGCCTTCAACTGAATGCTGATAAGTTTTATCTTTTGCGAGCCTTAATTGCTTACGGCTAATCTTTCTGCGAAGCCAGGTAAAAAGATAAGATTGAATATTTTCAACATCTTTATTCAATGTTGATCTCGTGCTCCAGATATCCAGGAAAAGTTCCTGGATGCAATCTTTAGTTAATTCGCGATCTGCGGATAAACTGAAACCATAGCAAAACAAAGCACGATAGTACTTGTGATAAACAGTGAGAAAAGCCTCTTTATCACCACTAATGATATTGTGCCAATAATTAATTTCCATTTAAAGCAATTGTATAATTTTCTGACGGATGAAATAAATGGTGAGGAAATTGCTAAACAAATGTAATTTAATTGCTATCGCCACGCGCCTTTTTATTATTAACATTAGAATAAGCGTGTAATATTTGTGTCAATTCTTAAATAGTCACTAAAGTCATTTTCAAAAATACGATAGCGGATTTTTGTGTTGTAAATTTGATTGCTAGAACTTTTAAGAAGTCGAATAATTATTTGCAGTGTGCAGTTACACTTTGTCTCTGCAACAAATGTTACCAAACATGATAAAAGATAATTCCACATTTGTATTTTAAAAACGGAGATAAAATATTATGAACATCGAACAAATTTATACCGGCTGTCTTGCACAAGGGGCTTACTATATTACATCTAAAGGCGAAGCTGCAATAGTTGATCCACTTCGTGAAACAGATCCGTATATAAAAAGATTACAAAAAGACGGTGTTACATTAAAGTATGTTTTTGAAACACACTTTCATGCAGACTTTGTAAGCGGCCATGTTGACTTAAGTAAAAAAACAGGCGCACCTATTGTGTATGGTCCAAATGCCGCTTGTGAATTTGAATGTGTTTCTGCAAAAGATGGCGAAGAATTTAAAGTGGGTGATGTAACCATTAAAGTATTGCATACCCCCGGCCACACTATGGAAAGTACCACTTATCTCTTAAAAGATGAAAGTGGTAAAGACTATGCCATCTTTAGTGGTGATACTTTATTTTTAGGAGACGTAGGCCGCCCTGATCTCGCTCAAAAAGCTGCACACATGACTCAGGAAGAATTAGCAGGCTTGTTGTATGATAGTTTGATGAATAAAATAATGCCCCTGGGGGATGATGTAATTGTATATCCTGCACATGGCGCCGGCAGTGCTTGTGGAAAAAATATGATGAAGGAAACTGTTGATACACTAGGCAATCAAAAGAAAATGAACTATGCATTGAATCAACCGAACAAAGAAGCGTTTATTGAAGCTGTTACAGAAGGACTACTTCCGCCTCCTGCTTATTTTGGTTTGAATGTGGCAATGAATAAAAAAGGCTATGAAAGTTTCGAGTCGGTATTAAATCATGGAATGAAAGCTTTATCACCCGATGAATTTGAAGCCGCGGCAGAAAACACAGAAGCGTTGATACTCGATACAAGAAATGCTGAAGATTTTTATAAAGGGTTTATTCCTCAATCTGTAAATATTGGTCTCAATGGCGATTTTGCGCCTTGGGTTGGAGCATTAATTGTTGACGTAAAACAGCCATTGCTGCTGGTAACTGAAGAAGGTAAAGAAGAAGAAACGGTAACCCGTTTAAGTCGTGTTGGGTTTGATAATGTGCTGGGACATTTAAAAGGAGGCTTTGCAGCATGGTTGGAAGCAGGTAAAGAGGCCGATGTTGTTGACAGGATCACTGCTGAACAATTTGCGGGTGAAGTGGAAATACCAAAAGATAAAGTGATTGATATTAGAAAGGAAACTGAATATGCCGCTGAACATGTGGAAGAAGCTTACAACAAACCTTTGGATTATATTAATGAATGGATCAACGACATCAACCCGGAGGAACATTTTTACATTCATTGTGCCAGCGGCTATAGAAGCATGGTAGCCGCGTCTATTTTGCAGGCACGGGGTTACAGAAATTTTACTGAAGTAGCTGGTGGCTTTAAAGCAATAAGCGATACATCTCTTCCCAAAACAAATTTTGTATGCCAGACTAAGGTATTGAAAGCATAAGGCAAATTTCGCTTCGATAAAAAACGTGAGGTAAAATAGAATTTATCGCTTCTGCAACCGTCGAGATACTGCGGATAATACCAAATAAATATGGCCTTTATAAACTTCAATAAACGATTAATAAAAAAAGTTTTAAATTATTTATTAATTGCGTTTCTTATTTTCATTATTGTAAGCCCTAACGGAAAGGCCTGGGTTTTACGACAATTTATTTCAGTTGGATTATTTAAAGCAGAAATAAAAAAGGATGCAGTAAAAGATTACCCCAACAATTCTTCTTTCTCGTTTACCGATACAAAAGGCAATATCAATAATATATCCATGCTGCGAGGCAAAGTCGTATTCATAAATTTTTGGGCATCCTGGTGCCCGCCGTGCAGGGCAGAAATGCCTTCCATAAATGATCTCTATAAAAAGTTACAAAGCGATACCAACTTTGTCTTTCTTTCTATTAATGAGGATGATGACAAATCAAAGGCTAATTCGTATTTAGAGAACAATGATTTTTCATTTCCCATATTTTATGCTTCCGGAAATGTGCCTGGAGAAATTTTTGCTGGTACGCTGCCCACAACTATTGTTCTTAGTAAACAAGGAAGAATAGTTTTGAAACATGAAGGCTTGGCTGGTTATAATACTGATTCATTCATAAGACAGTTAAAAGGGCTTTAGTGATTATTTTTCTTCCCAAAAATATTTCTCAAAAATAGCCATTTGCCATACAGTAACAAAAGTTACCAAGTGTAATAATTAAGTATTTTACCTTTATAAAAATTTAAATCACCAATGGCAACTATTCAACTTACTACGCAGGGTTTTAAAGAAAAAGTATTTAACTATGAAACAGAACAAGACTGGAAATACA
>Ga0105237_10006487_pt1 | contig 12970 bp, 10 predicted proteins | sample KBSC24metaG_FD_81520 | JGI IMG/M metagenome (GOLD analysis project Ga0105237, IMG submission 81520) | Corn rhizosphere microbial communities from Kellogg Biological Station, Michigan, USA - KBS C2-4 metaG | ecosystem: Host-associated > Plants > Roots > Rhizosphere > Soil | place: Michigan, USA...
ACGCAGGCGCTGGTCATCGTCACGCTCGGCACCGCGCGCGACGCGCAGATCATCGATGCGCCGGAAGGCGAGTCGAAGGATCCGTTCCTGTTCCACTACAACTTCCCGCCGTTCTCCGTCGGCGAAGCCGGCCGCTTCGGCGCGCCGAAGCGCCGCGAGATCGGCCACGGCCGCCTCGCCAAGCGCGGCGTGCAGGCGGTGAAGCCGACGATCGAAGCTTTCCCGTACGTGCTGCGCGTCGTCTCGGAAATCACCGAGTCGAACGGCTCCTCGTCGATGGCCTCGGTCTGCGGTTCCTCGCTGGCGATGATGGACGCGGGCGTGCCGCTGAAGTCGCCGGTCGCCGGCATCGCGATGGGTCTGGTGAAAGAAGACGACCGCTTTGTCGTCCTCAGCGACATCCTCGGCGACGAAGATCACCTCGGCGACATGGATTTCAAGGTGGCCGGTAGCGCCGATGGCATCAGCGCGCTGCAGATGGACATCAAGATTGACGGCATCACCGAAGAGATCATGAAGGTCGCGTTGGCCCAGGCCAAGCAGGGCCGTCTGCACATCCTCGGCGAGATGAGCAAGGTGATCAGCACCTCGCGCACCGAGATGAGCGAGTTCGCTCCGCGCCTGATGACGATGAAGATCCATCCGGACAAGATCCGCGAAGTCATCGGCAAGGGCGGCACTGTCATCCGTGGCATCACCGAAGAAACCGGCGCGACGATCGACATCAGCGACGACGGCACCATCGTCATCGCCTCGGTCAACCGCGAAGCCGCCGACGCGGCCAAAGCGCGCATCGAGCAGATCGTCTCCGACGTCGAGCCGGGTCGCATCTACGAGGGCAAGGTCGCCAAGCTCATGGACTTCGGCGCGTTCGTCACCATCCTGCCGGGCAAGGACGGTCTCGTCCACGTCTCGCAGATCTCCAACGAGCGCGTAGAGAAAGTCTCCGACAAGCTCAAGGAAGGCGACGTGGTCAAGGTCAAGGTGCTCGAAGTCGACAAGCAGGGCCGTATCCGTCTGTCGATGAAGGCAGTGACCGAAGAGGCGCCTGCGGCTTAAGCGCCGGCGCGAATCGTTCGAACAAAAAAAAAGCGGGCTTCGGCCCGCTTTTTTTGTTTCTTGCGGCTGCGATGCTCAGTCCGCCAGCGCGGTATCGCTGGCGATGGACTCCCACGCGGACAGGTCTTGCAACAGCTTTTCCGCGTGGCCGCGAATCGCACCCACCGCGTCAGCGCCCAGTTGCAAGCGCAGCGGCGTCGTTTCGGCTCCCAGTGCGGCTTCGATCGCCGCCGCCGCCTTGAGCGGATCGCCCTGCTGTGTCGCGTGCATAGCTTGTGTCATCGCGCGCGTCGGACCGACCGATTCCGCGTACGCGGGATTCGTCGGCATGCTGCGCAGTGCTGCGCCGACGAGTTCGGTGCGGAACGCGCCCGGCTCGACGATGAGCACTTTCACGCCGAGTGGCGCGAGTTCGAGCGCGAGCGCTTCCGAAATGCCTTCGAGCGCGGACTTCGACGCCGAATACGCGCCGTAGCCGGCGAACGACATCTGGCCGCCCATGCTGGAGATATTCACGATCGCCCCTGCGCGCTGCTTGCGCAACTGCGGCAGCGCGGCCTGAGCGACCGCGACCGCGCCGAAGAAATTGGTTTCCATCTGCGCGCGCAGTTCGGCCATCGGCGTTTCTTCGACCGCGCCAACGATGGCGTAGCCCGCATTGTTGATCAACACATCGATCGCGCCGAAACGCGCGACCGCAGCGGCGATGGCTGCATCCGCCTGGTCGCTGCGCGTGACGTCGAGTTCGAGGGCCAGCACGCGGTTGGGGAACTTGTCGACGAGCTCGCGCAGGCGCGACGGATCGCGCGCGGTCGCCACGACGTTGTACCCGCGCCCGAGCGCGTATTCGGCGAAAGCGCGGCCGAAGCCGGAGCTCGTGCCGGTGATGAACCAGGTTTTTGCGGTGGCGGTGGACATCTTGCTTCTCCTTGATGGGTGAAGCCATTCTCGCCGCAAGGAAACCATTCGATAAGAAGGAATTGATCGAATGAGTTATTTGATATGATCGAACAATGGACAGGCATCTCCTCGTGCATCTGCCGGTGATCCTGGCCGTGGCGCGGCGCGCGAGCTTTGCCGCGGCCGCGGCGGAGCTGGGCATCGGCACGGCGGCCGCCAGCCACGCGGTCAAGCTCGTCGAGGATCGTCTCGGCCTGCCGCTGTTCGCGCGCACCACGCGCAGCGTCGCGCTCACCGAAGCCGGCGCCGATTTCGTGCGTTCGATAGCACCGGCATTTGCCGAGGTGGGCGAGACCATGGACCGGCTGCGGGCCGCCGGCGGACGCATTTCGGGGACGCTGCGCCTCAATGTTTCCCGCGTCGCTGCCTCGATGGTGCTGACGCCGATCCTGGCCGAGCTGGCGCGCCGCCATCCCGAGTTGGTCGTCGAAGTGGCGAGCGACGAGGCGCTGGTCGATATCGTCGCCGCCGGATTTGATGCCGGTGTGCGCCTCGGCGAAATGATTGCCGAGGACATGGTGGCGGTGCGGCTGGGAGCGCCGTGCAAGGCGGTGCTGGTCGCCGCTCCTGCCTACCTGCGCAAGCACGGCGCGCCGCGCTCGATCAGCGATCTGGCTGCGCACAACTGCATCAACTACCGGCTGCTCAGCTCGGGCGGGATGTACGCATGGGAGCTTCTCGATCGCGGCCGCGAGGTCGCGGTTCGAGTCAAGGGCAGCGTGATCGTGAACGATGCCTGCTACGCCGCGGAACTCGCGCTCGCCGGTGTCGGCATTGCCTATCTGTTCGAGCCGCTCGTGCGTGCACACTTGCGCCAACGGAAGCTGACGCGCCTGCTGCCCTCGACGGCGATCGAGGAGCCGGGGCTGTTTCTCTACTATCCGCGTCGTGCCTCGATGACGCCAAAATTACGCGCCTTCGTCGACGTGGCGCGCGAACTTGCGCGACGGCCTGCTTGAACGAAAGCACCGGTTGGAGTGATGCACCCCGCGTAATGCGACGCTCGCGAACGCGTGCTAGCATCAAAACCCTCGAGGAGGCGCGCGCATGAGTGAAAACAAGAACATGAACGAGTGGCTGAAGGACTGGGATGCGTTGCAGCGCCAGTATTTCAACGCTTGGTCCGATCTCGCGCAAAAGGCACCGTTTGCGATGCCTTCTCAGGCCGCGCCGATGGGTTTCGCCGGCGGCAATCCGTTCACTTCTTCGACACCGCTGCCAGGCTTCCCTGGGTTCTCGCCATTCGGTGGTTTCGCCGGCGCCGCCGCGCCCCAGGCCGCGCCTTGGCAAGAAGGCCTGGAACAATGGATGCGCATGTTCGCCGGTGCGGACAGGCAAAACGAAACGGCCGAGCGCCTGATCGAAAGCGCCAAGACTTATATCGCGATGATGCAATCGGCTTTCGGCGGCGCGTCGCCAATGGGCGAGGGCATGTCGAATCCGGCCCAGGCGTGGTTCGATGCCGTGCGCACCGGGTTCGGCGCGCACGGCGGTGCGAACATCCCCGGTTTTGATCCGGCGACGAATCCTTTCGCCAAGGCGATTCGCGACGTTGCCGGCAAGGGCATGCAGGGTTTCGCCGAACTGCCTGCGGCATTCGCGCCGTATCTGGAGCAGATGCGCAAGGAAGGCATGTCGTGGCTGCAGGTGCCGGCGTTCGGTCTGGCGCGCGAACACCAGGAACACTACCAGCGCACGGCGCTCGCTTTGGTCGAATACCAGCAGGCCCTGCGCGAGTACAACCGCCTTATGCTCCAGGCCAGCCAGCGCGGCTACGAACTGTTCGAGCAGCGGTTGGCAGACCGTTCCGAGCCGGGACGGACGATCGAATCACTCAAGGCGCTTTACGATCTCTGGGTCGACGCGGCGGAAGACGCCTACGCACAAGTCGCGCTGTCGGAAGAATTCAGCAAGGCCTACGGTGAATTGGCCAACGCGCAGATGCGCTTGCGTCAACAGATCCAGATCGAGGTCGAGCGCGTCAGCCGCGAATTCGGCATGCCGACGCGTAGCGAACTGGACAGTCTGAGCAAGCGCGTGCACGACCTGCGCCGCGAATTGCGCGAGGGCGGCGCCGTGGGCAGTGGCGAGAGGGATGCGGAAGTCTCTGCGTTGCGCGATGAAGTCGCGGCGCTGAAAAAGTCGTTGGTACAGACGGCGAGAAAGCCGGCACCTTCGGTCGAAATCAAACCCGTTGCGGCGAAACCGGAACACGCGCCGGCAAAGAAGTCCGTGCCTGCGGCGAAACCGGAACGTGCACGTGCACCGGCCCGCTCAGCGACGTCGAAGTCGCGAGCGCCGGCAGCCGTGGTCCGTCCGCGGCCGGCCGCCGAAGCGGAGGGAGCCAAGTCCGGCACCGAGGCTTCCTCGTTCGCCGATGCGCTGGCGGCGATGCGCCGTCGCGTCACCGGCAAGCCGAAGTTGCGTTCCGCAGCCGCGCGAATGTCGAAGCCGAACAAAGACGACAAGGCGGGCAGAAAAAAAGGCAACAAGGGCAAATAATTCCTTATGTTCGTCATTCCGGCTCGTGCCGGAGTGACGGAAATTTCGTGAGATCGAGCTGAACATGAACCCCATCCGCATCGCGCCGCAAAAGGTCTACGAAGAAGCGAAGAAATTTCAGGAGAAGATCGCCGCCGGCATGCAGGTGCTGCGCACGCTCGATGATGTGCACTACGGCGCGACGGACAAGGAAGAGGTCTATCGCGAAGACAAGCTCGTGCTGTACCGCTTCAAGGGCCCGCGCAAGCCGACGGCGAAGGTGCCGATTCTGATCACCTATGCGTTGGTCAATCGGCCCTACATGGTCGATCTGCAGGACGATCGTTCGCTGGTCAAGAATCTGCTCGCGCTCGGCGAAGACGTGTACCTGATCGACTGGGGTTACCCGGACGCGTCCGACAAGCATCTCTCGCTCGATGACTACATCAACGGCTACATCCGTCGTTGCGTCGACGTGGTCGCGAAGCGCCACAAGCTCGACAAGATCAATCTGCTGGGTATCTGCCAGGGCGGCGCGTTCAGTCTGTGCTTTGCCTCGATCTACCCCGAGAAGATCCAAAACTTGATCACGATGGTGACGCCGGTCGATTTCCAGACGCGCGACAACATGCTGTCGAACTGGGTGCAGCACCTCGACGTCGACTTGTTCGTCGATACGCTGGGCAATGTGCCGGCCGATCTGATGAACTACTGCTACCTGATGCTCAAACCCGTGCGTCTGAATCAGCAGAAGTACATTGGCCTCGTCGATATTCTCGACGACAAGGCCGAGCTGGAAAACTTCCTACGCATGGAGAAATGGATCTTCGACAGCCCGGATCAGGCCGGCACCGCGTTCCGCCAGTTCATCAAGGATTTCTATCAGGGCAACAAGCTGATCAACGGCGGGTTGAAGATCGGCAGCAAGTCGGTGGACCTGGCGAACGTGGATGCGCCCGTGCTCAACATCTTCGCCGAGCAGGATCATCTCGTTCCGCCCGATGCCTCGCGTGCGCTACGCGGGCGCACGGGATCGGACGATTACACCGAGTTGGCATTCAAGGGTGGCCACATCGGCATCTATGTCTCCGGCCGCGCGCAGCGTGAGGTGCCGACGGCGATCCACGGGTGGTTGGCGGCGCGCGCGTAGAGCGGCGCCTCTTTAGCAACTACCGTTTCTTTTTACCGGACGACGCGGGCGCGGCCTTTGCCGCGGCGGGTTTCGCTTTCGCCTTGACGTTTTCTTCGTGCGCAGTCTGCTCGTGCTCGAAGATGTTCGTATAGAACAACTCGGTCGCCTTGAGTGCCATCTCGACCGTCTGCTTCTGCGAGGCGTTGCTGGTGGCGACGGATTCGCGCATCAGGTCGAACAGTTCCGACCAGAGCTGGCGCAGGCTGGCGAGGTCCTTGACGTGCGAGGTTTGCGTCAGCAACCGCGTCATCGCGTCGACGTGGAACTGCACGGTGCGAATCGTCAGGTCGAACGCCTGATCGCTGCCCTCGAGACCGAGCTTCGCCGCCTGTTGCAGGCGATCGCTCGCTTCGCGGCCGAGAAAATAAAGCTGTCCTGGATTGAATTGCAGCATAAACCCTCCCGAGTATTCTCGTTGTCCGCCCGATCTAGGGGCCGCGAAACAAGAATACAACCGCCGCCGTAAAGATCGCTTGTGCGGCGCAGGAAAATCGGCTGGATCAATCGTGCTCGCGCCACGCCTGCAGTGCCAGCCGCATGGCCGCGAACTGGCGCGCGACCCGCGTGCAGGCATCGCAGGCGAGGAGGTGCAGACGCAGACGCACGCGCTGGGTCCACGGCAGGGTGCGCTCCATTTCCTGCGAGAGCAAGCGCGAGGCGTGTTGGCAGGTAATACGGAACATTCGATGTCTAGCCAGGCTGCGCACGGCCAAAACCCACGTTTTCAAGACAAGTACGCAGCATCATGCGCGCCCGATAGAGTTGCACCCAGACGTTGGACGGCGTGATTTGCAAATCCTTACACAGTTCGTCCGTGTCGCTGCCGAACACCTCGCGCAGCACGAACAGTTGACCGATGCGCTTGGGCAGCTTGTCGACGCAATGCTGCACGGCGATCAGGAAGGCGTCCTGCTGAGCCAATTCGGCCGGATTGCCGGCGTCGGCGGGCTGCTGCAGATAGTGGCCGCTGGCGTCGAACAGGCGGTCGAACTCCTGTTCCGGATGATCGGAGGCGTCCGGCAGTGGTTCCTCGCGCCATTGTTTGCGCACAAGGTCGACGATACGGTTCTTCAGGATCGCTGTCAGCCAGGTCCGCAGCGAGGAACGCCCGGCGAAGCTCGCCCGGCGTTCGTAGGCCTGGGTCAGCACATCGGACACCGCGTCCTCGGCCAGATGCTCGTCGCGCAGCTCCAGCCGCGCGATCTTCAGCAGATAGGGGCGATGCGCGGCCAGGGTCTGAAAATCGAAGGCGTCGGCGCGGGGTTCCATGCGTGCATCGGCTGGGGCGGATGCTGAATTATGCCACTGCGATCGCGTTACTGTCGGGCGTAGCGATCACTCGCCGGCGAGCCCGCCTCGGTCATGAATTCGGATTCGAACGGCGCGGGTTGGAGATCGTCGTCCTGCCAGCACCAATGCCACGGCTCGTAAGCGAAGCCGTGCGGATTTCCGCGTGGGTAGCTCAGGATGAAGCGGTATCGCTGTGCGTTCTTCGACAACCATGCGAACGCCGGCGAGCGTTCGAATTCTTCTTCGAGCGGGGCGTAGCCCGGGGTGGTGATGTCGATCGCACGACCGCTGTGGTGTTCGCTGAAGCCCGGCGCGGCGCTGACATGCAGGATCCGGTCGATTGTCTGGCCGCGGGCGAGTTTGCCGCGCAGAATCGCCAGTTGCACTTCAACGCTGCGAAAGGTGGAAACCGAACGCAACTCGACTCCATCGCGTGCGGCGGCTTCGCGCATGCGTGACCACGCGCGCGCGGCGGACGGTGTCAGGCGTTGCTCGAAACCCAGTGCGTCGATTCCGCCGATGAGAACGAGGCGCGCAGGTTCGGCCACCCTGTCCAGTTTGCGTACGTCGGCATAATTGCGCGGCACGCCGAGTCGGAACGCGGTTTCGATGATGGAAGGTGATGAGTCGGTGTGATCCGGCGCAGCCGCGAATGTGGGCAGCGGGGCGGCCTGGAGCAAGGCAGCAAATCCAAGAAGGCGTCGCAGCATGTCGGTTTGGGTTGCGAGGGGCAAAGCGCGGCCGAAGCCGCGGGGCATGGACCGCAGCGTGTTAGTCGGAAAGCGGAATTCAGGGATCCGCTTGAAGGTCGCGCTTCGGCGGAGAGAAACGAAAAGGTGAGAGTGCGCGATGCAACCCGGATGGCTCGTTCGCCATCCGGGCCTGTCGATCGCCGATCAGGTTTTGGTCGTTGCTCTCCGGGTCAGTGCGGCAAGAGCGGCCGCCATGACCAACATCGTCCACCACGAGAGGGCGGGTGCGGACACCGTCGGTGCCGAGGGAGGTGCCGCGCTGACGAGAAGGTTCGCGGTATCCGTCGACGATGCGTTCTGCGCATCGCCCGAATAGCTCGCCGTGACCGCATAGGTGCCGGGCGCGGCATAGACCAGCGTGCAACTGCCTACGCCGTTGCCGGCAAGCACGGCGGTGCATTGCCGTCCACCGCCGTCGACAACGATGTTGCCGGTGACTGCGGCAGGCAGCACTTCCGCCGCCGCGGAACGATTCGCCGCGGTGGGCTGCGAAGCTCCGCTCACGACCACGGTGGCGGTAACGGTCTGATTCGCGTTGACCGGATTCGGCGTCAGCAGCAGGTGGGTTTCCGTCGTCGAGCGCGGGGCGGCCGTGAACGTCGCGGTGACCGAGCAATCCGCTGTGACCGGAGCGGTCGTGTAGGCCGTACCGTTGAGGTTACCGCCGCACCCGTTCGCCTGGATCGAGTAGCCGGCTTGCACGCTCACGGTCAACGTGGCGGCGCTACCGTGATCGACGGTTTGCGAGCTCGGCGCGATCGAGCCGTTCGCGCCCGCTGTGGCCGCCACCGTCCAGGTTTTGATCGTGGCCGAGCAGGTCGCGTTGGCGCCGCCGTCTACGCCCGCGCAGGTCCACGCCCACGGATGTCCACTGCCCGTGATCGCGCCGGCGTTGCCCGCGCTGCACAACTGGGTCGGCGCGGCGAGCAGAGTCTGGCTGTTGTCCGCGCCGCAGGCGCCGGCGACGGGGGCGGCGTTCACCAGCAAATACTTCGATGTCGTCGTGCTCGCGAGGAAGTTGCCATCGCCCGAATAGGTTGCGGTGAGCGTCTTCGCGCCCGTGCTGATCGGCGTGATCGAGCAACTGTTGCTGGCTGGCGTTGAGTAGCTGCAGCTCACCTCGCCGTCGCTGACCGTGATCGTTCCGTCCGGCGTGCCGGCGCCTGGGGACGTCACCGCGAGAGCGCTCGTGATATTGGCTGACTGGCCGACCAGGACACTGCCCGGCGCGACGACGGTGATCGCAAGCGAGGTCGATGCCTTGTCGACGGTTTGCGCAAGCGCGCCGGTACCGGGTGCGTTCGCTTCGTCGCCGCTGTACGCGGCCGCAAGGTTGTGACTGCCGGCGTCAAGTGTCGACGCGGGGACCGAGCACGTGGCCTTGCCTGCACTCAACACAACGACATTGCAGAGCACGCTGGGGCCTTCGGCGAACGTGACCGTGCCGGCCGGATTCACGCCAGCGACGGTGGCGGTCAGGGTGATGCTTTGGCCGTAGACGCTCGGGTTGGCGCTGCTGGTCAGCGTCGTCGTCGCGGCCAGGCTGGATGTCACCTTGCGGATGCGGCGGTTGCCGGAGTCGGCGATGTACATGTTGCCGGCGGCATCGAAGGTGGCGCTTTGCGACTGGTTCAACAATGCCGCAAGAGCCGGGCCGCCGTCGCCGGCAAAGTCGGCCTGGCCGACGCCGACGATCTTGCTGATCGTGCCGTCAGCGGCGACCTTGCGCACCCTGTTGTCGTATCCCTGCGCGACTACCACGTTGCCGATGGGATCGATGGCGAGGCCGCGAGGTATGTTGATTTGGGCGTCGGTGGCAGGACCGCCGTCGCCGCCCCAACCCGGCGCGCCATTGCCGGCGAACGCGTTGATCGTGCCGCCGGTGGTGACCTTGCGGATACGATTGTTGGCGGTATCGGCGATCAGCAGGTTGCCGGATAGGTCGACGACCACGCCGGAAGGCTGCTTGAGCTGCGCCGAGATCGCGGGGCCGCCGTCACCGCCGAAACCCCAGGTGCCGTCGCCGGCTACCGTGCTGATGTAGCCGCTGGTCGACACCTTGCGGATGCGGTTGTTGCCGCTGTCGGCGATGTACAGATTGCCGATGCTGTCTACGGCCACGCCCGCCGGCCACATCAGGTTGGCGGCGGTGGCCTGGCCGCCGTCTCCGGTGCTACCGGCATTGCCATTGCCCGCAACCGTGCTGATCGTGCCGTTGGCGGCCAGCTTGCGGATGCGATGGTTGTTCGTGTCGGCGATGTACAGGTTGTTGTTGCCGTCGAGGGCGATGCCGTTCGGCGAGGACAGCTGCGCGGCGGTCGCAGGGCCCGCGTCGCCGCCGTAGCCATCGCTGCCGTTGCCTGCAACGGTGGTTATCGTGCCGTCGGTGGCGAGCTTGCGCACGCGATGGTTGTTGGTATCGGAGATATAAACATTGCCCACGGCATCGGACACGACGTAGAGGTACGAGCCCAACTGCGCGCTCGTCGCAGGGCCGCCGTCGCCGCTGTAGCCTTCGCTGCCGTTGCCGGCGAGCGTGGCGATTTTGCCGTCGGCCGCATTGATCTTGCGCACACGGTGGTTGTGTTGATCCGAAAGATAGAGGTTGCCGTTGCCGTCGATGCTCACGTCAGGCACGTAGTTCAGTGCCGCGTTTGCGGCCGGTCCGCCATCGCCGCCGAAGGCGGCGGCACCGCTGCCTGCGAGTGTGGTGATGATGCCGTCGCTCGCGGCAACTTTGCGCAAGCGATTGTTCTGCGTATCGGCAATGTATACGTTGCCGGCAGCGTCGACGGCGACGCCATGCGGGGTGAACAATTTCGCCGAGGCTGCCGCGCCGCCGTCTCCTGAATAGCCTCCCGTGCCGTTGCCCGCCAGGGTGCTGATGTTGCCGCCCGAGACCTTGCGGATGCGGTTGTTGAGGCGGTCGGCAATGTAGAGATTTGCCCCGGTGCTGTCGACGGCGACGCCCCAGGGGCTTCTGAACTCCGCGTCCGTCGCCGCGCCGCCGTCGCCCACGAAGCCCGCCGTGCCGTTGCCGGCAACGGTGCTGATGTTTCCGCCCGCGATCTTGCGGATGCGGTTGTTGGCGGAGTCGGCGAAGTACAGGTTGCCGTTGCCGTCCAGCGCGATGCCGGCCGGAAAATTCAACTTGGCCGCGCTGGCCGCGCCGCCGTCGCCGCCGAACGTCGGCGAGCCGTCGCCCGCGATCGTGCTGATCGTGCCGGCGGTGGTCACCTTGCGGATGCGGCTGTTGAAGGTGTCGGCGATGTACAGATTGCCACCGGCGTCCACGGCGATGCCGCTCGGATAGCGCAACTGCGCCGTCGTCGCCGCGCCGCCGTCGCCGCTGAAGCCTTCCGTGCCGTTGCCGGCGACGCGGCTGATCGCGCCGTTCGTGGCGACCTTGCACACCATATGCGACTGGGAGACCAGCACGAACACGTTGCCGGCGCTGTCGACGGCGGTTGCCGCGGGCGGCACCGATACCGCCAGTGCGCTGGCATTGTCGCAAGTAGCGCCTCCGGCGATGGTGGTGATGGTCTGCGCCGAAGCAGATACGACTGCCGTCATAGGCAACGCAGCGAGGACGGCGTGGATGACGGCAAGACCGCTGCGCAGGCGGCGTGCGACGAATCGCGATTGCATGAAACGTTCTCCCTGGGAATCCGGAACTGACCGGCCTCGGCGATCGCGGACTCGGGATATTCCGATCCGCACTCCGTGGTCCTCATGAGAGCAAAGCGCAGTTCAGGCGAAAACGGCTCACCGCGGGAGGCGGATGTCCGAACCTGGCCAGGGTTTCGAGGGAGGGAGGCGCGCAGACAGCGCTTTGGGGGCTTGCTAGAATTCGCTGCTTGTCCGGGCCGTGCGAACGACGTCAATGAACCAGGTTCTGTTTCACATACACAGCATCGGCGTGACGCCGTGGAAGCTGGTCGGCTATCTCGGTGCGTTCATGTTCACGAGCCGCTGGTTCGTGCAGCTCTACTACACGCGCAAGCTCAAGCGCGTCGTCATGCCGACGATGTTTTGGTGGCTGTCGGTGTCGGGCAGCGTGCTGCTGCTGAGCTACTTCGTCTTGGGCAAGAACGATTCGGTGGGCGTCATATCGAACCTGTTCCCCACCTTCGTCTCTGTCTACAACCTGATTGTCGATCTGCGCCATCGCCGCGATCAGGAATTGAGCGATCCCTGATCGGGCGTTGCCGGGATCCTATTCCGGATCGTAGTCGAGATTCGGCGCGAGCCAGCGTTCCGCTTCGGCCAGCGTCCAGCCTTTGCGCTTGGCGTAATCCTCAACCTGCTCCTTGGTGACGCGGCCGAGCACGAAGTACTGACTGCCGGGATGGCTGAAGTACCAGCCTGAAACGGCGGCGGTCGGATACATCGCGAAGCTTTCGGTCAGTTCGATGCCCGCGTTGCGCGTGGCATCGAGCAAGGCGAACAGCGTGCCCTTCTCGGTGTGGTCCGGACAGGCCGGATAGCCGGGGGCGGGGCGGATGCCGCGGTATTTTTCGCCGATCAGCTCGTCGTTGCTCAGTGTCTCGTCGGTGACGTAGCCCCAGAATTCCTTGCGCACGCGCTCGTGCAAGCGCTCGGCGAAGGCTTCGGCGAGACGGTCGGCCAATGCCTTGAGCAGGATCGACGAATAGTCGTCGAACGATTTGCCGAATTCCTCGAGCTTTTCTTCAATACCGATACCCGCGGTGACGGCGAAGCCGCCGACCCAGTCTTGTTTGCCGGATTCTTTCGGCGCAACGAAATCGGCAAGACAGAAATCGGGACGACCGGGCGGCTTGTCCGCCTGCTGACGCAGGAAATGCAGCGCCGTCTTCTTTCCGGACTCCAGGGAAATTTCGACATCGTCGCCGACGCGCACTGCCGGCCAGAGGCCGATCACGGCGCTGGCCTTGAGCCATTTTTCATCGACGATTTTCTTCAGCATCTTGCGTGCATCGTCGAACAGTTCGCGCGCCTGCTTGCCGACGATCTCGTCGTCGAGAATCTGCGGATAGTGTCCGGCGAGCTCCCAGGTGTTGAAGAACGGCGACCAGTCGATGCGCTCGACCAGTTCGGCGATCGGGTAGTCGGCGAATACGGTGATGCCCGGTTTGTTCGGCGCCGGAGGCGTGTAATTGTCCCAGCCGCCATCAAATGCCTGTCCGCGCGCGTGATCGAGTGAAACCAGGCGCTTGGCCGGGCCGCGATCTTTGTGGCGCTCGCGGATGTCGGC
>Ga0105237_10006488_pt1 | contig 12969 bp, 12 predicted proteins | sample KBSC24metaG_FD_81520 | JGI IMG/M metagenome (GOLD analysis project Ga0105237, IMG submission 81520) | Corn rhizosphere microbial communities from Kellogg Biological Station, Michigan, USA - KBS C2-4 metaG | ecosystem: Host-associated > Plants > Roots > Rhizosphere > Soil | place: Michigan, USA...
AATAAGTTTCCCATTGTAAAAAGATTTAGGTTAAAAAATAAAATTGATACACCTGTTTATTATACAAAAGTTTGCCAAAAAAAATATAAGCTGAAAACGCAACGATAGCTGCAATAGCGGGTATTTAACTTATTAGTTGAGGATAATAGTCATGTGCTGTGGGGAAATAGCTCTACGAACTGAGAGAAAAACAAGGAGCGAATGTAGACTGCCATAAAATTTATTATGCGCCTGATATTTGCTACCTATCAAATGTTCCTATGATGGAGTCTTTATACAATTCTTTTTCAATGTGTAAGTCTTCGAAATTTCCTTATACGATCCTCCCGTTAATCGTCTATATTTATCGTTAATTATTCGAACGTGTAAATAATTCAAAAGAACATGAGGAAAAGATTTAAGAAAATATATTCGTATATTCACCAGGTCTTCACTGAGTTTTCGGCAGATAATATATTAAAATACAGTGCTTCTCTTGCTTACTACACCGTATTTTCTATAGCACCGCTTTTGGTGATTATTTCAACGCTTTCCGGAATTTTCTTTGGCAAAGAAGCCGTAAATGGGGAAGTATACAAACAACTGAACGGCCTGGTAGGTAGCACAGCTGCGTTGCAAATTCAGGATATTATTAAAAATATTCACCTCACGGGTAATAATTTTGTAGCAACTACTATAAGTATCATCATCTTACTAATTGGCGCAACCAGTATATTTGGCGAAGTACAGGATTCGCTTAATAAAATATGGGGGTTAAGAGTAAAAGCCAAAAAAATATGGTGGAGGCTTATTGTAACCAGGCTTTTGTCTTTTTCTCTTATTTTAAGTATAGGTTTTATAATGATTGTATCTCTTATTTTAAATGCACTCATTTCGGCTTTTGGTAATTTCTTAAGCAGGTATATTCACCATTTTAGTGTTTATTTCATTGAAACTGTCGAGAGTATACTTTCTTTTATTGTGGCTACATTTTTATTTTCACTCATGTTCAAATTATTACCTGATGCCAAGATAAAATGGAAAGATGTTTTCTTTGGTGGCTTTATAACAGCCATATTTTTTACGCTGGGTAAACTGGCAATTGCCTATTATTTAGGCAAAAGCAATCTTACCACTTTGTACGGAGCTGCCGGATCCATCATAATAATTATGGTGTGGGTATATTATAGTTCAATTATTTTATACCTTGGTGCGGAATTTACAAAAGTGCATGCGAATTTATTTGGCAGAAAAATTCAGCCGAATGAATATGCAGAATGGATAATTACCGAAGAGAGACACGCATTAAGTCCTCATTTAAAAAAGAAAGATTTAAATTAGCTTTGCAAACTCACAAGTCTTAAAAGTTTTATGCAAAAAAAGATTCTTATTATCGACGATGACCTTGATATGTGTTCGCTGTTAAGCCGTTTCCTCAATAAGAAAGGGTATGAAGCAGAAGTAGCGCTTAACGGTTCAAAGGGACTTGCGAGATTTAATGAAGAACATTTTGATATTGTTCTTTGTGATTTCAGGCTTGGAGACAAGAGCGGGAAAGATGTGCTACTTAAAATAAAAGAAATTAAACCTGAAACTATCGTAATTATTATCACAGGTTATTCGGATATTAAAACTGCAGTGGACGTTATCAAGATGGGGGCGTTTGATTATATCACAAAACCCCTTATTCCCGATGAAGTTATTAATGTAATTGAAAAAGCAATCGCAGCGCCTTCGACTGAATTTATTACACCCTCAGTAAATGCCAAACCTGCAAAAAATAAAAAGCAATATGTTATTTCCGCCAATAAAGAATTTCTGATAGGACAGAATGGTGAGACTGCCCGCGTATACAACCAGATAGAAATCGTAGCCGGCACTAATTACAGTATCATATTATATGGCGAAAGCGGTACGGGAAAAGAAGTAATTGCAAAAACCATTCATGAAACAAGTAACAGAAGGAACAAACCGTTTGTCGCGTTAGATTGTGGAACACTTTCTAAAGAACTTGCAGGAAGCGAGCTTTTTGGTCATGTAAAAGGTGCGTTTACCGGCGCCGTAACTGATAAAGAAGGGCATTTTGAAATGGCTAACGGAGGCACTTTATTTTTAGACGAAGTTGCCAATCTTTCACCCGAAGTGCAAGCTGCCTTATTACGCGTGATCCAGGAACGGAAATTTAAGAGAGTTGGCGGCACAAAGGAAACTGATGTGGATGTACGCATTATTGTTGCATCGAATGAAAATTTGCAGGAAGCTTATAAAAGAGGCAAGTTTAGAGAAGATTTGTACCATCGCTTTAATGAATTCTCTATCAATTTGCCACCGCTGCGTGAGCGGAGAATTGATATACCGCTTTTTGCTGACTTTTTTCTTGATAAGACAAATCTTGAACTCAATAAGAATATAGAAGGTTTTGAAGACGACGTTTTAGACATGTTTGTTAATTACTCATGGCCCGGAAACCTGCGGGAATTTAGAAACGTTGTGAGGCGTGCAGTGTTACTTACGCCATCAGGTAAAATAAACTCCAACGTATTACCATGGGAAATTACTAATGCGGACATTCAACACACGCCGGAGGAAAAACTGCTGAGGCGGGATACCAAAGAGCCGATGAATATTAAAGATCTTGATTTAAAAGATGCTGCTGCCAAAGCAGAATACGATACTATAATGAATGTACTTAAGGAAGTTAATTTTAATAAAACCAAGGCTGCGGAAATTTTAAAGATCGATCGCAAAACGCTTTACAACAAAATAAAAATCTATCAATCGTTGTAAACAATAACTCTCCTTTTTTTATGACGACTTTATAAAAGGGTATGGAATTTGCCGGTGATTTTATAATTAAAGTTCACCGATAAATTTAAACCCATGCCCGAACAAAAAATCCCCATGACAACGGTAACAAATGTTTTGGAGAAGCTTCGTATTGAAAAACATGATAATGAATTTAGAATGACACCGGATGGGTTTACCGCCGGCAATAAAAAATATTATCAGCCTGAAGATTTGAAAATTATCCGTACCTATCGTTTCGAGGGAGAGTCCGATCCCGCTGATTCTTCGGTTATCTATTTAATTGAAGCCAACGATGGCCTTATCGGCTACAGTATGGATTCTTACGGAGTGTACAGTGATCATGAAAATGATGGCTACGATGATTTTATAAGAAAAATACCGGTTGAGGAAAGAGAGGAGCAACAAATTTTCCAGGATTAGAATTGCCTCCCGCATTAATAATATTATTTATTTAAAGCCTACGCGTATATTCTTTTTACTGCATCTTTATACTTTTCCATAATCACCTTTCTTTTGAGACTCAGTTTGGGAGTCATTTCTCCGGTTTCTATACTCCAATCCTGCGGCAGCAGTTCAAATTTTTTGATTTGCTCAACATGATTAAATTGAGTATTGTAATGTTCCACTTCGGTCTTATATAATTTTTTCACCTTCTCATCCTTCAGCAACTCATCATTGCTGGTAAACGTAATATTTTTGCCTTTTGCCCAATCTTTTAAATTATTGAAAGACGGTATTATCAAAGCACCCACATATTTTTCGCCTTCTCCTACTAACATTATATTTTCTATAAAGGGTGATTCTTTCAATTTAAGTTCTACAACAATGGGTGCAACATATTTGCCTCCGCTTGTTTTAAACATTTCTTTTTTTCGGTCTGTTATTTTTAAGAATTTATTATCGATCATCATTCCTATATCGCCGGTTTTATACCAATCGTCTTCCATCGATTCCTCTGTAAGATCGGGCCGTTTATAATAACCCATCATTATGTTGGGACCTTTGCATAATATTTCTCCGTCTGCTGCTATCTTAACCTGAACCCCATTTATTAATGGGCCTACAGTACCAAACATTCTATTTTCTTCATCATAACGGTTTACTGAAATTACAGGAGAAGTTTCCGTAAGTCCGTACCCTTCCATTACAACAATTTTTGCCGCTGTAAATATACGTATGAGCTTTACCTGGCAAGCGGCTCCCCCGGTAATAATTGCATTGAGTTCATTTCCTAAACCTTCTCTCCATTTGCTAAAAATAATTTTGTTAGCAAGGCGCAGCTGAATATTATAAAAAACTCCGTGCCTCTTGTTAATTTCAAATTTCTCCGCTAACGAATGAGCCCAGTAAAAAAGATTTCTCTTTAATCCGGTTAACTCACTTCCCTTCAGCATTATATTCTCATAAACTTTTTCCAGTAACCTCGGCACCGTAGTAAACATATTCGGTTTTACCTCCCTGAGGTTCTCAGCGATGGTGTCCAAACTTTCTGCATAAAAAATAGAAACTCCTTTATATAAATACAGGTAAGTAACCATCCGCTCAAAAATATGGTTCATAGGAAGAAAACTAAGCGCCCGGTTGCCTGGCGGAAAACACGGCATTGACCCAATTACATTACTCACAATATTTTTATGCGAAAGCATAACTCCTTTTGGCTTACCAGTAGTGCCGGAAGTATAGATTATGGTAGCAAGATCTTCGTATTGTATTTTCGCTGATACCTGTTTTAATTTTAGAAGACAGTCTGCATCTTCTGAAAGAATATCCTTCCAATGTTTAATGTTTTCCGTTTTATCAAAAGAAAATATTTCCTGCAGGTCAGGCAGGTTTGCGCGCATTACGTTTACTTTTTCAGCCAGTTTCTTATCATTTACAAAAATGACTTTTACCTGTGCATCCTGTAATATAAATTCAAGTTCTGATTGGCTTATGGTTGGGTACACCGGGGTCAGTACCGCTCCAATTTGTTGAACAGCCAGGTCGAGCATCAGCCATTCAGGCCGGTTTTTAGCTATTACCGCAATTTTATCTCTTCCTTCTGGTGTGTTGTCGCCATTGCCGAGGCCCATCTTCAATAACCCGGCACTTAATTTATTTACGGTTTCAGAAAGCTCCTCAAGGGAATATTCCTTCCAAATACCATCTTCTTTTGCGGCCATAACGGTATGGGTGGCTCCTCTTTCTAAATGCCATTCGATACAATCAAATAATCGGGTGGGTTCGGTCATAAAATAAAAAAATTACATTACGATATGCTTCCTTCTCTCCAATTTTTATTAAAACTGGCAGCGTCCTAAATTAAGTAAATAAGCAAAATAATTGTAAATAATTATTTTGTTTGCTTTACAAACGATGAACGAATTTTTTAATGATAATATTGGCCTTCGGGAACCTTAAAAATCCTTCCCTGTTGAAATTTGTTAAACGCAGCATATTCTTCACTATGGGTGCCTATCCAGTTTTGATAGTTGGAAAGATTCTGCGCTGCACCAAAAATCCATTGGTTGTAAGCGGTAAACAACCCTTCTTCCAAGAATTGCTCCTGCTTATCAAAAAGAGCAAAAGGAAATTGTTTGGCATAAGATTGATCCCAATCAAGAATGAATCTTGTTCTTATCATTGTAAGCGTTTCTGCATTCAATCCATTTATTACAACGCTGTTTTGTTTGTTCATCGTTGTTAAAAATGCGATCTCAAATTTGTTTTTGTCTTTGGTATTTGCGAGTAAATCAGGATCAGCAAAAAGTTTTTTATATCCATCCAATAAAATATTTTTTATCTCAGCAGTTCGCGGCGTGAACGATTCAATATTTATAAATATCTCCCCATAAATAATGCTCCATATTTTATCGGTGGTAAGAAAATAATATTTACAAGCATTATAATAATTGCCTCCGTATGATGGATCTTCCTGGATGCCCTTTTCCCATTGTTTTATGGCGCCATAGTCCTGTTTACGCCAGAGCATCTCCCCATAATCATTGTATAACTGGCCGCTGTGTGGATAATCTTTAATAGCCTTTTTGTATAATTTTTCCGCTTCTTTATCCTGGCCCAAAGCCCGGTAAATGGTGCCGCCAATCTGGTAGGTTTGATCATCAGCATTGTCTTTTTCCAGTAATGGTTTTATCGTTTCAAGTGCTTTTTGATTTTCCTTTTGCAAATAATAATCGTAGGCAAGGTCTTTTGCAATTTCTATATTATTGGGCGACTGGGATAGCGCCCTGGTTAAAATTAAGGAAGCATTGGCATAATCACCCTGACGCATAAACGCTTTTGCATTTTCATGAAGCTTCTCTACATCGTCAGATTGGGCAAACACAAATGCATATAAAAGGAAAAAACAGCACGACAGCAGAATTTTTTTCATTCAATAAAGATAAAAATAGTTTTATGAGTAAACTGTTATAAAAGAAATAATGATTGGAGGAAGATTAAATTATCTTCAAATTAAGTGTGTAAATAAACCGTCTCTTAACTTAGGTTCAAACCAGGTACTTTTAGGAGGCATTACATTTCCGCTGTCTGCAATATCGAACAATTGCTGAATACTTACGGGATAAAGGCTGAAGGCAACTTTCATCTCTTTACTATTGACTCTTTTTTCCAGTTCTTTAAGTCCCCTTATTCCGCCAACAAAATCAATTCGTTTATCTGTACGCTGATCTTTTATTCCAAGCACAGGTTCCAATAAATTATTTTGCAAAATAGTAATGTCCAATATTCCGATAGGGTCAGTTGAAAATGTACCATCTAAGGCCGTGAGTTTATACCATTTGCCCTCTATGTACATTCCAAAATTATGTGGCGCTGTTGGCGCATATGCTTCTTTCTCTTTTTCAACAGTAAAATTTTTATTAATCCTGTCAAAAAATTCTTCAGTTGATAAGCCATTAAGATCCTTTACCACCCTATTGTAATCCATTATTTTCAATTGGCCGGCAGGAAATAAAGTAGTAAGAAAATAAGCAGCCTCTTCAGAATCTGCCATTTGATATCTCACCTTAGCCGCAGATGCCGCACGGTGATGCCCGTCTGCTATGTATGTGCAGGGAACCTTTGTTTTAAAAATATTTGTGATAGTGTTTATAATACCTTCGTCGCTGATAACCCAAACGGTGTGCTGAACAGCATCGGCAGATATAAAATCATACACAGGGCTTTTTTCAGCTTTCCATTTATCAATAATATCAGTTAACTCATCAACATCCCTGAATGCAAGAAATACATTACCGGTTTGCGCCCCGGTTGTTTTTATATGCGCAATACGGTCAGCTTCTTTTTCGGGCCTTGTAAATTCATGTTTTTTAATAAGGCCGTGTTCATAATCATTCACGGAACTGCAGCACACAAGGCCGGTCTGGCTTTTACCATTCCCGTCCGAACCGGCACGGGCGGGCATTATTAACTGATAAATATAATAACAGGGTTTGCTTTCGCTAAAAAGAACCGGCCGGCTTATAAAGGCATCAAGATTTTCTTTTGCTTTGGAATAAACGGCTACGCTGTGTACATCAATATTTGCAGGCAGATCAATTTCACTTTTGGTAAGATGCAAAAAAGAAAATGGATTTCCCTCAGCTTCAATTTTAGCTTCTTTGCTGCTTAAAACATCGTAAGGTTGTGAGGCAACCTGTTTGGCAAATTGTGCCTCTGGCCGAAGTGCTTTAAAGGGAGAGATTGAAATCATTTTAATTATTTAATTGCTTCTATGGTATTCTGATAAATATTTATAAGCTGGTGAATTTTAATTAATTGCTCTACCTGATCCCAACACAAATTAATTACTTTTTCAAAGTCCTTCAATTTAAGATTCCCAAATTTTATATGGATAATTTTCGGCGGGGACCCGTACATTATCTGCTTAAGACGAAAATCTTTATCTTTTGTAATTATTATAAGATCTGTTTTACATGCATAATTCCATATTTCTTCATCATTCCATAAAGGGTTGATATTTAAAACATGTTCAAAACGATCGTTTTGCCATTTTAAAATCCTGAAAGGTAAATTTGCATCAACTATAAATTCAGGCATTAGATGTTACTGTTTGGAAGGAAAATTCTTTGCCTGAAATTTTTGCTGCATACTGCAGGCATGCGGATATATCTTCTTTTTGCAATAAAGGATACTGGTACAGTATATCTTCAACTGAATCACCTGCTCCTAAAAATTCTAAAATTGTTTGTACTGAAATACGCATATCCCTGATACACGGCTTCCCGTCTAATTGATTAGGATTTACTGTAATTCTATTAAGGTAATTCTCCATTTAACAAAAATATGAAATATCCGATAGTTATTCAGGCAGGGGAATGATTAATTCTACTTTGCCGCCTGATACGATAACTTCTGTTTCCAGCTAAAGTATTCTCTTTTAACAACTAATGATCCTTTTCAAACTCTCTCATAACATCAGTAAGGTATGCCACGCTGGTTAATGGCAGTGCATTATATAAAGATGCCCTGAAACCGCCAACAGATCTATGCCCTTTCACTCCATAGATTCCTCTTTGCTCTGCAAAATCAAGAAACTGCTTTTCAAGAGAGGCATCCTTCATCACAAAGCATACATTCATTTTACTCCTGTCTTCCTTTACGGCAGTGGCTTTAAAAAGAGCGCTGCTGTCAATCGCATTATAAAGCATTTCAGCTTTTTGATTATTAATTTTTTCAATTGCGTCTATGCCTCCCTGTTGTTTAAGCCATTGAAGCGTAAGTAAAGAAACATATACTGCAAATACAGGTGGTGTATTGAGCATACTTCCTTCTTTTATATGGTTGCGATAATCCATTATTGTTGGCAATGCACGATCTACCTTGCCGAGAATATTTTTGTTTACTACTACGAGATTTACGCCGGCAGGCCCCATATTCTTTTGTGCGCCTGCGTAGATTAATGCAAATGAATTAAAATCTCTTTGCCTGCTAAAAATATCACTACACATATCTGCAACCAATGGCACGCTTACTTTAGGAATGCTTTGCCATTGAGTTCCATAAATTGTATTGTTGGTAGTAAGATGGAAATATTTTGCATTTGCCGGAACACTGAAATTTTTAGGAATATAATTATAATTAGCATCTTTTGAACTGCAAACAACATCTACTTTTCCATAAAGTTTTGCTTCTTTAAGGGCCTTGCTGCTCCATACTCCGGTGTCAGCGTAAGCAGCGGTTTCATTATCATTCAGCAGGTTCATGGGCACCTGCATAAATTGCGTGGAAGCGCCGCCATGCAAAAACAAAACTTCATGATCGTCATCCAGACCCATCAGTTCTTTTACCAACAATCTTGCTTCATCCATTATAGCCTGGAACGCTTTTGTGCGGTGCCCCATTTCAAGAATCGACAATCCGGTATTATTATAATTCAATACGGCTTTTGACGCCTGTTCAAAAACAGTTTTTGGAAGCACTGAAGGCCCTCCATTAAAATTGTGTATTATCTTTTTTTCTTTTAGAACGTCTTCCATAACTGTTGTCATTGATAAAAAATTAGGCTGCAAATTTAGGAAAGTATATGGGAAAAGGTATCAGGTATGAGGTATGAGGTAAAAGTCTTATGAACCGGGCGTGAATAAATTTTTAACCAGTACACATTGCATTGCTTCCCTCATTGCCAATTGCTTATGCGATGTTACTCTTCCCTGCCCTTAATTTTCCCGCTTTGCCACTTACTGTTAAGGTCTTCAAAGTCTTTTAGGTCTCTCTCTGAAAATGACTGCGAAACAAGGCTTGAAAGATCAGGCTGGCCTGCATTTACCCAGGCTGTATACCAGAAAGATGCTATTGCAAAAATGGCCTGTCTCATCCTTCTTTCAACCATACCATTGAGTCTTTTATTATAGGCTTTAGTATAATCAGAAGAGTATTGCCTCACCAGCACATTATTTCTGTTCTCGAAAGAATACTTTTTATCCCCGGGAAACTGGTTAGATAATTGTTTTTCAACGGCCAGTACCGAATCGGCTTCTCTTCCGCTTTCCGATACCCTGTTCCAGATAAAAGCTCCCGGATTCTTTATATACTCTGCTTTCCCGATAAAAAAATCAAATTGTTTATCGGCTAATAATTCCGGAACCCTGCTTTCCCAAAATGCATGAATCCCTAGCTGGTTGGTCAGTTGTCCATTGTGATTGCTGCTGGCGTGCAACGGAACATGTGCATCTGCAATATAATGCCCAATCTCAGCGCTATTTTTCATTATCGACGAAAAGTTTTTTTCTTTAAATGCTTTGGTCAATCTTGTTAGCATTATTTGAACATGCCATGGCACAATGCCATTTGCTATAATAGTGTCTTCGCCGAATTTGGCAACTGCTTCTTTATAGTTATGAGGAAGTTCCGTATAAGGATATTTTCCGTAATTATCAATATCAATAAAATGCCTCGTTCCTTCGGCAGCCACAGCATATCTTCTTTTATCGGGATCAACGGCATGCTCCGTTAAAAATTCAATATTGGGCTTATACAAAATCATCATTTGCGGAGGCAATAAAAAAACGGCGAGATAGTTTATCTTTTTATGTGCATAAAATCCCCAGCAATAACTTTTTGAGGAAACAGTTATGAGGCATATAACAAAAAGAAATTTTTTCAACGCTAACAATTTTAATGAACGATTTAATTCATCAATTCATCTCCGGCAGCTTCTGTTCCGGTTTCAGTTACGCCGCCGCTCACCGCAAACTTCATGGATTGCGTGGCGCTGATGTTTGTAATGGGTTTCACTCTTTCCCTGGGAACAATATATACATTTCCGGCTACCGAATAAGCCATAGGTAAATAAACAGCCACATAATTTTCCATTCCAAAGCTGCTCATATCATCCTGCGTAATAAAGCCTACGCGCCACACATCTGTGTCATCAACATTTGCCAGTACACTTTTAGTGAATTTTTTTTTATTTCCCGCAAACGCTTCGAAAAAATCCCGGATAAAAGAATAAAAAAGTTTGATGCCTGGTGTTCTTTCCAGGAATTTATCCATAACAGACAGTATCCTGCTCATTACAAAAAAGGAACTTAAGTACCCTGTTGTGATGATAAAACCAATAATTATTATAAATCCAATACCGGGGATATTTATTACGGGCCTGAGGATATTATCGATCTTATCGAAAATTTCGTAGATAAAATATATAGTGATTGAAACCGGGCCCAGAATAAGTAATCCCTGTAAGAAATATTGGATGAATCTCTGGTAACGTACTGATTTAGGCATAGAATTAAAAATTAAAATTAAAGGTAAGTTTTGTGCCGCTCATCCTGAAAATTTCAACCTTAATAAAAAAATAATATGGGAAACTTTGGCAACTAAAATAGTTTCCATAGTTTTGCGCCCCATGGAGGTTAAAGAAAGAATAAAACAAAAAGCAGATGAATTGTTCCGCAGGTACGGAATAAAATCAGTTACAATGGACGAAATAGCCAACCAGCTTGGCGTTTCAAAAAAAACAATCTACCACTCGTTTTCCGATAAGAATGAACTGGTAGATGATGTAATTGCGGACATGCTTCAATTTAATAAAGAATGCTGCCAGGATTACAAAGCAAAGTCGCAGAATGCCATACATGAAATTTTCATGGCGCTGGATATGCTGCAGGTAATTTTCGATAATATGAACCCATCGATACTGCATGACATCGAAAGAAATTATCCGCTTACCTATAAAAAATTTAAAGACTATAAATACAAGTTTCTGTATGACCTGGTAAAGGAAAATATGGTAAGAGGAATAGAGGAAGAGTTATACCGGCCCGAAATCAATATCGATGTGCTGGCTAAAATTCGCCTGGAGACAATGATGTTGCCTTTTGACGAACAACTATTCCCAAAAAATAAATTTTCGATGATATCGCTTCACCAACAACTAATAGAGTTTTTCTTATTTGGAGTTGCCAGCCTCAAAGGTTATAAGTTAATATTAAAATATCAAAAAGAAAGACAGAACAAAACTACAGTACAATGAAAATGAAAAGAATTTTTGAATTGATAATTAGCTTTTTGCTTTGCGGCGCAGGGTTTAATGCTCATGCCCAACAAACCGAAGCACCAACTATAAATGCGTTCAGCGCAAAACAGGCTGTGGATTATGCATTAAAAAATGCTGTTCAGGTAAAAAATGCTTTAATCGATATTGAGTTGCAGAAGCAGGTAAATAAGGAGGTGACGGCCGCCGCGTTACCATCAATTACGGGGAGCGGTAGTTTAAACTACAATCCAAATGTAGCCGTTCAAACTTTCCCAAACTTTATAGCCCAGGGCACATATGGCGTATTACTGGCGAATAATGTAAAAGATGGTAACGGCAATCCCATTACCGCCCCGGCAGATTATGGATTGATCAACGCCGCCTTTGGAGCAAAATATGCATTGAGTGGTGGCATCGATCTAAAACAGATTTTATTCGACGGGCAGGTTTTTGTAGGACTCCAGGCAAGGAAAGAAACGATCCATAATGCTGAACTAGCCGCCGATGTAACCAAAGAACAAATAAAAGCCAACGTCTATAAAATTTATTATCAACTAGTGGTGGGGCAAAGACAAATCGGGACGATAACGGCAAATATTGACAATTATGAAAAATTACTCCACGATACTAAAGAGATTTACAAAAATGGGTTTGCTGAAAAACTTGACGTAGATAAGGTTCAGGTGCAACTCAATAATTTAAATACCCAAAAATTAAAAGCTCAAAATCAGATAGATGCCGGACTGGCTGGTTTAAAGTTCCTGATGAATATGCCGCAAAAAGACAGCCTGGTCCTTACTGATACCCTGTCTGACGAGGAATTAAAATCCGGCATTCTTGATGAAGCATATAATTATGAAAACAGGAAAGAATACCAACAGCTTGAATCAACAATAAAACTGGGTGAATACAACGTAAGAAGATATAAGCTAAGTAAATTGCCTACTTTGACTTTGTCTGCTAATTATAGCCAAAGTGCGCAAAGACAGCAATTTGATTTTTTCAAAGGACCCTATTTTACGTCTTCGTTTGTTGCACTTCGATTGAATGTTCCCATTTTTGAGGGCGGAGCGAACAATGCAAGAATTGCTGAAGCAAAACTTTCTCTTTTAAAATACAACAACAGTCTGGACCAGTTAAAATCAGCCATCGACAACGATGTTACCCAATCGAGAATTAATATGAAATCAGCTTTAATAACA
>Ga0105237_10006490_pt1 | contig 12968 bp, 10 predicted proteins | sample KBSC24metaG_FD_81520 | JGI IMG/M metagenome (GOLD analysis project Ga0105237, IMG submission 81520) | Corn rhizosphere microbial communities from Kellogg Biological Station, Michigan, USA - KBS C2-4 metaG | ecosystem: Host-associated > Plants > Roots > Rhizosphere > Soil | place: Michigan, USA...
CACCCGCCTGCTGAAACGCAAGAACGTCGAACTCGGTTTGCACGTGACCGCGGCGCTCAAGTCCGCGGGGCGCCGGTGCGCCTACATCGTCACCGGTGCGCCCGATGCCCAGAACCCGGCGTCACGCGCCTATGCCGAGCAGTTGCTGCACCTCCGCAGCCGCCTCGATCTGGTGGACGACGCGCTCTTCCTCCATGAGGAGACGCGCATCGCGGACGCTGATCTCGCCAGCCTCTACATGCTGTCCGACGCCCTCTTCTTTCCCAGCCGGCAGGAAGGCTTCGGCCTGCCGCTGCTGGAGTCCGTCCTGCACCGGCTTCCGGTTTTTTGCTCCGACATCGCGCCGCTCGACTCGCTGCTCACCCGGGGCGTCACCGTCTTTCCGCTCGATGCCGAGCCCACGCAGATCGCCATGCTTGTCGCGGCCCGCCTCGGCACGAACGAGGCGTGGCAGGCGCGCAACGAAGTCCGGCGCACCTACGCCTGGCCCGCGGTCTACCGAAATTTTCTCGCACCCTTGCTCGCCGAGACAGACACTCCCAACAAGCCATGAAAATCACGACCCAAAACCCCACGGTGGACGAAGGTGCCATTCAAGCCATTGTCGGCGCTTATCACGGCGACCCCTTCGCCGTGCTCGGGCAGCATCAAGCCGGCGAGCAACTTGTTGTGCGGATCTTCCGGCCGGATGCCCGCGCCGTGACGGTGCGCGACGAAAACAGCGGCGTCACCTACCCGGCCATGCAACTGCATCCCGACGGTTTTTTCGAAGCCGTGCTCGAAGGCGCCAGTGAGCGCATCTTTTACCAACTCGATTTCATCGGGCACGGCGGGCAGGAGTGGTCGGAACACGATCCCTATTCGTTCGGCATCCTGCTCGGGCCGCTCGATCTCCACCTCTTCGCCGAGGGGAATCACTGGCGGCTCTACGACATGCTCGGCGCGCATCTCACCGAGGTGGGCACGGTCAAGGGCACGGCCTTCCACGTGTGGGCCCCGAATGCGCAGCGCGTCAGCGTGGTGGGCGAGTTCAACGGCTGGGACGGGCGGCGCAATCCGATGCGCAAGTTGCTCGGTTGTGGCGTGTGGGAGATTTTCCTGCCGGCGGTCACGGAGGGCGATCACTACAAGTTCGAGGTCAAGCAGGTGCATGGCAACGTGGTCTTGAAGAGCGATCCGTTCGCCTTCTTCGGCCAGCACGGCACGGCAACGGCCTCTCTCGTTTTCGATCTCAAGCGCTACGGCTGGAACGACACGGCATGGATGGAGGAGCGTCCGAAAAAAGAATGGCATCGTGAGCCCATCAGCATCTACGAGGTGCATCTCGGTTCCTGGCAACGCAAGGTCGAGGAGGGCAATCGTTTCTTCAGCTATCGCGAATTTGCCGACACCCTCCTCCCCTACGTGGCGGAGATGGGATACACCCACATCGAATTACTGCCCGTCGCCGAGCATCCCTTCGACGGATCGTGGGGCTACCAGGTCACCGGCTACTACGCTCCCACCAGCCGCTTCGGCAATCCCGACGAGTTCCGCTACCTCGTCGATCGCTGCCACCAGATGGGCATCGGCGTCATCCTCGATTGGGTGCCCGGACATTTCCCCAAGGACCAGCACGGTCTCGCGCGCTTCGACGGAACCGGCCTTTACGAGCACGAAGACCCCAGGCTCGGCGAGCACCAGGACTGGGGCACGCTGATCCCCAATTTCGGGCGCAATGAGGTGCGCAACTTCTTCATCGCCAACGCGCTCTTCTGGTTCGAGCAATATCACATCGACGGGCTGCGCGTGGATGCCGTGGCTTCGATGCTCTACCTCGACTACTCGCGCAAGGCTGGCGAATGGATCCCCAACTGCTTTGGCGGCCGCGAGAATCTCGACGCGATCCATTTCCTGAAGCGCTTTAACGAAGTGTCCTACGAGCGGTTCCCCGGCATCGTCACGATCGCCGAGGAAAGCACGGCCTGGCCTGGCGTCTCGCGTCCCACCTATCTGGGCGGGCTCGGTTTCGGGCTCAAATGGAACATGGGCTGGATGCACGATTTCCTGACCTACATGGCGAAGGACCCGATCCATCGCCGGTTCCACCAGGGCGACATCACCTTTTCTCTCATCTACGCCTTTCACGAGCATTTCGTGCTCGTGCTCAGTCACGACGAAGTCGTGCATGGCAAGGGGTCATTGCTTGACAAGATGCCGGGCGACCGCTGGCAGAAGTTTGCCAACCTGCGCATGTTCTACGCGTGGATGTACGCCCATCCCGGCAAGAAGCTCCTCTTCATGGGCGGCGAGTTCGGCCAGTGGAAGGAGTGGAACCACAATCAATCGCTCGACTGGCACCTCACGAATGAGCCCGAGCACGACGGCCTGCGGCGCCTCGTCCAGCACCTGAACTGGGTTTATCAAAACGAGCCGGCGCTCTACGACCAGGACGACACCTATGCGGGCTTCGACTGGATCGACTTTCGCGACAGCGACAACTCGGTCGTCGCGTTCTTACGTAAATCGCGCGAGGGGCAATCCATCGCCTTCGTGGTCAACGCGACACCAGTCGCTCGCGAGGCGTACCGCGTCGGCGTGAGCGGCGACGGATGGTGGGAGGAAATCATCAACACCGATGCGCAAACCTACGGAGGGAGCAATGTCGGAAATCTCGGCGGCCAACGGGCGGAGCCGATTGCCTGGCAGGGAAAATCGCACTCGCTTCTCCTGCGCCTGCCCCCGCTTGCCGTGGTTGGCCTCAAACGCATCCCCGATTCCGACCCAGCGTAAGCTCCTCTGAAGAGTCCCGCCACTCAGGCAAAGTAGAAGCGGCGATCACTATCGCCATCCACTATTCCACTCCATCAACGGAGCGTTTCCAGACCGTCCCGAAAAAGTTTTTAGAAAGTTTCATTTTTTGATTGCGCTCTCAGTGGCGCCACTTATGGTCATGAAAAGTATTATCTCCATCAAACCCACCCCAAACATGAAAGCCTCAAAAACAGACGCATTCACACTCATCGAGCTTCTCGTCGTGATTTCGATCATCGCGATTCTCGCTGGCATCGCCCTGCCGGTCTTCGGATCCGTGCAGATCAAAGGCGCCCAAACCAAAGCTCTCTCCAATGCCAAGCAGATCGGCACGGCCCTGCGGCTCTTCGCCGTGGACAATAACGGGGTGTATCCCAGCTATACGCTGACGAACGGCAAGCCCACCACGAGCCAGGTGAGCGATTCCAATACCGCCTTCGCCCAGCTCTGCCCCGATTATCTCCAGACCGAAGACATCTTCTGGCTCACCAAGTCCAAGTGGTGCAACGTGAGCCCTCCGGATAACAAGCTCGATCCCTCCGGCACCGATACGCCGGTGGAAACCCTCAAGGGTGGCGAAAATGAATGGGCCTATGTCCTGGGCCTGAACGACACTTCCAACCCTGCGTTTCCTGTGATTGCCGACGGCTTTGTCGACGGCGGCGCGACCACCCACAAATATTCCGTCGCCGAAACCGACAAGGGCGGCGTGTGGAAGGGCAAGAATGCCATCGTCGTTCGCGGCGACACCAGCGGCAAGGTCGAGAAAGTCGATCGCACAAGCCTCACCATTCAAGGACCCAATGGTGGCACCAAGGATGGGGATATCTTCGACACCTCCAATGCTTCTAATGGCTGGCTGGGCGCGACCAACATCGCGGTCAATCCAAAGGCCCCGCAATAGCGGCTAACGAGGGACTCGCTCTCAAAAGCTCTCAAAAGCGCAGGTTCTGGTTCATCCGGAACCTGCGCTTTCTTTTTGTCCCAAGGCCATAAGGGTTTGCCCCCAATGATGCAGCTTGGGGTGGCAGTAAAGGCCACACGCCTCCATTTGTTGCTACTCGACTATCGAGCGGATCACACCGTCCCTTAAGCGTGTCGCAATCCGCATCCCTGGAGTCGCGGCTGTCACCGAAGAAACGATCTGACCTTCCTCCGTCGTCGTCATGCTGTAGCCGCGCGCCAACATACCGTCTGGGGCCAGCAGTTTGAGAATCTGCGTCACCCGATCCAGCCTGGCCCGGCGTTCTTTCAAGACGAGCCGCATCCGCTCGGCGAGTTGCAACTGCACACTCTCGAATCGCAGGCGCCGCAGGGCCAGAAGCTGGTCGGGCCGGTGCTGCCGCACGCTGGCGCTGAAAGCCTTGAGCCGCCGCTCCTGCTCGTCGAGCCACGAGTGCAGCGCACGCCGGAGACTTTCTCCCGCAAGGTCGAGCCGTTGCGCGGCTTCGGCCACGCGCTTGGCGGGCTCGCGAAAGAGTGCCGTACGGGAAAGGAATTCGAGCCGCCGGCGCTCGGCGGCGGCCAGCGTGAGCAGCGCCCGCTGCATCTGCGCGCGCAGTCGCACCAGCCGGGCGAGCATTTCGGTCGCATCGGGCACGAGTAATTCCGCCGCCGCGCTCGGAGTCGGTGCGCGGAGATCGGCCACGAAATCCGCGATGGTGAAATCGATCTCGTGCCCCACGGCGGAAACCACCGGAATGCTGGAATCGGAAATGGCCCGTGCCACGATCTCTTCGTTGAATTCCCACAGGTCTTCCACGCTGCCGCCCCCGCGGGTCACGAGCATGACGTCGATGGGCGCAAAACCGGATTCCGCCAGCCGGTTCAATTCCGTCACGGCGGCGGCAATCTCCCGCGAGGCGCCTTCGCCCTGGACCCGCACCGGATGCACGATGACGCGCACCCACGGCGCGCGCCGGGCGAGAATGTTCAGCACATCGCGCAACGCCGCGCCGGTGGGCGAGGTCACAATGCCGATCGTCGTGGGGAACTTCGGCAGCGGCCGCTTGCGCTCCGGATCGAACAGCCCCTCCGCTTCCAGCTTGCGCTTGAGCGCCTCGAATTTGGCCTGGAGCAATCCCGCGCCGCCGGCTTGCACCAATTGCACATTGAGCTGGTACTGCCCGCGCGCTTCGTAGACGGTCAGCGCGCCGCGCACCTGGACCTGCATCCCATCGGAGAGCACGAGCTGCTTGAGGCGCAGGCCGCCGCGAGCAAACCACACGCACGCCACCTGGGATCCCGCGTCCTTGAGCGTGAAGTATTGATGGCCCGAAGGCTGTCGCCGGAAGTTGCTTACTTCCCCCTCCACCCACACCACGCCGTACTGGTCTTCGAGCGTCGATCGCACGGCCCGCGTGAGTTCGCTCACGCTCCAGACGCGCGGTTCTTCGCGGGCGGGTTCCGGGGTGCCGAACAGGTCCGCCGTCACGACTGGTCCCCTCCCCGATAGGCGCGCGCCAGCAAGGTGATCGGATGGACCACGACGAAGCCGCCGCCCGATTCCCGCGCGCCGGCTTCCAGTTGCACGCTGCATCCCGGATTCGCGGTGGCCACGATCGGCGCCCCGGTCCGGGCGATATTCTCGAGCTTCCGCCGGAGCAGCTTTCGCGACATTTCCGGCTGGGTGATATTGTAGATGCCCGCGCTGCCGCAGCACCACGTCGCCTCCGGCAGTTCCACGAGTTGCAGCCCGGGAACCTGCTTCAGCACCTCGCGAGGGGCGCGCGTGATCTTCTGGCCGTGGCAGAGGTGGCAGGCCTCGTGGTAGGTCACGGGGAGTGGATGGCCGTCGCTGGCAACGGGTGGCGTGATGCCGATTTCGACGAGCCACTCGTGGATGTCGCGCAGCTTCTCCGACCATGCGCGGGCGCGGGCGAAATACACCCGATCTTCCGCCAGCAATTCGTCGTAATGTTTAAGATGCGATCCGCATCCGGCGGCGTTGGTGATGATGGCATCGAGCCGTTCCAGACCGCCGGCGGCGCGCTCCATGGCATCGATATTTTTCCGCGCCATCGCCCGGGCCAGCTCGACCTCGCCATTGTGCGCGTGCAGCGATCCGCAGCAGTGCTGCGCGGCCGGGGTGACGACCTCGCATCCATTGGCCAGCAGCACATCCACGGTGTCACGATTGACGTGCGGATACACAAGGTCCTGCACGCAGCCCGTGAGCATCCCAACCCGGTGGCGGGGCCGCCTGGGAGATTCGACCGCTCCGATCAAGTCGTCGGAAAACTCGGCCTGCACGCGCGGGGTGAGCGGTTCTAGTTCCCGCAAATCCCGCGGCAGCAGGCGGGTCAGTCCCAACCGGCGCACCAGCCGCTCCGCTCCACTGGCCTGGTACCAGCGCAGCACTCTTCCCAATCCCCGCAGAACCAGTGGGCGCGCAAACACAAAACGCAGCGCAAAAGCTCTCACCAGGCTGCGGCGCGGCCCGGCGAGGACGCCCGCCCGCTCGATGTCGCCCCGGGCCGCCTCGAACATCGGCGCATAGCGGACTCCCGCCGGACACGCCGTCTCGCAAGCGAGGCAGCCAAGGCAGAAGTACATTTCATCGCCGAAAGCCTCGGTCACGGCGAGATTCCCCTCCGCCACATGGCGCATCAGCGCGATGCGCCCCCGCGGGCTGTTGCGTTCCAGTTTGGTCGCATCGTAGGTCGGGCAAGTGGGCAGGCACATGCCGCAATGGATGCATTGCTGGAGGACGGAAAAATCGAGATGCGTGAGGTGCAGCGGCGGGGTCGTCACGGAGCGGTGCGCGACCATGCGAGCAAAGCCGCGCGCTGGCAAGCCGGCCACGCAGGAATCCCAACCCTTCCGGTTCGCACGCCCGCTAAAAATGGGCGCGGACGTAAGTGATGATTCCGAGGAGGACGACGGCGATGATCCAGCCGATCGCAGCGGAGCGGAGGTGATAAGGGGTAAGGCGCATGGGGGATATCACGTATCTCTTCTCGCCCGCCGCATTGTGCAAGAGGCAATTTTATCGCCAACGGCGCCGGCGTGGACCGGGCGCAATGGTAGCCGCTGATATCAGGGCCTCGGACTGGTCGCGGTTTCCGTGGGAAAATTCGCCGGCACTTTTTGTGTCACTTTGCCCGTCGCGACCCATTCCGTGCCGCGGACCAGCGTGGTGGCGAAACCGACATCCTTGATGGCTTCCAGCGCATGCCCGAGCGCGGTGTGGAAGACACGGCCCTTGCCATAATCGATCGCCATCAGGAGGGGCTCATCCTCACCGGTGCCACCCTTGGCAGGATCGGAGTAAGCGCTGGCCAGGACCGTGACGCCCTGGGCCGGACCACGCAGGCGATCGTACAGTTCATCCTTCGTGTGCATCCATTTCGCCGGGAGGCCGGCCATGATCGGATGCTCGGGCGCGCGCGTGACCATGAGAAATTCGTGCTGCTGCCCATGGTGCCCGCCATTGCCCGCGGTGGTGTCCCCCACCCATTTGCCATCCCGCAAGCGCAACCACGGCCCCGACTTCTCATTCCGTCCGCCCCATCCGCCGACGCCGATCATCACATTGTAAGCCTCCCATTCCGGAAAGGAATTATCCGCCGCGTGCACGCTCACGAAGCCACCCCCGTTACTCACGTATTTTTCGAATTCGGAGCGGGTCTTGTCGGGCCACGCGTCGCCATTATAATTCGAGACGACCGCCTGGTAGGCCGCGAAATTGGGTTCGAAGCCGCTCATATTCTGGCCCTTCGCCGGTGAAGTCGCCACGTCGACTTTGGCGAACCCATTCTCCTCGAGAATCTCCTTCAGCACGGGCGTGGTCAACGCCCACTGGTGATTGTTCTGGCCGTCGATGATCAAGACCTTGAGCGGCGCAGCGGAGGCGTGGAGGGTGCAGGCGGCGAAGAGAAACGGAGCGAGGAGGGATTTCATGGGGTGAGGAGTGAATGCAGCGATACGACACAGGGTCGGTCGCTACGTAATGAATGAGGGAAGCCGCGCATTCCTTAGTAGAGGCAGTGGAAGAAGTGCCAGCAAATCACACGAATGACACGAATAGGCGCTTCTTCATTCCTGTGATTCGCTGGGCCCAATCCGCCGTCTCCTGGTGACCGGCTTCCGAAATCCGATTGGCCGGGGCGCAATGTTTCGTCGTAGGCTGTTTCCATGCGCCTTCCCCTCATCGCCCTCTTGGCTGTTTCCGTTTCCATCCACGCCGCAGAGCCCGCTCCAAAAATATCCGATTGGAATGGCTACGAAAAGCAGGACTTCGAGATCGCCGGACATCAGGCCCTGATCGTGGTGCCGAAGACCGTCGCCGACGGAAGACCCTGGATCTGGCGAACGGAATTCTTTGGGCACGAACCGCAGGCGGATATTGCGTTGCTCGGAGCCGGCTGGCACGTCGCTTCCTTGAAGATCAGCGACATGTACGGCTCCCCGGCTGCCATCGATCTCATGGCACAATTTCACGACTACGCGACCCGCGCCTATGGGCTGAATCCCCGCGTCGTGCTCGAGGGATTCAGCCGAGGCGGCTTGTATGCTTTCAATTTTGCCGCCACCCATCCGGACAAAACCGCGGCCCTTTATCTTGATGCCGCGGTGCTGGACCTGCGAAGCTGGCCCGGCGGCAAGGGCGCGGGCGTGGGCAGCAAGGCTTGCTGGGACCAGGCGTTGCAACTCTATGGCCTCACCGAGGAGACGGCCGCTGAATTCAAGGGCAACCCGCTCGATCGCATCGAACCCGTCCTCAAGGCCCGCATTCCGATCATCGCCGTCTGTGGCGATTCCGACAACGTCGTGCCCTACGTCGAGAACACGGCGCAATTGGAGGGGCGTTACAAGGAACTCGGCGGCAACATCCAGGTGATTCTCAAGCCCGGCGTGGACCATCACCCGCATAGCCTCAAAGATCCGCAGCCGATCGTGGATTTCCTGCTCAAGCACGCCTACGCGCACTGAGGGGAGAGACACATACGTCCCATCCGTCGCATAGGTCCCGTAAGTCTCATGGGACCTATGCGACTCATGGGACGTGTGCTTCGGGCATCCGAACACTACTTTCCCCGTGCCCTTGCCCCAAACTCCGGGTATTCTCCTCCTCCGCCCGTGAAGATCGAAACCTACCTCCTGCTCGCCGTGCTCATCTTCGGCATCTTCAAGACGCACCGCGCCGTCCGGACGAGCCAAAGCCCGCAGGAACGGTTCTTCGCCATCCGCGCTTCGGCCTTCACCTGGCTGGTCGGCATCATTTTGGCCGTCGTGTTTTTGAGCCTGTCGAAGGTCACCCACCAGATCATCTTCCTCCTGCCGGCGTTCGTCATCGTCGTCACCCTCGTGAAATTCTGGCAAAATTCCCGGGTTCGCTTGCGCCGGGAACGCGAGGAACGCGTGAACCTCGAACGGATGAAACGCGCCAACTAAAACTCGATTTTGAACAATCCACGCCTCTTGCTACTCTTATGACCATGATCAAGTCCGCCCTGCTCCCCCTGCTGCTCGCCCCTGCCCTCGTGCTCGCCGTCGCGGCGAGTGCAGCCGACCCGGTGCCGGCCAGCGAAAAACAGAATGCGAAGGAACCCGCCAAATTGAATAAAGAAGATCTCAAAACCAAGCTGACGCCGACCCAATACAAAGTCGCCTGCGAAGGCGGCACCGAACCCGCGTTTCGCAACGCCTACTGGGACAACCACGAACCGGGCATCTATGTGGACGTGATCAGTGGCGAACCTCTCTTCGCCTCGGTTGACAAGTTTGATTCGGGGACCGGCTGGCCGAGCTTCACCAAGTCGCTGAAAAAGGAGGCGATCGTGGAAAAGAAAGACGAATCCTATGGCATGGTCCGCACCGAGGTCCGGTCATCCAAGAGCGACGCCCACCTGGGCCACGTCTTCAACGATGGCCCTCCCGACAAGGGTGGCATGCGCTACTGCATCAACTCCGCTTCGCTCCGGTTCATCCCCGTCGCCAAACTCAAGGAATCCGGGTATGGGGATTACCTCGCTCTGTTCGAAAAGAAGGTCGAGGCCGCCCCGGAGGCAAAAAAATAGCCGCCTACGGCCACGGGGCACACCATTTGCGTAAAGTTACGGTATGTGTGATTCTTCTGGCATGAAACACCGGCTCTGGTTCGGTCTGCTCTGCATTTTCGCGCTCGCAGTTTCCGCCAATGCGGCCGATTGGTCGATCCAACGCTTCGAGGGGCGGGAATACGTCTCGCTCGAGAGCATCGCCTCATTCTACGGCTTTCCCAAGCCGCCGGCGGTCGAATTGACCGACCATCCGCAACCGCCCATAGCGCCGGTCGCGACCGGTCCGGCTACCGCCACCCCGGTGGCGCCCGCGTCCAAATCCGATGAGCCATCAGCCATCAGCGGAGCGGAGCCCCCGCCCGCGGTGGCGGCGTCGAAAACCATCACCCTCGACTCCGGCAGCTCACAGCTCGAGGTCACGGTCGGCCTGCGCGAAATGCAGATCAATGGGGTCAAGCAATGGCTCGCCTTTCCCGTGCTCTGGCACGATGGCCAGGTGTTCATTTCCCGGCTCGACTTGAGCAAGCTCATCGAGCCGCATCTGCGCCCGGAGATGATCCCGGGGCTTCAAGGCTTCACGACGGTGGTCCTCGACCCAGGGCATGGCGGGCACGACCGGGGCGCCGTGTCCAAGTTTGGCTTTGAAAAGGATTTCGCGCTCGATGTCGCCCTGCGCGCCCGCCCGCTCCTGGAGAAAGCCGGTTACAAGGTGGTGATGACGCGTTCGACGGATGTCTTCATTCCGCTGGAACAGCGCCCCGCCGTGGCGAACCACATCGCCAACTCCATTTTCATCAGCATCCACTTCAATTCGTCAAACTCGAACGCCGATGCCCGCGGATTTGAGATCTATTCCATGGCGCCCCGCGGAGCGCCGGCCACGAACGATGCCCACGCCAGTGAACGCGATCTGCGCGAGGAACCGGGCAACACCCTGGATCTCCCGAGCGGCGCCCTTGCCGGCAGCGTCTTCCATGCCCTGCTCGGCCAGGTGCCGATGGTCGACCGCGGAATCAAGAATGCGCGCTTCGCTGTTTTGCGGTTGAGCACCGTTCCCGCCGTTTTGGTGGAGTGCGGATTCGTGAGCAACAACGCGGAAAGCACGCTGATCAGCTCGTCCGCGTGGCGGGCCCACGTCGCCGAGGCCATCGTGGACGGTGTGGAGAATTACCGCACGCTCGCGGAAAAGAAGAGCCGGCCCAAGGTCATCGCCGACTATCGCCGGACAGCCGTGAGTGGCGGAAGCGTTCGTTAAGCTCCAGCGGGTAGACCACGGGCACTCTCCCTCGTCCTCTTCATCTCCTTCCCTGGTCCGTGGTGAGAGCCACCCCCTGCGGAGAGGAGAGGAAGGGGAAGATTGGACGCCCTCCCCTTCCTCGATCACGGCGCATCCGCACTCGGCAGCCATCTGTGCAACTCCAGAAAGCGGCGCAAATCGGGTTGGTCGGTGCTGAGCGGAGGGAGCCACGGGCCTAACCGTTCCCGCTTCCACCATGAGCCATCGTTTTCGCCGGGAGGCGTGAAGCGATAACGGTACAGCTCCGCGCGGATGTAGTGCGGCGGCGCGTCCGGGAAAGGATTGTTGGCGAGCAGGCTGAGCGCGCCGGGATCATTGTGCAAAAGCTTCCACACGAGATGCACGGTCCATGGGTGTTCATTGTAAGTGGTCATGGCCGCGAACCAGATCTCCCAGTCGAGACGCGGCTGATACGGCGCGATGAAAGGCGGGCGGCGGTGCGGGTCGCCCGGTTTGGCGGGGAACTCGTATTCGCGCCAATTGGCCGCTGCGAGGACCGAACTCTGCGTGCCCTCGAAGATGATCTCGTACCGCTCGCGGCCCACCGTGCCAAAGGCGCCGTAGGTGTTCACGAGGCGGAACGGCTCAAATGATCTGTTCATCGCCTGGTCCGGCATGCAGAGATTCCAAACCGGTGCGACGCTCAGGATCGCCACGATGATGACGTAGCACACCGCGGTGAAATCGCGGGCGGTGGACGGCAGCGCCTCGGCCTCGGCACGACGCGCCCGCTCGCCGAACCAGCGTGGGAGCAGACGCACCCAGAAGCTGTCATCGAAACAAGCGAGGCAGGGCACGATCGTCAACCAGTTGAGGAAGGAGAGATTCCCGCTGACGATGAGGAACATTTGAAACGTGACGAGCAGGATTCCCGCGACGTGGCGGACCGGTCGCGGCCCGAATCCAAACCACGGCACGAGCAATTCGATGGAATGGTTCCAAAACACGCCGGCCTGGTGAAACCAATGCGGGCGAAAATGCAGCCACCAACTAATCGGATTGGGAATCGGCTGCGTTTCGTAGTGATAGTAGAGGCAGGTCAGGTCGCGCCAGCAGGCATCCCCGCGCAACTTGATCAAGCCCGCGCCGAGCATGATCCGGAAGATGAGCCAGCGGTAGAGCCAGATCACGGCCACCGGCGGAGCGCGGCGTGGAAAGGGCCGTCCGTCCAGGAGCGGACATAGGAAAACCGCGAGCATGCCGGTCTCCAGCAGTTGAATCTCCCAACCAAAGCCGTACCAGATCTGGCCGGCGTTCACGATCGATGTGTAGAGAATCCACAGCGCCAGCATGATCAGCGAATTCGCGTAGCCGAACAGCACCACCAGGGAGAGCAAGAGGCCGACCCAGGCCACGACCAGCAGCGCTCCGTCCGAACAGCCCATCCAGAACAAGGTGGGCGCCTGGATAAATCCATCGACCCGCTCGGCGAAGGGCCGGGCGTCCAGGCCCAGATAGGTGTCCACGGGCAATAACCCATTGTGCCCAATGAGCGGCACGAGCTGACACACCGCGGCCAGGAAGGCCATGAAGTAGAGAAAGCCGAGCAGCCGCAACAGGACGAACCGGGTCAGCCAGTATTGCCGGGGAGTCGTCCCCGCGACGCGGCACCACTCCAGGATAGCGTCCATTGACGACGGGCGCGGGGTTGTGATCGGAGCGCTGGGCATGGACGGGAAAAATCGAATATCTCAATCGGAGATGATACGACATTCCAAATACGCTCCCCTTGGCAGGAGGCGCGTATGCTATTCCACGCGTTCCCCCAGCCCGTCATTCTGAGGCACGAAGAATGATCGGGCTGGGGAGCGCGTGCTCTAGCTGGTCGGCGCCGAAATTGCGCTTGCCGGACCAGCCCAACTTTGAAGCACTAC
>Ga0105237_10006491_pt1 | contig 12967 bp, 13 predicted proteins | sample KBSC24metaG_FD_81520 | JGI IMG/M metagenome (GOLD analysis project Ga0105237, IMG submission 81520) | Corn rhizosphere microbial communities from Kellogg Biological Station, Michigan, USA - KBS C2-4 metaG | ecosystem: Host-associated > Plants > Roots > Rhizosphere > Soil | place: Michigan, USA...
GGCCTCGGCGAACGCGACGTCGACGACGTCATTCTCGGCAACGGCTACGCCAACGGTGAAGCGCCTGCGATCGGCCGGATCGCGGCTCTCGACGCGGGACTCGGCACCCGGGTGCCCGGTCTGCAGATCGACCGGCGCTGCGGCTCCGGTCTTCAGGCGGTGCTCTACGCCGCGGGCCAGGTCGCCACCGGCGCCGCCAATCTCGTCGTCGCCGGTGGTGCCGAATCGATGTCCAACGTGGAGCACTACGCGCTGGGCCTTCGGACCGGTGTGCGCCAGGGCGGCATCGCCCTGCTCGACCGCCTCGACCGCGCCCGCGAAACAGCGGGCGGATCAACACATCCCATTGCCGGGGGCATGATCGAGACCGCCGAGAACTTGCGCCGCGAGTACGGGATTACCCGCGAGGACCAGGACGAGTTCTCGGTCCGCTCACATCACCGCGCGGTTGCCGCTCACGACGCCGGCCATTTCGCCGACGAAATCGTCGCCGTTACCGTGCCTGGCCGACGCGGCAAGCCCGACGGCGTCGTCGACCGGGACGAGCACCCAAGAGCCGACATCAGCGTCGAGACGCTGGCTGCGCTGCGGCCCATCCGGATCAAGACCGACGCAGAATCCACCGTGACGGCAGGCAATGCGTCGGGCCAGAACGACGGCGCCGCGATGTGCGTCGTCACGAGCCGCGCCGAGGCCGACAAGCGGGGCCTGGCTCCGATGCTGGCCTTGAGGTCGTGGGCAGTGACCGGGTGTGCGCCCGAGATGATGGGCATCGGTCCGGTGAGCGCCACCACCGCCGCCCTGCAGCGAGCGGACCTCACGCTCGACGACATCGACCTCGTCGAACTCAACGAGGCATTCGCCGCGCAAGTGCTCGCCGTGCTCGCCGAGTGGAAGATCGACCCGCTCGACGAGCGGTTGAACCCCAACGGTTCTGGCATCTCGCTCGGCCATCCCATCGGAGCGACGGGCGCGCGCATCCTCGCCACCGCCGCATACGAGGCACGCCGGCGCGACGCCCGGTTCGTTCTGGAGACCATGTGCATCGGTGGCGGCCAGGGCCTTGCCGCGGTCTTCGAGACCGTCCGATGAACGCCGTGGACGTGCACGCCGTCGTCAGTGGGCGCGAGGATCGGCCGGTGGTGGTCTTGTCGAATTCGCTTGGCTCGACGCATCGGATGTGGGATGCGCAACTCGCCGCGCTCGAGGAACGCTTCCGGGTCGTGCGCTACGACGCCCGCGGTCACGGCGACTCACAGGTGCCCAACGGGCCATACTCGATCGACGACCTCGCCGATGACGTCGTTGCGCTGCTGGACCGGATCGGCGTCAGCCGTGCCCACGTCGTCGGGCTGTCACTCGGCGGGATGACGGCGATGCGGTTGGCAGCGCGCAACCCCGAACGGGTCCACCGAGTGGTGTTGTTGTGCCCCGCTACTCAATTGCCGCCAGCCTCCGGCTGGCTGGAGCGCGCCGCCACGGTTCGCACCGACGGCACTGCGGCAGTGGCAGCGGCCGTCGTGCAGCGATGGTTCACCACCGAGTACCTCGCGGCATCCCCCGACGATCGCATCGTGCACGAGCAGATGGTTTCCGCCACGCCTGCGGAGGGATACGCGGGCTGCTGCGAAGCCATCGCCAAACTCGATCTGCGGCAGGATCTCTCGGCGATCACCGCACCCACGCTGGCCATCGCCGGTCAGGACGACCCTGCCACACCGCCGGCAAGACTCGAGGAGATCGTGGCCGGGATTCCCGACGCACGGCTGCTCGTCGTCCCGAAGGCGGCGCACCTGGCCAATGCCGAGCAGCCGGGCATCATCACGCCCGCGATCATCGAACACCTGGAGCACCAATGAGCTTGAACAAGATCGTGGCATCGCCGATCGAGGCGGTCGCCGACGTCCCCAGCGGCGCCAGCATCGCCGTCGGCGGGTTCGGCCTCGCCGGGATTCCGTGGTTCCTCATCGACGCGCTGCTGGAACAGGGTGCCGATGACCTGACGATCGTCAGCAACAACTGTGGCGTCGACGGCGGTGGCCTCGGGCTGCTGCTGGAGGCCCACCGGATCTCCCGCGTGATCGCCTCCTACGTCGGCGAGAACAAGGAATTCGCAAGGCAATACCTCAAGGGTGAACTGACCGTCGAACTGACGCCACAGGGCACGCTCGCCGAACGGCTCCGCGCAGGAGGCAGCGGCATCGGCGCGTTCTTCACCCCAACCGGGGTGGGCACGCTCGTCGCAGACGGGGGTCTGCCCTGGCGGTACCACCCGGACGGCACCGTGGCCCTGGCATCGCCCCCGAAGGAGGTACGCACGTTCGGCGGCCGCGAGATGCTGTTGGAGGAGTCGATCGTCACCGACTACGCGTTGGTGCGGGCAGCCGTCGCCGACAAGGCGGGCAACTGCGTGTTCCACGCCGCCGCACGAAACTTCAACCCGCCGGCGGCAATGGCAGGCAGGCTCACCGTCGTCGAGGCCGAGCGCGTCGTCGACGTGGGGGAGTTGCATCCCGACGAGGTTCACCTGCCCGGCATCTTCGTGCAACGCGTCGTGGAGTTGACGCCGGAACAGGCGTCGCGCAAGGGAATCGAGAAACGCACCACCAGACCCCGCCCATCAAACCCGCAGGAGGTTTCGTCATGAGCTGGACCCGTGAGCAGATGGCCGCGAGGGCGGCGCGTGAACTCGGCGACGGTGACTACGTCAACCTCGGCATCGGGTTGCCCACGCTGATACCGGATTACCTGCCAGAGGGATCCAACGTCACCCTGCACGCCGAGAACGGCATCCTCGGGGTTGGACCGTTTCCCTACGACGACGAGGTGGACCCCGATCTCGTCAACGCGGGCAAGCAGACGGTCTCGGTGGTTGCCGGTGCCTCCTACTTCGACTCCGCCACCAGCTTCGCGATGATCCGCGGTGGGCACGTCGACGTCGCGGTGCTTGGCGGTATGCAGGTGGCGGCCAACGGTGATCTCGCCAACTGGATGGTGCCTGGTTCGATGGTCAAGGGCATGGGCGGCGCGATGGACCTCGTCAGCGGTGCCGAGCGCGTGATCGTGCTCATGGACCACGTGTCGAAGTCCGGTACCGCCAAACTCGTTGCCGGCTGCGATCTTCCGCTCACCGGCAAGGCCGTGGTGGATAGGGTCATCACCGATCTTGGCGTCTTCGACGTGACGGGTACCGGCTTCGCCGTCGTCGAACTCGCCGACGGCGTCGAGTTCTCGGACGTGGTCGACAAGACGGCCGCGCCGGTGATCGACGAACGTCAGCGGCGCACTGCCGCCAGCTCCGAGCGGGTGCGCACGCCGAGCTTGGCGTAGACGCTGTTTCCGTCGTCCTAGTTGGCTTCGGTGGCCGTTCGGATGCCCGACCATCGCTGGACTTCGGCCGCGATGTCGAGGCGTTCGACGACCGCGGAGTTCTCGTAGCTGCCCCACTCCTTGCGCGGAAGCAGCCACATGATCTCGAACTGGTTGCCGTCGGGGTCGACGCCGTAGATGCTCTTCGTGGCGCCGTGGCTGGATTCGCCGGTGTAGGCGCCTGATTCGACCAGGGTTTGTCGAAGCTCGACCAGTTCCTCGATGGTGTCGACTTGCCACCCGAGGTGATATAGGCCCGCCGAACGAGGCGGCGGCGGGGTGGCCCCAGGTACGCCGAAGAGTCCGAGATCGTGGTGGTTTCCTGAGCGGGCCAAGCGCAGGAAGGCTCCGTTCAGTCCCGGCTCGCGAACGACGAGTTCCATGCCGAAGACGTCGGTGTAGAACCGCACGGCGCGGTCGACGTCGGCCACGAACAGGACCGCATGGTTCAAGCGGACGGGTGACGGGGACATCGGCTGGCTCCTAGATGCAATCTACTTGTAGCTACAACAAAGCATCCTAGCCGACGGTAGTTGTAGCTACAAGTAGATGTGTGATGATGGGGGAATGAGCGCGAAGGGACTGACCCAACCGGAACTGGCCGGGTGGGTCCGATTGGCGTCGGTACTGGAACTGCTACCAGGCGTCCTCGACGCCCAGTTGCGACGCGATGCGGGGCTGATGCACTTCGAGTACTTCGTCCTGGCAATGCTGTCCGAGGCGCCGCGGCGGACCTTGCGGATGAGCGGGCTTGCGGCGCAAACCAACTCGACCGCGGCACGACTTTCCCACGTGGTGAAGCGCCTTGAGGATCGCGGCCTGGTGGAACGCTTCCCGTCGCCGGAGGATGGCCGCGCCACCAACGCACGTCTGACCGACGCGGGTTGGCGCAAGGTGCGCGAGGCCGCGCCGGGACACGTGGCCAACGTCAGAGACACGGTGATCGACGCCCTGAATTCCGAACAGGTGCTCCAGCTCGCCGCCATAACCGAAGCCATCCTTGGTCGCCTCGATCCCGACGGCGCCATGTCGGCGACTTACCATCGATACGACTGAAAACCATCGATACGACTGAAAACCATCGATACGACTGAAAACCATCGATACGACTGAAAACCACCGCTACGACTGAGGATCGCCCCTGTCCAACGTGCGCAGGCCGATCTGGAACGCTGCCTGATCGTTGTGGTTCAACGGATCTCGGCCCGTCAGCTCGTGGATCCTGGCGAGCCGGTGCCGCACGGTGTTGGTGTGCAGATAGAGGTCGCGGGCGGTCTCGCTCAGCGAGCCGTTCGCGGTCAAGAACGTGCGCAGGGTCCGCACGTGTTGGGTGCCACGCTGGCGGTCCATCTCGGCGAGCGGATCGATCAGCTGTTGCTTGAATGGAGCAAGCTGGGCGAGGGGCAATTGCTCGAGAAGGCTCTCCAGAGTGCTCAACTGATCGGGTCCGACACTGCTGCCGCGGCGCTGGGCCAGATCCAGTGCGATGCGCGCCTGACTGATGGCCGATCCGATCTCGGTCAGCGGCACCGGCGCCGAGTGTCCGGACGGCACGGCCAGGTCGTCGGTCATCTCGAGGGATTCCGTGGTCAACATCAGGCAGAGGTCGGGAGCCGCGCCGACCAGCGCGTCGGGGATGGCCATCGACAGCAGCGCACCAGCTCCGGGGGGCCACGCCGAGCAGGTCAGCTTCCCCGCCGCGAAGCCCGGCCATGGAAGCAACTGGCTTAGCGCGTCGGGTAGCAGCATCCGCCGCTCGACGAGGGACAGCAACTGGCCGACGCGTTCACGGGCAAGGGCGGTTTCGACGTCGCGTTGGGCCTGGGTGGCTCGCACGAACCGGGCGATCAGCTGAAGCAGTCCCGGTTCCGGGGGCGCACCGCTGCCCACCCACCCCAACGTGCCCAGCCCGGGCACCTCGACGGAGACCGCCGGTGGCTCGCCGTCCGAGTCGAGCAAGAAGTAGCACTCAAGGAGTTGGCCGGCCGTGTCCAGCAGCTCGCGGGCCGATTCGTGGCGGCGCAGCGACGAAAGCAGTTCCGGCACCAGCGCATTGGTGGCCCGCGCGGTGGCGATCTCCGCCCCGAGTTCGTACTCGGCGACGAAGCGGCTGACCGTGGTGAAGGGCACGCTCGGCGCCGCGATCAGAACCGGAAGGCCGCGTCGCTTGCACTGGGCCAGCAGAGCGGGAGGCACCGCGTCGTGGCCGTCGCCGATGCCGAAGCACACACCCGCCACACCGGCACGCGCCAACGAGTCCGCGAACGTCTGGCAGTCCAGCGGGGTCTGCAGGCTGATCCCGACCGTGCAGACCAACTCGCCGCCGCGCAGATACCGCGCCGGGTCCCGCATCTCGGTGGTGTGGGCCCAGCTGATCGGCCGGTCCAGGTCCTGCGGCGGGCCATCGGGTACGGCGAGCCCCAACCCAGGAGCGTCGAGCAGGTCGCGCAGGGTGGGGGCGCCCGGGGTGCCGTCGGACGGCCGATTCATTGGACGAGCGTAACGCCGCCGTCACATCGGCACCTGATGGCGTTGTGCGATCCTCCAACGCCGAGTGCGGGCGAGGTGCGATCGCTGCGTCTTCGTCAGATCAGCTGGCGCTGGCGCTGACCGGGCGTGATAGTTCCTGCCACCAGTGTCGAGAAGTGGGAGCAGACATGTCGTCATCGATCATCCCCGCAGAGCAGCCCCAACTGTTGCGCAGAGAGTTCTCGTTGTGGTCGGCGTTTGCCTTCGCCTTCGCCTTCATCTCGCCGATCGTGGCGCTCTACGGCATCTTCGCCTTGGCGATCTCCGCGGCCGGCCCCAGCTTCTGGTGGGGCTTCCTGCTGGTGTTCGGCGGGCAGCTCCTGGTTGCACTGGTCTTCGCCGTGCTGGTCTCGCGCTGGCCGCTGGAGGGGTCGATCTACCAGTGGTCGCGCCGACTTCTCGGCACGACGTACGGCTGGTTCGCCGGCTGGGTTTACATGTGGACGCTGGTGATCGCGATGGCGACCGTGGCGATCGGAGCGGCAGGCTTCGTCGCCAACATCGTCGGAATCGAGGCGCCGTCCGGTGGGACGCTTGCACTCATCGCGTTGGTGATCCTGCTGGCGGGCACCGCGGTCAACCTAGTGGGACGGCGCGCGCTGAAGATCTTCATGGTCGGCAGCATCATTGCGGAGGTGATCGGCTCGGTTGGGCTCGGCACCTGGCTGCTGCTCTTCCATCGGCACAACTCGTTGTCGGTGTTGTTCGACGGCGGTGGCCCGGATATCAGCCCGTGGGTGTACCTGAGCGGTCCGTTCCTAATGGCGGTCGCCTTCATCGGGTGGTCGTTCGTCGGTTTCGAGAGTGCGGGTGCCATCGCCGAAGAGGTGCACGAACCGCGCCGCGACCTACCGAAGGCGGTGCTGTTCTCACTGGTGTTCATCGCGGTGGTGGTGGTCTACTCCAGCCTCGCGATCATCTTGGCGATCCCGGATCTAGGTGCGGTGGCCGACGGCTCGGTGGCCGACCCGGTGTACGACACCTTGACCACGGCACTGGGCGCCGGTATCGCCAAACCCGTTGAGGTGCTGTTCGTCATCGGCTTCCTTGCCAGCTTCCTCGCGCTGCAGACCTCGGCGTCGCGCGTCATCTGGGCCTACGCGCGCGACGGCGCACTGCCCGGGTCCGGTGCGCTGGCGCAGCTGCGTGGCCAGGCGCGGATCCCGGTGATGGCGGTCCTGGTCACCACCTTCATCGGCGGCGGACTGTTCCTGCTGAGCATCGTCGCCACCGACGTCTACACGCTGATGGTCAACTTCACTGCGGGCGGTTTCTATCTGGCGTTCCTCTTCCCCCTCGTCGGGTTCCTGGTGGTGCTGCTGCGCGGCGCATGGACGTCCGCGGCGTTCTCTCTCGGGCGTGCGGCATTGCCGGTGGCGGTGATCGCCGCGGTGTGGGCGGTGTTGCAGTTCCTCAACATCGCTTGGCCGCGACCGACTTTCGAGCAGCGCTATCTGGACTGGTCGGTGTGGATTGGCGTGGTGGTGCTCGGGGTGATCGGTGCGGCCATCCTGGCGAGTGTGCGATCTCGGATCCTGGGCACTTCGGTCATCGACGACATCGAAGCCAGCGACGAGCAGGCCGACGATCGGGCGTTCTCGGGTGAGTGATCGTCCGGTAGCGCTGGTCACCGGTGGCGCGAGCGGAATCGGCGCGGCGGTCGTCGAGGCATTGGCGGGGCGTGGCTTCGTCGTCGGCTGCCTCGACCTCGGTGCGGCCGTGGACGGCCCGGATCACTCTGTCGCGGTCGATGTTTCAGATCCTGCCGCAGTCGTTGCCGCGGTGGCGCAGATTCGCGACCTGCTCGGTCCGATCGGTGCGGTGGTGACCTCGGCGGGCTACTACGAGATGGCGCCCGTCGCCGACATCGGTGCCGATGCGTGGCGACGGATGCTGCGCGTCCACCTTGGCGGCCTGGTGAACGTCGCGCGGGCGACGCTGCCCGACCTGATCGATCGACGTGGTGCGCTGGTGGCGGTGGCCAGCGAACTGGCCGTCGGCGGCGGTGACGAGGACGCGCACTACGCCGCGGCCAAGGGCGCGATCATCGGCTTCGTCCGCAGCCTCTCCGTTGAGGTAGCGGGGCGGGGCGTGCGGGTCAACTGCGTTGCACCCGGGCCGACGGACACACCTCTGCTGGCGGCCGATTCGCCGTGGCGCGCAGACGATTACCTGAGCACCCTGCCGTTGCGGCGGCTCGCCACTCCCCGGGAGGTGGCGCGCTGCGTCGAATACCTGGTCTGTGATGCGACGTTCAGCGTCGGCGAGGTCGTCAACGTCAACTCTGGAGCCGTCATATGAGCACCAATCTGGATGGCCGGGTGGCTCTGGTCACCGGCGCAGCCCAGGGAATGGGCGCCGCGCACGCCCGACGTCTAGCCGCTGCGGGAGCGACGGTGGCGGTCAACGACATCCGCGACAGTGCCGAGCTGAGTGCCCTTGCCGACGACATCGGTGGAGTGAGTGTCGCCGGTGACGTGTCCGATCCGGCCGAGTGCGGGCGGATCGCGGCCGACGTCGTGCAGGCAACTGGCCGGCTCGACGTCCTGGTGGCCAACCACGCCTACATGACGATGGCACCGCTGCTCGACCACGACGACACCGACTGGTGGAAAGTGGTGGACACCAACCTCGGCGGCACGTTCTTCCTGATCCAGGCGGTGCTTCCGCACATGCGCGCAGCGGGTGCCGGACGGATCGTCGTGATCAGCAGCGAGTGGGGGATCACCGGGTGGCCAGAGGCGACCGCCTATGCGGCGTCGAAGTCCGGGCTGATCTCGTTGGTCAAGACGCTGGGGCGTGAACTGGCGCCCGAACGCATCATCGTGAACGCCGTCGCGCCAGGGGTGACCGACACTCCGCAGTTGCAGGTCGACGCCGACGCCGCCGGCGTCGAGCTGGACGACATGCATCGGCGATACGCGTCGTCGATCCCCCTGGGGCGGATCGGATTACCCGATGAGGTGGCCGCCGCGGTCGAGTTGCTGGCCGACTTCGACGTGGAAGCGGTGGTCGGTCAAGTGATTTCGTGCAATGGCGGCTCGACGCGGTCGAGAGCATGAGGGAGACAACACAAGTGCACAACCAGCCGTACGTCCAGACGGCGACCGGAATCCTCGGGCAGGTCGACGCGCGGGCGGTGCCGCGTTATGCCGGCATCGCCACGTTCGCGCGGTTGCCGCAGCGCCACGAAGTCGACGACTACGACATCGCCGTGGTGGGCGTGCCCTTCGACAGCGGTGTGACCTACCGTCCCGGTGCGCGTTTCGGGCCCGCTGCGATTCGTCAGGCGTCCCGGCTGCTGAAGCCCTACCACCCGGCGTTGGACGTGGCCCCGTTCGCCACCGCGCAGGTCGTCGATGCCGGTGACATCGCGGCCAACCCGTTCGACGTCGACGCTGCCGTCGACGAGATCCGCGCGGGAATCCTCGGGCTTCTGACGCGGCCCGAGCAGAGGGTGGTCCTACTCGGCGGGGATCACACCATCGCGTTGCCAGCCCTGCAGGCCATCAACCAGGTGCATGGTCCGGTGGCGCTGGTGCACTTCGACGCGCACCTCGACACCTGGGACACCTACTTCGGCGCGCCATGTACCCACGGCACGCCGTTCCGGCGCGCGTCCGAACAGGGTCTGCTGGTCAAGGATCACTCCGCGCACGTCGGCATCCGCGGCTCGCTCTACGACCGGGCCGATCTCCTCGAGGACGCCGAACTCGGCTTCACCGTGGTACATTGCCGCGACATCGATCGCATCGGCATCGACGGCGTGATCGAGCGGGTGTTGGATCGGGTTGGCGAGCATCCCGTGTACGTGTCGATCGACGTCGACGTGATGGATCCGGCGTTCGCGCCGGGGACGGGAACGCCCGAGATCGGCGGGATGACCAGCCGTGAGCTGGTGGCGGTGCTGCGGGCGATGCGGTCGCTCAACATCGTCGGCGCCGACGTCGTGGAGGTCGCGCCGGCGTACGACCAGGCCGAGGTCACCGCCGTCGCCGGGGCCAACCTCGCCTACGAGCTGATCACGCTTATGGTCAACGAATGAGTCAAATACGCTGGCCGGAGGGCAAAACCGCGGCGGCCGCCTTCACCTTCGACGTGGATGCCGAGTCGGCAGTGCTGTGGGGGCCCCCGGGCACTCTGGAGGCCGTTGGCGCGCGGATGAGCGTGATGAGCCATCAGGCGTACGGTCCGCTCGTCGGCGTTCCCCGCATCCTGGACCTGTTGGAGCGACACCAGATCCCGTCGACGTTCTTCGTGCCGGGCCATACCGCCGACCGCTACCCCGAGGCGATCCGCAGCATCGTGGCCGCCGGACACGAGATCGCCCATCACGGCTATCTGCACGAGCAGCCGACCGCGCTGACCCTCGAGCAGGAGATCGACGTGCTCGACCGGGGTTTGGCGGCGCTTGCCGACGTCGCGGGCGTGCGGCCGTCGGGTTACCGGGCGCCGATGTGGGACTTGTCGTGGCGCACCCCTGCGCTGTTGGCCGAGCGCGGCTTCCTCTACGACTCGAGCCTGATGGACGCCGATCACCCGTACGAGCTGGCGGTCACACCTGGTGCCGAGCAATCGCTGGTCGAGATCCCGATTCAATGGGCGCTCGACGACTGGGAGCAGTACTGCTACCTGCCCGATGTCTCCGGCAGCGGGCTGATCGAGAGCCCGCGCAAGGCGCGCGAGATCTGGCAGCTCGAATTCGACGGTCTGCGAAGGGCCGGCGGATGCTGGGTCCTGACCAACCACCCGTTCCTGACCGGACGGCCGTCACGCGCTGCGGAACTCGACGACCTGATGCGCTACGTCCTGGACCACGACGACGTCTGGACCACCAACCTCGGCGCCATCGCCGAACACGTTCGGACACTGCAGCTTCCGCCGCGGTCCATCACACCGCCCGACGTGCCGCGCTAGTACTCCTACGTATCCGGGTTGTTCGTGCTGCCTCCGGGCACACCGCCCTCGGCGGCGCCGGGAACCCACACCAGAAGGTCCTGAACTCCGTCGTTGTAGACGACACTGTTGGGCACGTCGCCGACGACGCCGAAGTAGAGCTTGCCCGTCGTCTGGCCGCCCGGCGGCGCGGGAGCGACGCCCCCACCGATGACCGGATAACTCTTCCGCTCTCGGCGCGGGCGTTGAACAACGGGATCAACGGAGTGGCCCAACCGCCAAGGCCCTCGACGGTGATGGTGGCCGCGTACAGCTGGCCGTTGTGAGGCACGGCGTCGGAGCTCGGGAAAGCCCCGACAACGTGTATCCGATCATCGGCGCGCCGGTGATGGAGTCGTTGAGCGTCTCCTGCTGACCGAACGGTTTGATGTTGTTGGCCGCCGACGCGGGCGCGACGGTGCCGGCTGCGACGCCAACCCCGATCGCCGTGGCAGCAACGGCTCCCGCAAGTTGGTTGATCCTCACCATGACTCGCCCTCCTGTGTCGACGCCCTCATTGCACGAGGGATCCGCACGTCACGGGACAAGTCCGGGGTGGTCGGCACCTGAAGTTCGGCGTATCTGAAGTTCGGCTACCCGTCCGCGCCGTCGCTGCCTGCCTGGCCGCTGCTGCCTTGGCCGGAACCGTTTGCGCCTTGGCCGCCGGCACCGCCTGGTGCGCCTGCACCGCCAGGCCCGCCGTCGCCGCCATTGCCGCCGTTGCCGCCGAACTGCCCTGGGTGAACTCCGCCGCCCGGTCCGCCCTTCCCGCCGGGTGCCCCCGCGCCTCCTGCGCCGCCGTCTCCGCCATTGCCGCCTTGGCCGAAGGACGAGCCGGGCTTGACCTCTGCTCCGACTCCTCCGTTCCCGCCGGGAGACCCGGCGGCACTGTCGCCGCCACGACCGCCGTCGCCACCGGTGGTACCGAGACCGAGAGTGCCGGTGAAGGTTCCGACACCGCCGTCGCCGCCGGCACCGCCCCGACCAGAGGCCGAGCCGCTGGTGCCGCCGTTGCCGCCGTCGCCTCCCGTTGCGCCCGCGTAACCCTGTCCGAGGGCGTCGCCCCCGTGGCCGCCGGCGCCACCGTCACCGACTACGCCGCCGTTGCCTCCGTCGCCGCCCGCACCTGCGACCGCTTCGACGAACGTCGTCTGAGCGTTGCCTCCGGTGCCGCCCGCGCCTCCGCTACCCAGTCCTCTGGCGTCACCCCCGGTGCCGCCCGCGCCGGCGGTCGCCCGGTTCAGGACGTCTTGGGCGCCACCGCCGTTGCCGCCGACTCCGCCCGCTCCGACGGCCGTCCCGCCGAGCCCGCCGTTGCCGCCAGCCCCGCCGATTGCGTTGCCGCCCTGTGCAAATCCGCCGGTGCCGCCCGCGCCACCCGTGCCAAACAGGCCGGCGTTGCCTCCGTCGCCGCCCGCCCCAGCGATCGCGCCTTCCGCGAACGTGGACCAGCCGCCTTGACCACCTGCGCCGCCGTTGCCGATCAGCCCGCCATTACCGCCGCGACCACCGTCAGCTGCGGCCACACCCGCCTCGGTCGCGAGGGTGGCGTCGCCGCCCCTGCCACCGTTGCCGAATAGGAGACCGCCATTGCCACCGTCTTGGCCGGGTAGACCGTCACCGCCGTTGCCGATCAGCAACCCGGCGTTCTGGCCTGGTGCACCATTGCCCACGAAGATGCCGAAGATCGAACCCACCAAGGTGTCCAGCCCCGCCGAAGGCTCGACTGGGGCATCAGCGACCAGCGCGAAGCTGGTCGCTGGCGCCGTTTCGTCGGACTTCTTTGCCGCCAACGACTTAACCTCAGGAGTGTCCGTCCCGGTGCTCAGGGGTTCTGGAGTCTTCGACTCAGCGGCGGGAACGCTGACGGCCCTAGCGCTGACTTGCTGCGGGCTGGCAGCGGATCCCAGGAGACCGCCGCCAAATATGGTGCCCTCGACGGCAGCCAGCTGCTGTCCGTACTGGGAGATGGCGCCGAGGATGGCGGCCAGGGCTCCAGGTATGTCCTGCCGGCCGTCGATGACGGCGCCGAGTGCTGCGGTGACGTCGGTGATGACCGGTCGCAGGAAGTAGGCCGACAGCACATACGGTTGTGAGGAGATCACTGCCGGAATGCCCAGGTTTAGGCCGAGCA
>Ga0105237_10006492_pt1 | contig 12966 bp, 11 predicted proteins | sample KBSC24metaG_FD_81520 | JGI IMG/M metagenome (GOLD analysis project Ga0105237, IMG submission 81520) | Corn rhizosphere microbial communities from Kellogg Biological Station, Michigan, USA - KBS C2-4 metaG | ecosystem: Host-associated > Plants > Roots > Rhizosphere > Soil | place: Michigan, USA...
AAACATTTTCATCTTTATGGAGAAGCAAATGGATAACGCGTGATCTGAAACGATCGGGCGTTGATCTGTATCATGGATTAAGCAATGAAATACCGGCAGGTATTCACAAAACTAAGATCCGGTCGGTGGTTACTATTCACGATCTGATCTTTGAGCGCTGTCCGCAGCAATACGATAAAGGCGAAGTGTTTATATACAGAAAAAAGTTCCGGCACGCTTGCCGCAATGCCGATGCCATCATTGCCACAAGCAATTATACAAAAGAAGATATCATCGACCTTTACCAGATCCATCCTGATAAAATTCATGTTTGTTATCAAAGCTGTAATCCGGCTTATGGTCAGGCCCTGCCGGTAGAAACTTTAACAGCAATTAGAAAGAAATATCATCTTCCCGAAACTTATTTCCTGTATGTAGGTTCTGTTATTGAAAGAAAAAATCTGTTGCAGATCTGTAAGGCTTTGTTTGCGCTGCAGCCTTCGATGGACATACCGCTGGTGGTAATCGGTGAAGGAAAGAAATATAAAGATAATGTGCAGGGATGGCTGGCGCAACATGGTCTTTTGAATCAGGTAATTTTTCTGGCAGATACCAAAGCTGCCAATGATCCTTTATATCAGAGCGGTCTTGATTTTCCTGCCATTTATCAGAACGCCCGGGCATTTATATATCCCAGCGTGTATGAAGGTTTTGGCATTCCCATTCTGGAAGCATTGCACAGTGGCATACCGGTTATTGCTGCGAGGTCTTCAAGTCTGCCCGAAGTAGGCGGCAACGCAGCCTTATATTTTGAGCCTGACGATATGAATGGTTTGTGCGATCAGCTATGGAAAGCCGCCTATGATGAAACCACCCGCCTTCAATGCATTGAAAGGGCTAAACAGCATATTATTCAGTTTTCTGCTGAAAGGTGTGCGGCAGGTGTTATGCAGGTATACCGGTCACTGTTATAGATGTTCATAATGATCAAAAAAGAAGGGTGAGCCTACCGCCAGCCGCGGCTTGACTCACCCTGAACCATAACACAATGCATCCTTTGACTTATTTCTTCCAGGTCCTCATCCTCTTTCTCTTGTCAGGGATGCTGGCTCTGATGTGTGCTCTGCTCTGATGTGCTCTCATGTGACGCTATAATTTGAACCTTTGTGCTGGTTTATATATGTGTCTCATAGGAAAAATCTCGTTGCATATTGAATGTTCAATATTGAATATTCAATGTTTAAAACCGTTTCATACAGGTATTCCAACGTGGATGCGGCAACCTTTGCCCGGCGATGAAGTGATTTCGCAATGGCCGTTCAGCAAACGCACTCTTTCTCTGATATTGATCAATCCGATACCATTTACCTGAACCTGCGGATCAAATCCTTTTCCGTCGTCGTCGATGATCAGTTCAATATTGTTATTATCGGTTTCCAGTGTTATTACAGCTGTTTTTGCTTTACTGTGTTCCTGAATATTCCGCAGTTGCTCCTGCACTATGCGGTAGATATTGAATTTTTTATTGACCGAAAGCAAGTCTTCATCAAAATGGTGAATACCGAAAATGATATTTATTTTATTCAGGGACTTGAAGTCGTCGATCAGCGCCCTGATGCTTTCGAGCAGTGTTTCCTTTTTTAGTTGCTGCAGAATCAGGCCTCTTGATAATTTTTTAATTTCTTCTATTGCTTCAATAATTAACTGCTGTGTGGTTTGCTTGGCTTCTACATTATCTGCTTTATACACTTCCAGCACTTCAAGGTGCAGTTTGGCGCTGCATAACAACTGATTTACATTATCGTGCAGCTCCTGCCCTATCAGCACTCTTTCACTTTCAAGTATTTTAAATAGCTTGTCAGATTGTACTCCGGTATTGGATGTTGTTGCCTTTCGTTTTTTATCGGGTTGCGGCGCCGGTGCTGTCTGGTGGGTTACGGTGGTGATATCTTCGGCTTGTGTTGCCTGCTCATTGCTGTAACCGGCGCAAAGCATATTACCAATATGACCGGTTTCGGAGAGGAGGTGGAAAAAGGTCCATTTTACAGGATGTTGTTTATGAGGGCCGGTATAGGAGTACAGACTAACAGGAACGGGTCTTTGCAGCGCATCGTCTTTTGACTGCAACAGGGTCGTGAAATATAATTTGTCATCTTCTTCGAGCAGCGATTGAAAATGTTCAATCTGCATAGTGCTGCCAGGGCCAAATTCTTTGTTCATGGTTACGTTCATCGACAGTATCCGCCCTGCATTGTCAACCACGGCATAGTACAAAGGGTTGTGGCTTAAGTGATAATCGTTGGGTGACCATTCGTCACGCGTTGTCATACGCAATTACTTTAGATGTTTACAAGACTTTAAGAGCTTCTTCTGTTATGCCTGCGATTGAATCAAAACCCGAAGCCTTTTCCAGATAGTGATCCGCGCCAAGGCGCAGGCATATATCAGCGTATTCATCAGGGTCGTTATTAGTAAGCATCACTATCTTCACCTGCCGGTTCATTTTCCGGATGTTTATCAGCAGATCAATACCGCTCCTGTCTGGCAGATTGATATCCAGAAAAATCAAATGCGGAGTCTTTTTGTTGTACATCAGTAGCCCCTCTTCAAAGCAGCCGGCAATAGCAATGGAAAGACAATCGTATCGTTCCGTCAGCAGTTGTTTGATCCGATGAATGAATAATTGTGAGTCATCAATAAACAGGATACTAAGATTACTGTTCATCCATGGAGTATTTGAGACGCAAAGGTGCGACCAATTCATGTAGTAATCAATAGCAGGAGTTGTAGATTTTATGTAACAGGGGCTGTTACGGTTTGTAGTGGTTTGTACTACATGGGCCGGAAGTCGGAAGTCAGAGGTCGGAAGCCGGAAGTCAGAAGAACCGGTTTTTCCGACCTCTGACTTCAGACTTCTGACCTCAACTAAATCAGCTTATTCTCAACCGCATACAGCGTCAGCTCTGCATTATTCTGCATACTCATTTTCTCAAGTATCCTGGCCCGGTAGGTGCTGATGGTATTAACGCTTAAAGAAAGTGCGGAGGCTATTTCAGATACGGTTTTACCCGATGCTATGCGTTTCAGCACATCAAATTCTCTTTCGGATAATTTTTCATGCGGCATTTTATTGGGATCATCTCCAAAGGAAGCCGCCAGTTTTTCTGCGCCTTCGGCGCTCACGTATTTTTTGCCGTTCAGTAATTGCTTTATGGCCTTTACCAGTTCTTCGGGACGGCTTTCTTTATTCAGGTATCCTGATGCGCCGGCTTTTAATGCCCTTACCACATACTGGTCTTCGGGATGAACGCTTAATATTAGCACGGGCGTTGCAGGCAATAATTTTTTCAGCTGGCGCAGGGTTTCGAGTATGCTGCGGCCGGGCATAGATATATCTGATATGATCAGGTCCCATTTTTGATCAACGGCTTTATTGATCAGGGCAGATGAATCGGTTACCTCGCTTACTTCAGAGCCGGGAAATTCTTCCCGTAATACAATGCTAAGCCCTTTCCTGATCAGGCTGTGATCGTCGGCGATTAAAAATTTTAACACGGGTAGTTAATTTGGGCGTTAGGGATGCTCATGGGTATAGATACAAAGATATAGGTTCCCTGGCCGGGCATGCTTTCAATTTTAAAATCACCGTCCATCATCAGGGCTCTTTCCTGCATGCCTACCAGTCCGAGCGTTTTTTTACCTTCTGCATCTGTCATAGGGAATCCTTTTCCGTTATCGCGTACTTCCAGCACTACGTTGTTTCCATCCTGCGATAGTATTGCATCTACACGGGTTGCGCCCGAATGGCGGGCAATATTGGTGAGTGCTTCCTGATAGATGCGAAAAAGGGCGTTTGATTGTTTTTCATTAAATACAGGTTCACCAATCAGGCTTTCAAATACACACCTGATCCCAAAGTTCTTTTCAAATTCACGGCTTTGCCAATCGAGTGCGCTTACCAGTCCCAGATTGTCGAGTATGCTGGGTCTGAGTTGTGTGGCGATCTTTCGTACCGATCGCATGGTTTCTGCCAGCAGGTCATCAGCTTTTTTCATATCATGCCCCACTTCGGGCGGCAGTTTTTTACTCAGCTGCAACAGATCGAGCTTCAGGAGTGTTAGCTGCTGCCCCAGTTCATCGTGAATTTCGCGCGAAATATGTTTGCGTTCTTCTTCCCTGATATTTTCAAGGTAGGAAGAAAGTTCCCTGAGCTGCCGGTGCGATTGTTTCAACTCCTGTTCGGCTTTTACCTTTGCCGAAATATCGTGGAAGGCGATGTACATGTTTTTGTTTCCTGCCGATATGAACAACTCAGCAATTTTCTTTTCGCCGTTTTTACAGGTGATCTCAAATTGTCGTATTTCAATGGTGCCTGGCCGTGGTATGTTTTTAGGAAGATGTCTTTTCCAGTCGGCTATGATCTGCATGCGATAGGCTTCGTCGGGATATGCCTCCTGCAGCCAGTCGTGCATCGTTGGAATATCTTCTTTTGTATAACCGAACGTATCGGTAAATGCATTGTTCAGAAAACGGGTACCACCTCCCTCGGCAAATACGGCGATGGGAATGGGCAGTTGTTCAGATATATTCCTGAATTGCCTTTCTTTTTCCTGAAGGGCCTTTTCAAATTTTTTGCGGGCCGTTACATCGTTATAGGTAGTATAAAACAGGTCATCGTCTATGGTAAAAGAGATCTCCATATCTTTTACCGTACCGTCTTTACAGTAAATGGTAAAGTCAAAGGGACGCGAATCGATGATCTCTCCGCGTCGTATTCTGTCGAATTCCTCATACCATTCTTTTTTCTTTTTCTCATAGTAATGATCATCCCTGAAAGCCAGTTTTTTCCAGTGCAATATATCGGGCATGTCTTCGATGGTATATCCGAACCACTTTGTGAAAGTGGGATTGATGAACTGAAACCGCTTGGGCTCGTTTATTTCATAGGCAGCAATAGGGATAGGGATCTTTTCAATGATGCGCCTGAATTTTTCTTCTGCCTCGTTTAACAGGTGTTCTGCCTTTTTCTTTTTGGTAAGATCATTAAAGATCAGGTACAGGTTATGATCGTCGGGGCAAACGTGGCAGAAGATCTCCATATCCTTGATGCCGCCGTTCAGGCAATGCAACTGTTGCTCATGCCGCATGAAATTTGGTCCGGCCGCTTCGGCTCCCGGAAGATTTTGAAACCGTGCCATATTGTTTACGGGGTTACCGTTCAGGCCATGTGCTCCTTCTGTTAAAGCGGCCGTTTTAAAAAGCCAGCTATTGAGTGAAGGGATATTTTTATAGGTAAATCCGAATAACCGGGTGAATGTGCTGTTAGTGAAAAAAGTATTGCCACGTTGGTCGCTTACGATAATGGCCATAGGCAGCATTTCGAAGATTCTGAATCTTTCCCTGATAACTGTATCGGGTACTTCTTTTACTTCGAGCTGCGGAACATCATTTGAATATAATAAGGGTTTGCGTATAACCAGCGTCAATGGCTGATGGCGTGGTTGCCAGATAGAACAATCGTAAAAAGCGGAAGGTGCTTTTTTGGTAAAGAATTCAAGCTGAAGTGAAATGTTCCTGAACTTTTTTCTATGGGCGACGGCGTTTTTAAAAAGCCTGCGGGATTCCGGAGTGAAGAAAGATGTTATCTTTTTTCCAATACAATGCTTTCCTGCTATGCCATGCAGCGTTGATTTTGCCGGCCAGATCGCATTTATTACACCAGAGTTTTTTTCTATGGACACTAAAATGACATCACTGCCGGAATGTTTGCCAACATCAATGGTTCCCTTTTCCATTTGCAGGAAGTTGGTTTAAAATGGTATCGCTTTGATTATAACTATAAGATAAGTATTTTCTAAATTATTATTCTAAATTTTTATGTGGCGGGTTTGTTAACAGGCCATAGATTGGTGGGTTGTTGCTCTGCGAAGCTTGCAGCTTCGTTCCGACATTTAATGTCGGGATGGCCTGCGGCCACTTTCCGATCGTTGCTAAAAGCAACAGAATAATACTACGAAGCCAAAGCCTTCGCAGAGCCGAGTTCGCCGGGGAATACTTTGTCTTATCAATCGGACAACTTATTAATGTATCAACTTTTAACCAACCTGATTATGAGTAAATTATGGCTTTTATTTATGACTTAAATTTGATATTTTTACCCGTTACTTATTTATCTCCCTAAACAACAACCAATGAACCAAAAACCCTCTAGCGCATTTATTGCGGCTTCATGGATTGCCCTTGGCGCCGGTATGGCGGGCTTTTTAATTGGCCTTTGGCGCGCGCAAATGTTACTCAATGAAAAAGGTTATTATTTTACCGTACTGATGTTCGGTTTGTTTGCCGTTATATCGGTTCAAAAAAGTGTGCGCGATAAACTGGAAGGCATACCGGTTACCGAAATTTATTATGGCCTCAGCTGGTTCTGTACCATCCTTGCTGTTATATTGCTGGTAGTTGGATTATGGAATGCCAATCTGTTACCCAGCGAAAAAGGATATTATGCCTTTTCTTTTTTACTGGCCCTGTTTGGCGCTATTGCCGTACAAAAAAATACAAGAGATATAAAGGCTGTGGAGAAGAAGAAAGACGCTTGATGCTTCGCTTCGCTCAGCTTATACTTTGCCACAGATTACACAGACAAACACAGATTAAATGCCTTGCAGTCTTCAGTTTAGTGGGCTAGCTATTTACATTGAATTTAGAAAGTAATATCCGTGTTAATCTGTGCAATCTGTGGCAACTTTACGTACGCCACAGGCGAACGCTAATATCTGTGGTTCAATTTCCATCAGCGAATAATACCCACTTACCATTTTTTCTGAGATAAGTATCGGGTGTTATTTCGATTCCGTCTTTTTTCGATACCTCGTACATCTTTCTTGATACGGGTCGCATGGAGCGAAAGCTGAGCATTTGTTCCAGTGAAGCGAAGTACAAAAGGTTTTTAGCGGGCAGATTAACCGCGATCAGGTCTGTTTTAAGCATGTTTGATACATGTTCCCAGAATTCATCCACCAGCATTAGTGAAGTATCCAGGTTGTTATCGAGGCGTGCCCTGTAAAATGGCTGAGCGCCTTCGAGATTTTCAGAGAAATCTACCTGCTCTATATCTATATTCCCGGAAGTTTTATTTAAAAGATTTCTTTTGGCAATGTTGAACAGTTCTTCTTCATTGAGATGAAAACGCTCGCAGTGATTTTCATTGATGATCTCAAAATTATCTCCTATATCCAGTCCATAGACCATAACAATGCCTTCGGCCAGTTCACTGGTTAAAAAAACATTCGAGGTCATTCTGTTTTTTGAAAAACGCGGATCTTTTGCGGAGCGTACCAGGGGAAATATGCTTTTGCCTATGGGTTGGCTTTCCTTACGCTCCTTCACGTATGTGTTTGTGGATGGTTCTAATGAAGATGTGCCGGCGCCTGACTGCTCAGGAATAAAGACCTCTTTTTTACGGAGGAAAAGGTTCAGGAAATTCATAGCGTTACGGATGTTTATATGGGTATTAGTAAGTGCACTTTCCAGTAGGGCCGATGAAGACAACAAGATATAATGAACCGGTTGCAAAACCAAACTCAACCGTTTTTTTTATTTATTGTCCCTGACAAAAAAGAAAAATAAATGTAGTTGTAACCTTTTACCGGCATGCATTTGAGGCTAATGTACCTATGACCTGCGGCTTTTTACTTTTTCCTTCTGCTCAATTGCCTCCCAGGCGCTCTGCTCAAAGATTATGTCGTTCAGCGTACCGGCGCTGGCTGTTTTGCCGGTCAGCAATATTTTTTTTCCGTTGAATTTTCTGATCAGAAAAGTGTCTCTGAAGTTGAGTATATAAACCGGTTCAGATCTGCTGCTTAGTTTTTGTACATAACATTCGCAATGGCATTTCTCATAATCAAACTCGATCAAAAATGTTTTCATCATATTTACCTCCTCACATAAAGGACTAAACCTGAAATTTCCATACCACCTGGTTCTATTGCGAAATGCGAAGAGAAGCGTATGTAAGGTGAAACGATTTCTACACCTCTCACAATGGGATAAGAGACTACATGAACGCTGATTAAAATCAGTGTTTTGATTATCATCGATCATCCTTTTACCTGCTGAATATGGGTAGCTTTGTGGTTATCAATGGCGTAAGTTAATCATGATGTCTTATACCGCTCTATGTTTACCAAGTCAAAACAATCTTTATGTACCTTGAAATTAATGGTGACAGGCCTGTTTGCCAGTTACAAAAAAATTTCAGTGCCTTGTTTCCTTATCTAAAAATTGAATTTTTCAAGTGCGAATGTGAATGTGCCCATGAAGATCATTATCCCGGCAAGGAAATGATTCCCTCCACATGGCTTTTGAAAGAAGCCTGGATTCCCAAAAAAGATAAAGGACTATTAAAAGTTTGCGAGTGTATGACGGTAACCGACGTCGAAAACGCTCTTCTGGAGGAGTACGGACTAACGGCTCATATTTACCGGTACTCCGGTAATCTGTGGCTGAAAACCATTATGAACGGAACCTGGACACTAAAGCAGCAGAATGAGAGTTGCTTTGGTGGTTTAATGCCCTGCTGTCTTTCCTGAAATTACAAGCCCCGTCTTTCGATGGGGCCTGTAATAAGTATGGAAATGCTAAAGGATGCGGTTCGACTTATGACCGCACTCAATTCTACTATCCTAAGATACAATAAAGAATCGCTTGTCACTTCACGAAATACTTTAATATGTGAATTTTGTGATTTCGATCAATTCCAGGAACTATGAATGGTTAAATGATGCCTGGATTGGCTCTCGTAGATAAAAACAAGACAGTATTTCTGCTGTACGGAATTGAGAAATGAAAAATATTGAAGTAGAATGCACCTGATTGGGTATTCACTTTTTCATTTCATATTCTTCATTTGTCATTTTTAATTTCAAAAACCGAATCAACGCGCTGGGATAACCGGAGTAACAACAAAGCCGGATGTGTATCCGGCTTTGTTAAGTAAAATAGTGATTATATACTTTGTTCTTAGTGTGCTACACCTTCTGCATGATGTTTGGGGTGTTTTTCAGCATGCGTGTTATTTGCTTTTGTTTGCTGGGCATTGTCATGTCCTTCCAACTCTGCAATAAATTTGCGAACATTTTCCGGAAGCGATTTGCCCCCTGTCTCTTTACCAATCCATTCAGGATCGAGCTTGGCATTGTTCACGTAATTCTCTACTTCGGCCTGGATAACTTTTTTCAGCGGCAATTTTTGTCTCCAGCCTGCGCCGTGTAAAACAATTTTATGACTGGCGCAATTTCCTACCAGGTTGCCGACTCCATTCGAATCGTATGGGTTTTCACTTGCTGCAAACACATCTCCGGTCTCTTTATTGATGATCGTATATCTGTCATGTGTTTTTCCCCCATTGTCGAAAACTATAAACTTTTTCATCTCAACTAAGTTTTAAAAATTTTTGCTACAGTGCTTCAATTATGCCCCGCAGGGATAATTAAGAATTATTGGTGATCTGATAATACTTGTTTTCCAAATCCGATGCCATACCTCTTCTTTATTTCAAAATATGGATAATCAGCATGCTGTACATGACAGGCTGACTGTCAAAAGCTGATTAATGGGTTAAAATGAAAAAGAGGAATTTTCAAATTGGCAGAACCGTATAACGCATTAGTGTGGTCTTATGTTGTTTTATTACAACTTAATGAGGAGACCAGGGAAGCGAATCTACAAAAAAGCTACAAGAACCAAATCCCAATTTCCAAACAAAATACAAAATCCAAATTTCAATTGCTCTCATTTGGAACTTGTTATTTGCAATTTGAGATTTTTAAATGTTATCGGTTTGTTATTAACTCTTTTCTCCTTGGAAATTCATTTTTGTTTTATATGAGTTTACATACGGAAATAATTATCAAGAATATCTAACTGTTGTTAGTGTAACCTGATTGGTTGTAATTCGAAATTTGCCTTCTGTAGTGTTATTGTGATCAATTGTAAAAAAAATAAAGCCTGTGTACGATATAAAAAGATCTGTGTACAGTTAAATGCTTCCGTGTACAACGCAAAGTAACCCGTGTACAGAGAAATAAGGCTTGTGTACAACCTAATATAGCCGGTGTACGAAATAATTGCCCCTGTGCACCATTTTAAGCTCGTGTGTACCATTTTCCGCCCCTTGTGTACCAAAAAAAGACCCCTTGTACAACTTACAATGGCCATGTGTACCATTTAAGGCCGCCTGTGTACCACGCAAAGCTTGCTGTGTACGCAAAAGCGGCCCATGTGTACAACATAAGGACCGCAGTGTACCAAAAATTTACGCCGTGTACGCCGCAACAGAGCCTGTGTACGAAATAATCGGTCTTGTGTACAAAAACAAAGTCGGTGTGCACCATACAATGAACTCTGAACACATGAATAATGGGCTCTGTCCACCCCCAATGGCCCTTTTGCGTCCAACAATACTCAGGGAACTAAAATAAGAGCAGGAAGTCGCGGAAGAAAATAAAAAAGCCTCCCGGAGGGGAGGCACACTAATCAATACCAATAACCATTAAACCTTATCCTATGATCCTAAGTTAAGATTTTTAAAGAAGAGTGTCAACTTATATGCAAATAATATTAATGTTCCCCGCCTTCTCTATTTTTCCCAAAAACCCAAAATAATCCCATTAATGGAAAGATTCCTTCTCTTTTTCTTCCTTCCCACAAAGACCGTCCAACTTATTTTATAACATTTTTTACTTTCTATTGAGTTGAAAACCAATTTGTAATCAATAAGGGAATCTTCCCCGCCCGGGCATTGGCATGCCGTGCCAACCGGCATGGTACAGTGTTGGGATTATTACCGGCAACTGTTTATCTAAAAATTTACCTTATGAAACCAATTTACACTTTAGCTGCTTTACTGATCACTTTCTCTGTTGCACAGGCAAAAACCTTAATTACATTCAACGCCATTTCGGGCGACTGGTCAAATGCTTCAAACTGGAGTTTGAACCGCGTACCTCAGGATGGTGATTCAATAGTTATCCCTGCCGGGCATGCTGTGTTTTTTGATAAAGACAATAATATGAACAACGTGTTTATTACCGATGCGGGCGTATTAACACTTCAGAAAAAACTGCGTATTGACGGTGTGTCAATTTTTCAAATAACCGGTACAGGAAGCGTAACTGCCGGAACCAATAACCGCGTTACTGAAACAATTGAAATGAATGGTGTTGAAAAGTACGATCAAAATGCTCCTTTAACTATATCCGGACCTTCATTCGCAAGCAACAGCACCGGTATCTCTCCCAGCGGTTTTAGCGTGAACAGCATTTTACCCGTTGTTTATACCAGCTTCTACGCTACCAGAAATAACAACAACGTAGTTTTAACCTGGAGCACTGCCGAAGAAACCAACAACAAAAATTTTGAAGTACAAAGAAGTCTGGATGGCAGCAGCTGGACAACCATTGCAGTAATGATGGGTGCAGGTTCTACCAGCCTTTCTCAGATGTACAGCTTTACCGATAAAAGCATGACCAGCCCTGTAGCTTACTACCGCATTTGCCAAACAGATGCAAATGGTAAATCAACTTACTCTGTTATAAAAACAATTCGTTTGAATGCTGCTACTTCAACTACCAAAATTTATGCAGCCAACAAAACAGTAAATATTGAATTCAATCAGGAAATTAAAAACCCTGTAACTATCCGCCTGATGAATTTGAACGGACAAATAATTGCACAGCAGAATGTACAACAAGCTGCTTACAGAGTTACCATGAATGGCAATAATTTTCAGTCAGGTATTTATGTAGTGCAGGTAACCGACGGTCAATCAGTTAAAGAAAGCGCTAAAATAATGCTCTAAAAGAACGTGGTTTCATAGTGTAAATATGGCCTGGTCATCTGACCGGGCTTTTTTATGCTTAGAGCCTAAAGGGGTAAAAAAGAGGAAAAGAGATATTGTGCAGAATTGAAAAATCCTCTTTTTCTCCTTTTCTCTTATAAGCTCTTAGCGCAACTGCATTTTGGCGCTAGCGCCTACCGCGGTTTTTTTCTCCAATCTGGCATATAATAAAAGAACCAGCGAAAGGTGTGGTTTTTATCATATGTATTGCCGGATGGCTTTTGCTGAAATACGAGCATGTATCCCAAATCGAAACTCAATGATCTGGTTACTTGTTGTTTGATACCAATAAATGCCTTGTTCTGATCAAAGGTGTTATATACTACTTCTTTTCCAAACTGAACACTTACTTCATCCGCTAATGCAAGGGCAGGATACCAGCGGTTTTTAGATATAGGGATAGTAAAAGATAAGAGGTAGCGAACTCGGTCTGTAAATTTATTATCACCGGTAGCCTTATCGTTCACTATTTTTTGCTGCCAGCGTTGCTCATTTCGAATGCGCTGCAGCATAGTTATACCACTTAATTTCGAGATCAGCTGGCATTGCTGATAAATACGGTCTTCATTGGCGAATGTTTTCCATCCTGCTGTTGAGGGCGCCACCCACATATGTCCGTAACCGGTTGTAAGCGTTAAATTATCCGTTACCCAGTAATTAATACCCGCACGAACGAAGTTGAAATTGATATCGCTGAGGAAATTGGTTCTTCGTTCGTGCAGGTCGGCAATAAAACCCCAGTGGCGGGTAAGCCTTACAGTGCTGTTGATGCTAAGCCAGCTCTGGCTTTGTTCGTTGATTGTTTTACCTTCCTGTGCAACGCAGTTACAGGCCACTATCAATAAACCCCACAGGGCACAGGACCGGCGAATATGATGTGTCATTGTTTTACGGTTTAATTCAAACAGGTAGTTTTAATTGAGCACGGGTCAGGCAAACAACATGATCAACAGCTGAGCGCCTATAATACGGCAAAGCATCGTGAGCGGATAAACAGTTGCATAACTGGCAGAAGGAACCTCATTACCCGCTATTTTCAGGGCAAAAGCCAGCGCCGGCGGATCAGTAGAAGCACCTGCCAGCAGTCCGCA
>Ga0105237_10006493_pt1 | contig 12965 bp, 8 predicted proteins | sample KBSC24metaG_FD_81520 | JGI IMG/M metagenome (GOLD analysis project Ga0105237, IMG submission 81520) | Corn rhizosphere microbial communities from Kellogg Biological Station, Michigan, USA - KBS C2-4 metaG | ecosystem: Host-associated > Plants > Roots > Rhizosphere > Soil | place: Michigan, USA...
CGACACTGGTCAAAGTCGGTGATATACTTTGTTGGAACGCCACTATGATATTCACATGGTGTAATAGCCAGTAGAAGATATGAATGCCAGATAGAATCGATAATATTGCATTTGTCCACGATCCTTATAGGGTTGAGTTAGTTTCAGTGTATTGGAGCAGGAGCTAGGAATGGGATTTCATACACGGAGCAATGATCTGCTTCTGCTCCACCCTCTAATAGCAGGCGAAATATATCTGTCAAACCTGAAAACATTGCGTACTGTGTCCATCGCAGTTAGTATCAAACGCAGGCCGAAGCAAGGTTTGGAGGAACATGAAACTTACAAAGAGGAGCGACACCCCGTTTGGATCGACATCACGGGGGGAAGCCCTTTTCTGCTCGATGAGTCTTCTCACACCCGCAAGATCATTGATAAGGACACAACGGAAGATTTCAGAGTTCCGAGGAACAACATTGAAGGCCCGTATTGAAGTATACATTGGAAACTGCGGCGAGGTCCTAGGAAGACCTGGGATAATGACGTGAATGCCCGTTGCTATCCGATTATTGATTCTTGGAATGACATGAATGCTGATGATGTTTGGTGAATCATTTTCATCAAGTTTTGAGGTCTCTTTCCGAACGCGGAGTAAGCGAACTCTGAAAAATCCATCAGTAGCACGACGTTCGGGGGAATAGCAGTAGCTGGAAATTTCGTTATCAAGGTCAGTTAAGTTGCACTCAGAAACACCCCGGAGCTGAGCTTGGAGCATCTGCTGATTGTCGTTGTCACATCCTGCATACGGACATGATCGAATGAAATGCATGTGCTTGAGGCTTGGCGAGCTGCTCTCTGCTCTCGGATCATATCCCCGGAAGCCTGATACGCCCAAAGCGCAATCTCATCTATGTCGGAGAGAAAACGTTCGCTTGTGATATGCTTACGCAACACCATGTCGGACGCGGTCCCGGACGGGGTGTGTTTGCTTCGAAATCTGCCATCTTGAAGACGATGACACCACCTCCTCATCATCTGCACGGACTCTAAAATACACTCTGGGTCTTTGCCGTAAAGAATAATTCTGTTCAGGGGAGGTGTTGGACCGGGCTCGTTCGTCGATGGAGTTCTCTGACCACAGAGCAGATTTCCTGGAGCCATACCAAAGACTGTAGGGATTGGTGAATCGATGACCCAATTTGGGACAGGTGTCGGCAGTCTGGGGCCGAAAGCTTGCTTACTTGCGCTATCTGCAAAGACCGAGACGGATGAAGTCGACGGTGCCTCGGTCAGAGACTGGATATCATTCGCGGTTAACTCTGTTTCTGAGAACACGCCATGTTCCATTTGATCCAAGGAAGGAATTGACGCGTAAGGATGAGAAGGAGCCAGGTATTCAGCGTGATCAACCTGCATAACGTCGACAGGCCAGAATTCGTCATTCTCGCAGATGTTGTAGCGAGTTGCTTCAATTTCTGGTCCGTTCGGAAGGGCTATGGGCTGTTGATCAGTCATAAGGGTTTCAAATCCTCCAAAGAACGTTTCCCAGGAACACGGTGAATTTTCAGGGATTGAGACGTGACTCTCAATCTGGTGAGTTCGCTCGATGGCTCGACTCTCGGAAATAATTTGGCTGGGTAATTTCGGACTGAGTACTTCAATATAGGAAGGGAGCCCTAAAATTTAGTCGCCATAAGTATCCAGCAAAAATGTTTGAGAGTCAAGACTGACTAGGATTGGGCACAATCATAGTCTTGCGCCTCTTCTCCGCCCGTTCCAGCTTTGCCGCGTCCACAGGACACTCGTGGTACATGAAGTCAGTTGTCTTTCCGTCTTCTTCACGCCGTCTTTTGACGGATATCATGTCCTGCATATCTGAGCAATCGACTTTCTTTTTGGCGCCCCACTTCTGCAGGATGTGCTTTAGCTGCTTCTCGCTTTTCAGGGTCAGCGTTGATTCCTCGAGGTTGACAGAATCTCCCAGCCTCGCCCAAAGAGATTTGATGAATTTGTACCTACGTGACGGGAAATCCATCTTGGCTGAGTTTTTCAATGACTTCTTTTCGTGAACAGCGCTTCTCTCTATATAAATAATCGATTTGTGGCCGCCGGGATTCCCATTCTTCGTCCTTGATCCGACGTGCTCTGGAAATGACAGTCTGCCCAGTGGATTGGTTGTGAGATTTATTGGCCATTTTCAAAAATCTGAAAATAAGGCAGTGTCTCTGAATTTCCAACAAATCAATCTTTCTGTGCTCTAAATTAATGGAGTGTTGTCTTGAGGAAGGAGAGAGATATCACTTTCCTCAAGGCTGAAGAGATGGGCGGGTGATGTGGACCAAATGAAACACTACTTCGCCGCATGAAGTCAAGACCAGGACAGATGGTACATAACTGAAGCCAATCACAAGTCAATCGTTGTGCAGCCAATGGGAGGCGTGGTACACAGAGAAAAGCCAACCAGATGTTGCCAAATGGCAAACAATTGGTCAGGCTGGATGGGAAGTCAAATGTGCACACCTTACGAGTCCAATCAAAGACCAGGCACTGCAAGGCTGAAGATGGCCAAATGTGTCTCTTTCCTGTCCCACTGCGAATGGTACACATCAAATGGTACATACACTAAATCGGCAGAGCCGCTCTGATTATTTAAGGACGATAGTTGTGAGTAGTAGATGCGGTGGTTGACATTCACTTTCTATATCGTAGAGTGCAATCGCCCTTTGACCCAAATATAGGCAATCAGGTGCAATGCCAGAGCGCAATATGATGAATAACCGCAGAAGGTATAGTATAGTCAACTAGTACCACGTTTCGCAGAGGGGATACTGACCCTTCTTGCCAGCACACCGTCTCCATCATCGTGCAAGCATATCGAAAGAGCGCAACGGCTCGACAGATTTCTGCAAGACAAAGAGATCCGAGTCGTCAACTCTCACAATGGCAGGGCTCGGGATCGAATGCTGTCCGCTGAAGACAGAGAAAAAGCTTTGGATGATTTCATGGATTCTGTGACTGATAAGGCATTGGTTGAAGACGCGAAAGCGGCCTGGGCGAATAAGACTTGAGTGTTTGAAAGAGAGGTCTTCGAAAACCCGGGGACGGAAAGAAGGAGGGGCACTCAACCAGTTATTTATGGAGGCTCAAGGATTTCGGTGGTGGGCCGAGGCTGGAAGCCGGGTTGGGGATGGGTGTTCAGCCTTATTACTTAAAAGTAAGCGGCTTCTTATGCACTCCTCGGTTATCAAGACTTGGCTTTGTTAGCATATTGTAGAACATTCTACTATTCTACTATTCGATTCAATTTCCCATAGATGCCTAGGTACTCTTCTTTTGCACCTCGCAAGTTCTTGTGTAGGACCTGTAGTTCAGTAATTTCGCTAGAAGAAGGCCATGGCACAGTGCCTATATGAGGCCAGAATCCAATATTGCAGAGCCGTGTGGCTCAGTGTTTACCGAACGCTGGGAGCGTCAATCATATCATAATTCTAGATAGCATCATTCCCCCCTTTATTTCAACTAGTATTTATTCTACGTCCCTCATAAGAGCTTGAGGTTCTTGCGTATTCGGGCGGTAACAACTAGATCGATGATCTGCGAGGAATAATACAATCCAAGAGGAACGATACCTTGCACGACAACGGGGGTGGCCGGGGGGCCCGGTTCTTGTAACTATTTGGATTGATCGCTTTACGATTGATTGTCCCTAGAGTCTCAATGATGAAGTAAACGAACGCAACAGTAACTTCACACCTCAGTACTCCAGTGCGGCTCGCCCACCGGACCTCCTGGTTGTGGTCTGATGGCCTGCGAGTGCGCACTGCAGACTAGCAAGTCAAATTCCACTAGGAGATTGACGCCGAAGTCACGTAGCATGGGCTTCGTGGAGGTGTAAGGCTAGTTGCATTGATAGCCTGAGGCCCAACACGTGGAGCCTGATACCTATCATCTATGGTTTCATCAACTGTATGGTGCCCAACCTCGGGACATCTCTTGCCGTGAACGAGTCTTGATCGATCGACCGATCGTATTACTTCAGTTATGTCTGAGCAAGGATCACGCCAATGGCTCTGGAAACCCCGTCAATATAGGACAGAGCGAGGATCCTTTGAGGGACAGATGCCGTCATACCCGTTTGCGATTTGCCCACAGAAATTGGTGTTAAAAGGGCGAGGTTGCATTGAGTCCGGCATCCCTCTGCCGATTATCCATGATCTGGACGATTGCGCGGAAGCGCGATCAGCAGGGCCCTCGCCCAATGTGTTGCACATCGAGGAACCTCATTCTTATTCTACTCTTGACGGTGAAGCGCAAGCGCAGAGCACCTCACTTGCTAGCCACCTAGGTTAGTACAGAGAAACTGGTACGGATATGCATCGGATCAGTTTCCATCATCGGCGGTAGGAAACCCGTTATTGAGTCAGGCGTGGGTGTCAATCGGCAGCTTATTATGCAATCAGTGGCGTTGGGGGGATCGACAGCTAAGACATGGGATTCTGCTGGTGGCTTGCCCAAGCAATGATGCCAAACCCAGGCAAACGAGCTAAGATTGGTGGACGCAACATCCCCGGTTCTTTAGGCCTCGGACTGACGTTGGTGCTTAAACGACACCGAATACGAAAGCTTCTTAGAACACCAGCAACCTTATGACGCATCTCGCCCATCGGACACACCAGGACATCCATGTATGTCCCCACAGAGACACGTTTTCTCCAGTATTAGTATAGCATCTCCACATTACGGTCAAAGAAGCTTTGACAATCCCTACCATCACGGGAGAACTGCAGGGCTCCAGGATCATGAAATAGAGCTGCAACACTCCCCGCCCGGAAAGTGACGTCGCATTTCCATCTCCATACCTGTGTGGTTGATGATAGGCCACAAGCAGTCACAAGGCCACACGGGACTTGGAGTTATGCTGGTCCTACCGCTGCACAGAGACTCTGGAGTTTGCAAGGAGTCCGGCCCTTCATAAATACAGGACGTTCCCTAGATCCGACGTTGGCTATTCCTTCTCTCTCCATGGTGAAGGCGACCAATATGTATCAGATCGGAAACATCTATTTTATCACAGCCATCTCCGTTATCGGGGGTGGTCTGTTCGGCTTCGATATCTCGTCTATGTCTGCTATGTGAGTACTGCCACGCCCAACTACCCGAGCACCCCTGATTGACGGGTTGCAGTATTGGAACGCAGCAGTACAAATGCTACTTCAATCAGGGTCCTTCTGGTCCGCCAGAATGCTCCGGACCCACGGCCAGTACCCAAGGAGGAATTACTGCTGCTATGCCCGGCGGGTCCTTTGCTGGCGCCCTCACTTCTGGCTTTGTAGGTTGAACCTTGGATGTATGATGTTTGTATGTGTGGTATTTTCTGATCCGCCTCGTAGCTCTCTGATATCCTCGGCCGCAAAAGATCAATTCAGATCGGTGCAGTTATCTGGTGTGTTGGCTCCATCATCATCTGTGCCTCACAGAACATTGGTATGCTCGTGGTCGGTCGCTTTATCAACGGTTTCAGCGTCGGCATTTGTTCTGCCCAAGGTCAGTTCAAGAGGACGCCATTACCTCCTATCCAAGGCCTCTTGTTTAACCTGAAGCATAGTTCCCGTGTACGTCTCCGAGTTGGCGCCGCCTAGCAAGCGAGGCCGTGTCGTTGGTGCACAACAGTGGGCCATCACCTGGGGTATTCTGATCATGTTCTATATCTCCTATGGGTGCAGCTTCACAAATGGCCCATCGGCGTTCCGCATCCCGTGGGGCTTGCAGATGATTCCTGCTGTCATCTTGTTTTTCGGATTGTTCTTCCTCCCCGAATCCCCCAGGTATGCCGATGCTCATTCGATATTGCATTAGACCCTCTTCGCTAACATTTCTTAGATGGCTCGCCCGTAAAGACCGATGGGAAGAATGTCATGGCGTCTTGGCCCTTGTACACGCCAAAGGCGATAGGAGTGCGCCTTTTGTCATGCGTGAACTGCAGGAGATCAAGGACATGTGCGAATTTGAACGCCGAAACGCCGATGTCTCTTACCTCGAATTATTCAAGCCCAAGATGATCAATCGCACCCATATTGGCGTCTTCACACAGATTTGGAGTCAATTGACCGGTATGAAACCGAAATCGAAGGGCTCCACGCCTCATTATTTCTAATTGCCGCTTTAGGGATGAATGTCATGATGTACTACATTACTTACTTATTCGGTTTGTTGTTCTTGCCTCTTCGAGAGCAAAATCTAACTCTTGTGTACAGGTATGGCAGGACTTTCGGGGAACAGCAATCTGGTGGCATCGTCGATCCAATATGTGATCAATGTCTTTATGACCATCTTCGCACTCGTCTTCATAGATCGTTGGGGTCGTCGTTGGCCTCTCTTGATTGGCGCTACGTTTATGGCCATCTGGATGTATGCCAACGCTGGGATCATGGCAACTTACGGCAAGCCGGCTCCACCTGGAGGTGTCGACCATGTTGAACAGCAATCCTGGCAAATCAGCGGCGCGCCCGCACGAGCCGTCATTGCTTGCACGTATCTCTTCGTTGCATCGTTCGCTCCGTCTTGGGGCCCTGTCAGTTGGGTATGTATCCCAACAAGAAGCACAAGACACCTGTCCTACCCATTTTATCAGTCAATTGATCTTTACTGACCGACCTATCAGATTTATCCGCCAGAGCTGTACCCTCTACGCGTACGAGGGAAAGCAGTCGCGCTCACCACGGCATCGAACTGGGTTTTCAACTTTGCTCTGTCGTACTTTGTGCCTCCGGCTTTCGTGAACATCAAATGGAAGGTCTACGTACTTTTCGGGGTCTTCTGCACGGCCATGACCATCCATGTCTTCTTCTGCTTCCCGGAGACCGCAGGCAAGACTCTCGAAGAGGTTGAGGAGATGTTTATGAGTGACGTCAAGCCTTGGAATACCCATGTGGATTACCATCGCGTCGTCAAGGAGGAGCATGGTGAAGTCGACACTGAGAAACGTCTCAGCTATGCGCACTCATCCGGCGATCACCATGAGGAAAGGCCGGGTAGCGACCATCAGCAGACAGTACAAAAGAATGAGGCAGTTTGAGTCGTGAACGTCCAAATTTGGGATGAAGCTCTTCGTAGCCGTTTTGGAAGTCCGCATGTTTGACATGCTAATGGAGAGTTGAATGGTAGTTGGAAGAATGTGTCATGAGATGGCTTCAAATGATATTTATCACGGACCAATAGCTATGAGTTGAAAGGACTCGAATTTACGTGTCAGTAATAATATGAATTCAAGCACGCAGTACAAAGATGCCTGTACGGCTTGTAGCACATTTCCATCAAGCAGTGATGCGTAATCAAAGGTGGTATGTAGCTGCGCCGGGTCAAATGTCTAGGCGGAGTGGGGTACTTCCTCCTGACAACACTCTTTGCCCAGCGTTCATCACTAGAATACCTCAAACAACTCAAATGGGCATGTCCACAACCTATAATGACTGAAGAGGCAATCGGCAAAGAAAGCAAGAACATTCCAGAGCAAAAATGTGGTTCTTGTAGGGATAAGACCACTCGATGTGGCCGTTGGGGGCTGGTGTAAGGTGCCCTCCCACAAACGAAGAGATAGCTTAATACTTCATTCAGCGAACCGTGCGAAGAAATGACTTGGACCGTATCACGCATATGGAAGTACCCAACAAGGGCAGCTTTACGCTGACTCATTTTGCGCTCCTTTTAGGCTTTTCGGCCTGTCTCTTTGTCTCATAGTGCATTGGAGTTCCATCCCAAGCTTGATTTGTGACTTTCCTTGCTGTAATCTCCTTTGTTCAATATCTGAAACGGTGAACAGATGGGTACGTTGTAGAATTCTTTGAAATATATGCGGCTAGGAGATGAGCGAATTTCCAGTGAAAAGACGGTTCTTCCTAGTGACCAAGGTCCAGCAAGCGTATGGAAGCGTTGCAGGGGCAATCCAGAAGGCGCCTCACCTCGTTTCTATGTTAATGTAGGGAAATTCACGTCGCAATAAGTGACGACTCGCCTAAGGGCAGCGTGATATGGCTATTCTTCGGGCCTTTCTTTTTCCTTACTGATAAATGTAATTGTACACAAAATTTGCCCAAGTTAGGGAGTAATTCCTTGCCCACGCAACTAACGTCTGTCGGGCCTTCAGTGCCAATGGCGGAGGTGCTGGGGGTGCAGCAGGAAAGGATGGCTGCGACCGTCTTGAGGGGAGCGTTATGTCAACTTCGATTGCGCAAACCCGGCCTCTCAGATTTTCAATATGCATCCCATTATTGTGGTTCCTTGAAACAGCAATGGAGGGGAGTTTCTTTTTTGGGGTCATATGTTCGAGCCCCAGGAACTGGGTTTACCGCTTTTTTGACAAAGTATGGGTAATGTTGTTGTGCGCAGGGTGACAATGGATTCCTTCACTGGTGTGCGACTCTTGGCGGCGTTGAGCTGTGCGTGACAGTCAGTTGGCCATCAATCATCTAACCGCACTTCATAAGAATTTGAGAGAAGTCTGATGTGAAATGTCGTGAAACATCTTTTCAACCAGAGAGATACCTGATGATGGACATCTGGACGTCCAGGATCTGGTAGCGGATCGGGGCCGTCACAACCTCAATTTCAGGTGCCGAGTGCCATTCTTTTTCACCAACGCACATCTGAAGCACAATTGTGTCATCCCTGGATTTCAGAAAGATTGTGCACCTCAGCAATGAAGCTGATGCTTTGTCACTGCACTGTATCGAGGTCCGAGGAAAGCTCTGACTCACGATTGACGTCAAAGTAAGGGCTGAGAAAATGCCTTTGAAATCCATGAATGGCTAAGGGGGCCGCCAAATCAAAGATGGATATGGTACTACCGCTGTCTTTGTGCGGAAGCCAGAGACTATGCCAGTGGTCTTTCGTACGCAGCAAATACCATTTCTGAAGAGTCTGATAAGTTGAATTAAAGCCAGGCGGGAGGAGATTAGGCCGCCAAGCATCGGATAATAATTGCTTCCGAGTCTAGGCGAGAAAAAGGCCTGATGGGACATCGACCCGGAACCATCTTGCGTGTTTTCACCGAGTGGATAACATTGAGCGATCATTTGGAGCCAATCACCAAGGCTGGCCCTCGCATGGCGCCCTCGGATCGATGACAACATCACTTTTTCTCAGCTCCACCAGCTGCCACCCAAGATGTAAAATAGACTCAGCCTTGCACTCCTGTTGACCATGTTTGGCTGTGTTATCTATCGTCTTGGCATTGGACAGAGTTTCCAGGCATTTCGCACGCGTAACTGTGGGTTTCCCGGTTGGAGCGGATCCCGACCCAAACGTGGATTGTGAGGAAATCACACTCTTTCGAGCTCCACTCGGCATCAAAACGAAAAGCTCAACTTGTGCACGAGCTTGTTGTTCCCACTCGTCATGCCAAGGTGGATCCACGCTTTGATTATAACATCTTCATTACGAACTCGGTTCCTTTATCACCTACCTTTTGCCCAGACACAGTGATGATCCACTGGGCATCTATCCTCGAACATCCGAAGACATCTCAATCACGGCATTACTAAATGTCTCTTTCTAGCCAGCCCTCCTTCGCCTTCCTGTATGATTTATTGGACGGTATAGATTTCTAACGCATCGGTCTCCCATGCTCAGTAATAATCTTTAATTCTGGGCATTTTTATTGTTCAACAGGAGTGGGCTTGGCCAACATGACGGCGAGACGTGCCTCTGATGCCTCTGCGCCACGATCGCCTACGATCGAGCGAGAGTCTTTATGGAGGACGCTGACACGCCAATCTACCTTCTCCGAGAGCCAGCGCGAGAGGGAGCGATATGACATCGGTGATGAGGACGAAGTTGACCAAGCTTACCCTGACTGGGAAATGAAATCCGAAGTACAGACAAGATATGAAAAGGATCGGGCTAGTAATCTGAAGGACCGGAAGCTTGGTGTCACCTGGACGAACTTGACAGTTTATGGTGAAGGCGAGGATGCCGCCGTCCACGAAAACGTCCTTTCTCAATTCAACATCCCCACCAAGATCGCCGAAAGTCGACGGTCAAAGTCTACCGACACCAGAAAGACCATCATTCAGGATGTGCACGGCTGCGTGAAGCCCGGTGAAATGCTTCTTGTTCTAGGCCGTCCAGGAGCAGGCTGTACAACACTCCTCAACATGCTGGCAAATCGACGGTTCGGCTATTCTGAGGTCATTGGTGATGTCCACTGGGGCACCCTGGATCATCAGGAAGTTCAACAATATCGAGGCCAGGTTGTCATGAACACTGAAGAAGAGATTCATTTTCCTACATTGACAGTTGGACAGACGATGGATTTTGCTACCCGGATGAAAGTTCCGTCGAGGCGGCCGTCCGACTTGAAGTCACCCACTGACTACCAAAAATCAGTCAAGGAGTTCCTGCTCCGATCTATGGGCATTGAGCACACTGATGATACCAAAGTCGGTAACGAATTCGTTCGAGGCGTCTCGGGAGGAGAGCGGAAACGAGTCTCCATTATTGAGACCATCGCAGCAAGAGGTAGCGTTTATTGCTGGGATAACAGTACCAGAGGTCTGGATGCAAGCACCGCGCTAGAGTGGACTCGTGCCATCAGAGCTATGACAGATGTGCTCGGTCTTTCCACAATTGCAACACTTTATCAAGCTGGCAATGGCATTTATGACTTGTTTGACAAAGTGCTGGTTCTAGATGAGGGAAGAGAAATCTTTTTTGGAGAGCGAGAGGCTGCTCGCCCATTTATGGAAGAATTAGGATTTCTCTGCGACGATTCAGCCAATGTCGCTGATTTCCTCACTGGCGTTACCGTCCCTACCGAGAGAGCCATCAAGCCTGATTTCGCCGATTCATTTCCGAGGACTGCCGCAGCCATTCAGGAGATATATGACAACTCTGCTATCAAGAAGCGAATGGAGGCTTCATATGATTTTGCAGCCTCTGAAGCTGCAAAGAAGGATACGGCCGAATTTAAGGAAGCAATCAAGGAAGACAAGCACAAAAGCCTGCCCAAGAAGTCACCGTTGACCACACCGATCACAGTCCAGATCCTAAATTGTATCATTCGACAATATCAGATCATCTGGGGAGACAAAGCGACATTCTTCATTAAACAGATATCAGGTCTTATCCAAGCCCTCGTCGCTGGGTCCCTCTTTTACAACGCTCCCGACACCTCGGCTGGCTTATTTGTCAAGGGCGGAGCATTATTTTACGCATTGCTTTACAACTCATTAGTCGCAATGAGTGAGACCACAGACTCCTTCACCGGCCGGCCGGTACTGGCCAAGCACAAAGACTTCGCGTTTTATCACCCCGCGGCGTTCTGCATCGCACAAATTGCAGCGGATTTGCCGATCTTGGTGCTTCAAGTCTCTGTTTTTGGTGTCATCCTGTACTTTATGGTTGGCTTGAAAACCACTGCCGCTGCCTTTTTTACATTTTGGATCATTACCTATACGGCAGCAATCGCTATGACAGCATTCTTCAGACTCGTTGGCGCTGCTTTCCCGACCTTTGATGCCGCTTCCAAGGTATCAGGCTTTGCGGTATCCGCCTTGCTGACATACCTGGGCTATGAGATACGAAAGCCAGATATGCACCCCTGGTTCGTGTGGATATATTGGATCAATCCATTGGCTTATGCATTCGAGTCTTTGCTCGCAAACGAGTTTCACGGTCTTACCATTCCCTGTGCAGCCAACAACCTGGTTCCAAGCGGACCTGGCTATACTGATGATGGCTTCGCTGCTTGTACAGGCGTGGGTGGGGCCGCTCCTGGAGCTTCATTTGTCACAGGCGACCAATATCTTTCCTACCTTTCTTATTCGCACTCCCATTTGTGGAGGAACTTAGGTATCCTTTGGGCTTGGTGGGCACTCTTCGCTGGACTGACTATATTCTTCACTAATCGCTGGCTGCCATCTTCTGGCGGACGGATGCTACTGGTACCGAGGGAGCTTAAGACGCAAAGTCGGCTACTCGCAAACGACGAAGAATCACAAGCCAAGGAAAAGGGCGTCACCAGCTCTTCCAATACAAGCTCCACGTATATGGAGAAGAAGGACAAGGACTTGGAAGACTCCTTGATCAAGAACACCTCCGTATTTACTTGGAAAGATCTCAGCTATACGGTCAAGACGCCATCCGGAGATAGGCTCCTCTTGGATAATGTCCAAGGTTGGATCAAGCCTGGAAAACTGGGTGCTCTAATGGGGTCCTCTGGCGCAGGAAAGACTACACTAATGGATGTCCTTGCACAGAGAAAAACTGAGGGCACGATCCGAGGCAGTATCATGGTCGATGGACGAGATCTTCCTGTGTCCTTCCAAAGATCTGCAGGCTATTGCGAACAACTGGATGTCCACGAGCCTTACGCCACGGTCCGTGAAGCACTAGAATTCTCAGCACTACTGCGACAAAGTCGAGAGACTCCGAGGGAAGAAAAGCTTCGTTATGTCGATACGGTGATTGATTTGCTGGAGTTGCACGACCTTGAGAACTCACTAATCGGCCGCGTGGGAGCGGGACTTTCGGTCGAGCAGAGGAAGCGAGTCACAATTGGAGTGGAGCTGGTTGCGAAGCCCAGTATCTTGATCTTCTTGGATGAGCCAACCTCCGGTCTTGATGGACAAGCAGCCTTCAACACTCTTCGATTTCTCAAGAAGCTCGCCTCCGCAGGCCAGGCCGTGTTGTGCACGATCCACCAGCCAAGCGCTCAGCTCTTTGCTCAGTTCGACACGCTCCTTCTCCTAGCCCGTGGCGGCAAAACGGTCTACTTTGGTGACATCGGTGACAATGCTTCGACCATCAAGGAATATTTTGACCGCAACGGAGCGCCGTGTCCACCTGAAGCCAACCCAGCCGAGCACATGATCGACGTCGTCTCCGGGAGCTTGTCCAAAGGCCGAGACTGGTCGAAAGTCTGGCTCGATTCTCCTGAACACACCAAGGTCGTAGAAGAGCTGGACAGCATCATCGAACACGCAGCGGCA
>Ga0105237_10006496_pt1 | contig 12961 bp, 8 predicted proteins | sample KBSC24metaG_FD_81520 | JGI IMG/M metagenome (GOLD analysis project Ga0105237, IMG submission 81520) | Corn rhizosphere microbial communities from Kellogg Biological Station, Michigan, USA - KBS C2-4 metaG | ecosystem: Host-associated > Plants > Roots > Rhizosphere > Soil | place: Michigan, USA...
TCAAAGCGGGTGGTTTATAATTAAATAAAATAGAAAGTAAATTGGAAAATATATTGGAGATTGAACCTCAAAAAAATGACGGGGTTTTTTAAAGAATCTTGTAATCTTACTATTACCGGGATTGTGATTCCTTTACTTTTCTTTCTGCGACTTGCCAAATTGCATGTACTCAATAAAGTTTGAAGTTAATAGGCAGATAGTTTCGGCAGTGAACTAATCTAAGGCCAGGAATCATGCTGTGATAAAGACTAAAACTAAAACGTATTTGACGTCATATTAGATACCGAATAATCCAGTCATGAATTTCAATTGTAAACTTCTATTTGCCAGCCTGGTATTGACCCACACAATAACTGTGTGTGTGTCTCAAAAAAATCCAAGGCCCGATAAGCAACCCAATATTGTGGTTTTTTTGGCGGATGATCTTGGGTATGGTGATCTTGGTTGCTATGGAAATCCTATTATCAAGACTCCCAATATTGACAAATTTGCGCAAGAAGGAGTGCTGTTAACCGACTGCCATTCTGGTGGAACGGTATGTTCCCCTTCACGCGCCGCGTTACTCACCGGTCGAAATCCTTACAGATTGGGATTTTATAATATCCTGGGTGGGTCCACCTATCTCAAATCGAAGGAGATAACGATAGCAGAAATACTCAAAACGAAAGGATATACAACCTGCTTTGTGGGGAAATGGTATTTGTCAGTACTTGAAAAGAAAAAAGTGAATGAGCCAGGTCCCGGCGACCAGGGATTTGACTACTGGATGGGAACTACCCATAATGCTTTTGATGGGCCGGCGAATTCAAAGGAATTTATTAGAAATGGCGTACCGGTGGGGCAGGTTAATGGTTGGTTCTGTGATGTGATTGTAGATGAGGCAAGTTATTGGCTGCGGGAAAAAAGGGACAAAACAAAACCTTTCTTTCTTTACGTTGCCTCCCATGAACCCCACACTCCAATCGCTCCGCCCAAACAATATAGTGAAATGTATGATACACCACAGGTTGATTCTCTCGAAAAAACTATTAATTATGGTCATATCCGACGTCCAAAAAGAGATATATTGGCCAATAAAAAGGAATACTATGGTACGGTTACCCAGCTCGATAATGCTTTTGGAAGATTGCTTAAAACAATTGACAGCCTGGGGTTGGGCGACAATACGATTATTTTTATTACAAGTGATAATGGACCTGAATATCCTGTGACGAACGAAGAATCGCGGGGCAAATGGACGGATCCTATAAGAGATAATTGTTTCGGTACGCCTGGCGTTTACAGAGGCATGAAACGATTCGTGTATGAGGGAGGCCATCGAGTCCCCGGAATTATCAGATATTCGGGAGTTATCCCCCCAGGAACAAAAAGTGATAAATTGTTTGACGGAACAGATCTGTTCCCTACCATATGTGAACTGGTGGGGATTCATTTACCTATAGGGGTCAAATATGATGGAATAGCAAACTTTAATGCCTTTCTAAATAAAACAGTAGAAAGGAAAGTTCCTCCTGTGTGGTTCTATCCAAATTATGAAGATACCTACTTCTGGCTACCGGAAATGGAAATGCGTTCAGGCAATTATACATTAATTGGGTGGTTGCCGCCGAAAACGGATTCGATGACAATTAATGATTGGTTTTTTAAATATAATCCTGTCAAATATGAATTATACAATTTAAAAAATGATCCGGGCCAACAACATAATCTCGCAGCGACAAAGCCGCAAATTGTTAACTCTCTCAAAGGAACCATGACCAGATTATGGAAGGATATGAGAGATGAAGGTAAAAATGATAATTGAACCAGTAGTTCACGACCGGTAGAATAGGCGATATTTACAACAGTCTGCTCTCTTAAAGGTTTGGATTTTTTGGGTAGCTCATGAGTATTCACCTCACTGGAAGATTATGTAACCTGTTTTGAATAAAGAAGTTCCTACTGTTTTTTGGTAGTGTCTCAGTTTAGTTTTAACTATGCTTTTACGGTCAAGCATAAAGTATTATCTTTGCTTCATGGCAAAAATTAAAAGACCCACAGACATAAACCAAAGGGCAAAATCAATCGTTGATATTGCTACAGGTGAAATAGAAGACCCAAAAGAAACAGACCTTATAAAACTTGCTGCATCTGCAATGGGTAAAAAAGGCGGTTTAAAAGGCGGCAAAGCACGGGCAAAGGCTCTATCTTCAAAAAGACGTTCTGAAATAGCCAAAAAGGCTGCTAAGGCGAGGTGGCATAAGAACTGAAAGAACTAAATAAAAAAAATAAGGTAATCAATATTGCAAGTATTAAAATGAGATAGCCTACTATTTTTAATACATCGCTCATGATAAGATAAGTTATTGATTAACACAATCTAACTATTTTATTTAAGCTAATGAAAGATTTTTCTGCATTATTTGTGGAAGATATTACCCTGTGGCATATAAATGGGCATTAATTTTCAGTTATCCCACTAATAAAACTGTTGGCACACTTTTTATTGATTAGTTCAATAGTATCTTTTCAATACATAGATAAAAAATTAGCAAAAAAAGGTCAGATTCCCAGTCTGGCCTTTCTTATTTTAAAGCAACGCAATTACATTGAATTATCCCGAAGTTTTGCCAATATTCTTTTGGTGATATATTTACTCCAAATATTGAAATAATAGCGAACACGAATGCGGTAACCCAAATTAATCTTTGTATTTCTACATTTTTAAATATCGTCAATAAAATAAATGTTGCAATAACTATAAGCCCCTCTATGAAAAATAGAGGGGCAAGTTTCTTTTTATTTTCAGGTTTCATAAACTTATAATATATCGTAAAGGGCAAGTAAGATATATAAACCGAATAGATATTACAAGTATGAAAAAATTATGAGTAGTAATACTCAGGCGGCGGGTTAAAATATTTCTTTCTTTCTTCAATCATTTCATTTGCTATTTTATAAGATTTTTCAGCAACGTCAATTTGATTGCTATCAATCAAAGATTGTAATGCTTTGGCTGCAAAAAAATCTAATAATAACATTCCATCATAAGACTTTTTTACATTAGAATTTACAAAAGCAGGTTGAAAGTATTTTGTATTATCTGTGTTTTGTTTTTTATTAAAGAGTTTCATTTTTTAGTAATTTTAAATAGCGCAACATCGTGTTTTGGCACGTACGCTATGGAGTGAAGTAATACGTAATCAGTAGCAGGTTTGCATTGTAGCTCTTTTACAGCGTTTAAAAATAGTTTTGATGATAAGCCTTCATCCTTTATACCAAGTCAAGGATTTCGAGCCTTGAGACTATTTATTAAAAGATTCAATACCATTTTCACACACCTTTCAAATCTTTAACAAATCAAACTGAGACACTACCTGTTTTTTTATCAATAGTGGCCTGATGTAATATTTTTTTTCTATCCCAAAAGTTGAAATCAAATTAGCGTGGCCTTTTTTGCAATGAAATATTTTCCATTTATCACTGGGGTATAATTTAAGGCTGACCATTGTATTGTGCAAATAAAGCGGAAGATCAAAACCTTTAACACAATTCGTGTAATGATAAAATAATTCTGAACTGTCCCGATTGAAATAATATTCAAATACCGGAATCTGTATGGTTGTTAGGTATTGGTCAAATATTTTTTTGTAATTAAAACCAGCCTTTTTTGAAATGAAATTTTCTATTTGTGTCGCTGTGACTGTCTGATGATAGAATTTTTTATTCAAACCACGTAGTATATTCCTGAATAAAGAATCATTGCCCAGGCTGTGCCTAATACTATGCAGCATGTTACCGCCTTTTGAGTACATGTCGCCGCTTCCCTCGGCGTTTACTCCGTAAGGTGGTATAATAACTTTTTCATTTTTAATTCCCTTCCTTGAACCATAATTATATTCATTTCCCGCTTCACCTCCAAAATGGTAATCTACATATAAAGTTTCAGCATAATTGGCAAAGCTTTCATGTATCCACATATCTGCCAGATCTTTTGACGTTATATTATTCCCGAACCATTCATGGGCACTTTCATGAACAATGATAAAATCAAATTTTAATCCCCATCCCGAGTTGGATACATCCCTGTCCCTGTAGCCGAATCGGTAATAATTGCCATAGGCAATTGCACTCTGGTGTTCCATACCGGTATGAGGTGCATCTACCAATTTATAACCGTCTTGATAAAAAGGATACGGTCCGAACCAATGCTCAAACGCCCTTAGCATTTTTTGCACTTGACCAGGGAGATATTGCCGTGCTTTATTTAAATTATAATCCAACACCCAATAATTAACATCAAGTGGTCCATTCTCTCCATTATACCTTTGCGAAAAGTTTGTGTATTTACCGATATAAGGAATAATGCAATAATTATTAATAGGATTTATGACAGCCCATTTGTAGGTAGCTGTTCCATTTCGATTGTTTTTTTTGAACACCAGGCGTCCATTGGCAACTGCTACTAATGTATCCGGAACTGTCATAGTGATAGATGCGCCGTTATCCGGTTCATCGCTTTGGTGGTCTTTACAGGGATACCAGATAGAAGCACCAGCTGCGCCCTGACAAGCAACTGTTATCCATGGCCTGCCCAATGAGTCATTAGTGAAAATAAAACCACCATCCCATGGAGGGCGTGCTGCTTCATGCACTTTTCCATGATAGAAGATGGTAACCGCATGGATTGTCGAAATTATGTCAGGCCGAATATTTACATACCATACACTTCCCGATTTATAATAATTAATCTTTTTCCCTAGTTGCAGCACACTGTCGATTACAAGGGGAGCTTTAAGATCTATTTGCATTTTGACTGCCGAATTCAGCTTTACAACTTTGTAAGAGATACGGTTACTTCCATATATTGATTTGTCTACGTAATCCGGCGTAAATGAAATATCATAACGGAGCACGTCCCACCAGGCTCTTTCCGGTGTAATGCTTCCCCGCATTGTATCAACTAATGTAAATTTTTCATTTTTTTGCTGTGCCTTTACATAAAAAAAGTTAAGTATGCAAAACAAGGAGATTATAATTTTAATTCTGTACATGGGGAAGGTTTATGTTGGTTATTAATATTTTTTAGCAACTGGCAAATTAGCTTAGTGCGGCTCCGGTTAAATTGTATCTTCATCATGCAACTCTTCCTGCAAAATTTTATTTTTCCCGAATTTTAAATGTTAGCCGCAAAAGATCCGCTAAATAAAGTCATAGATCAATTTTTTATTATTGATTTATTAAGCGTTTTTGTTTTGAATACCCCAAAGCGGAAAACATAAAATTACCTAATTTATAAGCCGTTGTTATTAACAATTCTTACCAGATTGTTTTCATTTTTTATCCTGTAGGGACTGGACATTACCTGGTTATTTGGGGTTTCCATAAATTGTTTGCGCCGTTCTTCCATGAAAAAGTGCCTAAATCAGAATAGTGTAAAAAGTATGCGGAAACTTGTAGACAATTTTGATATTAATCAAAGGCAAGGTGGCCAAAGTGTACCAATGGCTCTATTGTTCAACTGCGTATAAGCTTGCCTGTTATTTTGAAAAAAATTGAGAAATAAGGCGATGCTGTCAGCAGAGCGGTTCAGTCCACAGGACTGAACAGAGAAAATAAGGCTTGCTGATATTTCAGTGTTATCTAAGGCATTGCAACATGGTAATTTATTGTCTTGGTCCCGGGTAGGCTTACCAGAACTAAAAGTTTTCAACTTAACAGGAACAAAAAAACCACCAGTAAACTAATGATAACAGCTAAAGAAATCATGACGCTAAATACATCTTTAAGGGCTTTCATTGGAATGGTAAATTAATGAGTGTTCAGGCAATTTAAGTATTTTTTAAAAAAAGGCCAATTCTTAATTACTCACGGAAATGCCTGCCTGTAATGCTTATGAGTAATATGCGTTCGTTTTTAATATGGATAACTGGTATGGTTATACGAAAATATCAATGTTAGTGCAGTTTAAAAAAGCGGGTATTATTTAAAATTGCAATTGCTGCTTTCTATAATAACTTTCAGCAAGTTACTGCCAATATGGATATTATTATTAATATCGTCAAAGCTGGGGTCAACCTGGTAATTCTCTTCGTTAGGCAAACGGGTTAGTAATTATTGATTCTTAATAATCCGCGGCCTTCGGTTCCTATATAAATATCTGAGCCGGACATGGTAACAGCGCTGATAGGTGTGAACGGCGTTGGCAGATATTTGGTTAAGTCCTTCCAGTCAGCATTTTCATTTTTGTAAAATATTCCCGTATAGGGAGATGAGGCGACTATTTTACCGGGATCATTTCGTCCAAATGCCATACACGATAAAGGACACATAGCATTGGCATGTGTTGCAGATGTGCCTGGCAAGGAGGTTCCGTTTCCACCCGAAAAAGTTCCGTACATGGGATACTTTCCTGAACCAGTCACCAGTTTCGTTAATGTAACATCTTCAGCAAATGAATTGCCTCCGTCGCCGGATACATAGATGCCCCCGGACGTAGCAACATACAATACTTTGGAATCATAGGGATTTACAAATAAGGGGCCGTATTCTGCCGGGGGATCTACGTTGTCGATATTAAGACGCGTCCATACCCACGACGTTCCCGAGGGATATTTTTTTACTACAATTCCTCCTTTGTAAATACCCGGTATGTCATTTACAACAGCGTATACGAAATAGACGGGGGAATGCCCTCCCGAAAGCCAAAACGCGATCGTTCCTGCGGGAAGATTATCAGCAGCAAGCACCCAACCGGTACCCATCGAAAGATTAATATCCGGATTGGCGTTGAATGTTTTGTTGCGTAACAGCACAGGATTCCCGTTTGCATTCGGCTGACCTAAAACCCCCGGGAAAGGAAGATTAGCCAACATTACCACATCGAGTGAGGTTTGCTGAGGCTCTGATGGCCGGGTTTGAATACATTTTATCTGGTTGATGTAAAAAGTCAAATCATTATTGATGGTAATGGCCTTGGATGCCAGTGACGGAAAAGGGATCAGGGCACCATTTTTAAAATGGCGGCCCGATATAAGTACGGTTCCGGTACCTGCATCGTTTGTAACCCAATTGGCATCGCCTTCATAGCCGGTAGCCGTCCAGTTATCCGCTTGCTGATTTACCCAGGTGTCATTGTCAGATGTCGCATATCCTATAACATGCAGGTTATCGAGGGACACCGTGGCTATTGAATGTATATGATGTGTATGTAACCCGGAATTGAGACTTGACCAGGCAGGCGATGCTGAAAATGGCGCATTTTGAAACACACCTCCGTCACAAGCTACAAAAGAATAGGCTCCTGTGGGTTCAAAATGGAAATCCCAAAGATCGGAATGTACAGGGTCGTTTGGCCTGGGATAGGGGCCTGCTGCACTACCCTGCATAAATTCTGTCCATGCAGGAATGCCATTGTCGTCAATACTGGTAGCCTGCATAATTTCCTGCGCACCGCAATACATCAGTTGAGCGCCATAACCTACATCACTTCTTTGTGAACTGATGGCAAAGGATTTGATAAATCGTCTTCCCCCTGCGCCTGTACCATCGCCGGTCGTCATGGTTTGTGCGTGCCATACATTATTGGCCACATCGAATATGAGGATAGTATTCTTGCTTCCAATGTCTTCAGTTGGCTTAAATGATAAATAGACGAAGCATTTATTATCTGCAGGATTTTTTATGACGGCAACCGAATATTCATCTCCCCGTGCATTCCAGGTCACAGTAAGACCATCGACTGAAGATGGAATCGGCGTTGTTGTCCAGGTCAGGCCATCATTTTCGGAAATGTAAATATTTGACTTATCCCTGGCAACGATACATTCATCAAAGGTTGACAAGGCTGTAATAAGCGTAGTAGCGGGCGTATGTGAAAAATCATATGTGTTGGAGGATATAATCTTTCGCGCAATGCCATAAGCGGTGGCAACCAATGTGGTTCTCTGTGCAGTAAAAACGATTGACTCAACAAGCTGTATTTTAGACGCATCCGGTACCTGTGCCTTGCCTGCTGAAGGATCAAAATAGTATGTGTCAGGAAATGTAGTGCCGCCGTCATAGGATTCCCATACTCCACACTTGTTATCAGAATTTTTAATAGCATCCCCGATTCGCTGACCGACAACGATGTGGAAGTTATTCAGCGGGTCGACGGCAATGCAATTTGAGTAACGCGGTGAGGCCTGCAGCTGTTTCCAGCTTCCCCACTTCCCGTTGACATCAACACCATTTCTCCAGATACCGGCATCTGGTGAAACGGCATATAAAGCACCTTTATTTCCCGCTATGCCTATAATAAGACCTGCAGTAGATAAGCCTCCCATATTGGTGCCGTTTGCTTTTTCGGGACTTATATCATCCCCGGAGGTAATAACGTTACACCCCGAAAAAAATAAAGCTGACAACAAGAACAATACATTCCAAATCCTTACGGATAGGGCATGCGTAGTGCATTTCTGTTCCATGTATTATGTATTTTAGAATTAAGAATGGCAGAATAACAGGGAGGGTAATCAATACAATACCTTAATATAATACAAACTTTTAATTTTTCAAAGCAAATGTGGCTCTTATTATTTGTCAACCAGGCGCGTAGTGGCGACAATGCCAGGCAAACAACCGGGTTGATGGCCTTCCCGGGCAAGTATCAGGTGTAGCTTTTGCCGGGCCTATTCGCGCCATTTCATACTAACGGTAGCTTAATAAGACAACACTATTCACTGTGGTTCAAAAACGGCTAACCGATATGGTTACACGAAAATTGGAGAGTGCGCAGCCGGTATCAAAATGCCTGGCTTTTTTAAAATTAATAAGCTCGGGCAATATCTATAATCTCTTCTATTAGGGACAGGTACCCGAAAATTATCTTTCATGCCTTTAAGGATCCGGCTCAACGTTTTAAAATTCATTCGACGAAAGAGATGCTGGAAAATCCCGGGAATTCAGCTTCAGGAAATGCGTTTCCACAAATGAGGAAAATTTGGTTCGTTGCCAATATAGAACTTAGTCCCCCCATAAAACATGAGTTTATGCATATGATTACCATTGGCTCGTGGGAACAGCCGCCGTAAGAATCGGATTGGCTCAAGGAAGGGATTGCGGCTTATGCAGAAAATAGTTGTAGAGGATTTACTGTTGAACAGATTTATGCATTCTTTGAAAAGAAAAATATGCTGATCCCGATTGATTCATTAACCACTCATGCTTATATGGAACCGGAGATGATTGCTTATCATCAGTCTGCATATATTTCTCAATATCTCATTGAAACATTTGTATTGAGAAATTCAGGTTGCTATAGCAGTCAGGTTTTAGCAACTTCGAAAAAATATATGGAATTCGTTTCCAACAAATAGAATGGGACATCAGTAATAAACTAAAACAAAAATACCCGGAGACACCAAATATTTACTAGACGTTTTTAAAACCGGTTGTAAATTAATATGCAAATCTTGCTTAAAACTCCAATATTAAGATACCAGCCAAACCAAATATAGTTATGAGAAAATAGTTCCTAACCCGCCAAAACTTGCTGGCTTGCTTCTATGTCGCCTGCCGCAATGTCTTGCCGGAACTTTCACTTAAATATTTCTTGCATTGTGTAATTATACTGTTTACCTTGCAGCCAATATGAGACCGGATTATCCATCCAAAATTTTTAATGATAAGTCAGACAATTACATTTGTTTGATGGAAGCGCTTGCTTCTGATACCCCGACTAAAATTTTCGGGTGACCTGCCCCGTTAGGCTTACGATTTTCAACTAATTTTTTCACCTTGTTTTAATAAACCGGTATTCTGTGTTTGTTGCAGACTTGCCTTTATTCATTAAATCTATTTTAAATAAAACCATTCATACATGCAGACAAATTATATGCAATCTGTGCCATTTTTTAATGAAGATATTCTTCCAGGCGTTCACCTTTCAGGTAAATGTCATTACCAGCTATCACCTGAAAAACTCATCAGCCATGCGCTCGAAAGAAAAGAAGGAGTTTTAAGCGACACGGGAGCGCTGATTATTAATACCGCAGAGTTTACCGGCAGAAGCCCGAAGGACCGGTTTATTGTAAAGGATGCCATAACGGCCCAAACCGTGGACTGGAATGATGGTAACCAGCCTCTTGAGGAAAAGTATTTTCAACGCATCTACCAAAGGATGACCGCTTATCTGGACGGTAAAGAATTATGGGTAAGAGATTGTTATGTGTGTGCCAAAGAAGATTACCGGCTAGGCATCAGGATTATTAATGAAAATCCCTGTTGCAGTCTTTTTGCCTGCAATATGTTTTTGCGCCCGGCTCAGGATGACAAAACCGCCATAACCTGGCACTTAATACAGGCCCCGCGTTTTTTGGCTATGCCGGCAGCGGAGGGAGTGCCAAACGAGAATTTTGTCATTATCAATTTTTCGAAAAAATGTATCCTGATCGGCGGTACGCAATATACCGGGGAGATAAAAAAAGCGGTATTCAGTGCATTGAACTTCCTTTTGCCGAAAGAGCAAAATGTGTTGAGTATGCATTGTGCGGCAAATCGCGGTAAGAAGGGCGACACCGCATTGTTCTTTGGCCTGAGCGGTACCGGTAAAACTACTTTAAGCGCCGACAACAGCAGGCAGCTTATTGGCGACGACGAGCATGGATGGGATGACACATCAGTATTTAATTTTGAGGGAGGCTGCTATGCAAAAATTATAGATTTGGATAAGGCAAAAGAGCCCGAGATTTATCAGGCGATACGGTTCGGAACCATTGTGGAAAATGTGACCTGCTTTACCGGTACCAACATCATTGATTACGCAAGCAAAGAAATAACGGAGAACACAAGGGCAAGCTATCCCCTCGGTTATATTGCCAACGCAGCTCACAACAACAGTAGTAATATACCGAATAATATATTTTTTTTGACGGCGGATGCTTTTGGTGTATTACCTCCGGTAAGCAGGCTTTCCGAAAACCAGGCGATCTATCATTTTTTAAGCGGTTATACTGCTAAGGTTGCAGGCACGGAGAACGGAGTTGCCACGCCTAAACCGACTTTCAGCGCCTGCTTTGGAGCTCCTTTTTTGCCCTTGAGCCCGATGCATTATGCCGAAATGCTCTGCCGGAAAATTAAAGATCACCAGGTAAAAGTATGGTTAATAAATACCGGCTGGACGGGGGGTGGGTACGGTAAAGGCAGCAGGATCCCGCTGGAGTATACCCGGTCCATCGTAAAGGCAGTGCTGCAGGGAGACCTTGAAACAGTTGCGTTCACAGAAGACGGCGCTTTTGGCCTAATGGTTCCGATAGCGTGCCCCGGGGTACCGGCAGAACTTTTACACCCCGTTAATACATGGAATAACAAAATGGACTACTATGCAACTGCGTATAAGCTTGCCTGTTATTTTGAAAAAAACTTTGAGAAATATCGCGATGCCGTCAGTGCAGTAGTCGCGTCCGCAGGGCCGAAAATGGAAAATAAGGCCTGCTGATCTTTAAGTGGTTCCTCATCAGGCTCAAATATGATGTTCTGGCCATATACATCTACAACAAACCGCTGCACCTGTAATTCAAATTCTGATTGCCATATTTAATTTAACTGGAATTATTAAATGGTTACCTGGATAGCCATCCTTTTGTATTTTTATTTAATCATATTTCATTCGCATGATGCGTCATCTTTTAAAGAAAATAATCTGCTTTTATGATGCCTTCCAAAAGCTTTATTGAATCAAAACCACTACTTCATAATATCGTTATACAAGTAAATTCAATTGACAATGTAAAGACATATTTGCAATCAAAAGTATATTGGTCGCCGTTAGGCGTAAACGCTGTTGGGAAGTAAAGTGCAAAACATGAAAACAACCGGTAAGGTAATGATAACCGCTAAACGAATCATCACACTAAATACATCTTTATGAGCTTTCATTGTAATGGTAAATTAAAAGATACAATGGAATTCAAACGTTTTTTGGAAAAAAGGTATTAGTTATTTATTCCCTATTGCAAGGAAAATGTTTGCATTAAAAAACGGGCATATAACTAAAATGCGTAGATGCTCTTTATGTAATCAGAAGAAGGGAGATAACTGTAAAGGCTAAACGCAAAATTTCGCCTGGGAGCTATTTAAATGAGTTGTGATGAAGGGAGTGTTGTAGCCGGTTACGGTAAAAAGTAAAAAGCTTGCAGGCTAAGTTTAGATAAACGGCAGTGGACTAGTCAGAGGATCATTTCTTTTTTATTGTGTATTCTAAAATTGTCCCGCCGCATTATTATAGTAACAACTTTCGCAAGTTAAGATGGTCCTCGGGCTGCATTGACAATTTCTGGTAACATTCTTGTAAAGTAGACACGTCACATATTTTATCATCGTTTTGGAAATTACTTTTGGAGATCTTTAATCGCTTCAAATTATAATACCCGCTGAATGCCAGCCTAATTCAAGCGATGTTTTATTTTCTGCCGGTACATGTAAAATATAATCAGCACGAAGCGTTGCTGATCCATTGAATGATATATATACGTCTTTAAAAAGATATAATTTATTTTTTCTGTGAACTTTTTTTTACCTAATTTCATTTTACTTGAATTGATTGCTTTATGCCAAATGGGTCCTTAGATAATGAGAAAGAATTGATCAAATTGATAGCGGATGGTGATGAAATTGCCTTTGAAAAATTATTTTCACATTACCGGAATAGAATATATAGTGTCGCGTTTAAACTCACGAAGTCTTACGTAACTGCAGAAGAAATTGTACAGGATGTCTTTTTAAAAATATGGATAAACAGAAGTAATTTAAATAATATTCAAAATTTCAGTGGTTATCTTTTCATTGTTACCAGAAACGATGCTTATAAGGCATTAAAGGGTATTGCCGGGAAATCCAAAATAATCTTAGTCGAAGAACAAGATCAAAACTTAGCGGCTAATGATACTGCTGACCGGTTAATGGAAAAAGAATACAACCTCATATTGCAAAATGCAATTGA
>Ga0105237_10006500_pt1 | contig 12954 bp, 8 predicted proteins | sample KBSC24metaG_FD_81520 | JGI IMG/M metagenome (GOLD analysis project Ga0105237, IMG submission 81520) | Corn rhizosphere microbial communities from Kellogg Biological Station, Michigan, USA - KBS C2-4 metaG | ecosystem: Host-associated > Plants > Roots > Rhizosphere > Soil | place: Michigan, USA...
CTGCGGCACAGACAGACGGCAATCGCGATTCGATCCGGGCTTACCTGGTTTCCGGTAAGACAGTAGGCAGACGATTTGCATTCGGGAGCACAGGAGAATTGGTGCGCTGAGGGCGGTCCGCTTTCCAGCGGACCAAGCCGACTGAAAGTCGGCTGCGGCCAGGATTGGCCGCCCCACATTGCGGCAAGCCGTAAACTGAATTGGCGTTTCCGGGGAAGTATTTTTGGTTGGAAGCACCTCAGGGCGATTACCTATTCAGGCTATCCTGACGATCCAACAAACCAGCATGGCCGTTCTCTTCAGGGCCGCCGCCTGAAAATCTTCGCGGCCCGCGAGCAAATCAACACACAGTAATACAAGTGCTTCGGCTGTAGACTTCGGGTATGCAGAAATGGGAATACACCTGCTGTTCGATCACTGAAGCCAGCTTGGTTTACACGGACCTGGTCAATCACCTCAACAAGCTTGGGCAAGAAGGGTGGGAACTCACGGGAATTGCGAATCCATTAGGAACTTCAGAGGGTTTGATCGGGCACACCATCAACAATCAGCTCACCTATTGGTTAAAACGACCCATCGAATAACCCCGAGCGGGGCTTGTCATTGGGCGCAATCAGGAGCACAATTGACTCGGTGGTATTCCAGATAATCGCCACCTGCTTTACTGAATTGAGGAGGTGTCATGAAGCGATCCGCTCTCTTAATGGCGGTTCTCCTCGCCTGTGCCGTCCCGGCCATGGCTGATGCCCTCGACGATAAGTACGAGGCTTTGAAGGCCGCCGTCGCCAGCAAGGATGCGCCCCAGGTAAAAACGATTACCCAAGAACTCTTTCCGCTCGTCACGTCAGCCATTTGCGAGACGGCACCGGAGGATGCGGAGGAGAAGGAGGCCTGGAGCAGTCGCGTCGAACACGCCAAGGGCGTTGGCAGGTACGCCGAATATGCTCTCTACGCAACGGCGGTCGTCTCCGCGCCGGCTACGCTGGTCGATCTGATTTCGAGCCTCGAGCAGGAAAACCCCAAGAGCCCGTATCTCGCTACCGCGTACGGACCATACCTGGTGGCGCTCTCGCGGACGGGGGCCGGCGCGAAGACCGTGGCGATCGCCGAGAAAGCCCTCCCTAATTTTCCTGAGAATGAGGACCTGCTGTTATTCCTGGCCGACTCCTCAGCCTCCCGCAACCAGTCAGACCGCGCCTTGACCTTCGCCAACCGCCTGGTGGCGTCGCTTTCCAAAGGACGGAAGCCGGAAGGAGTACCCGCCGCCCAATGGGAGAGCAAGCGCAACAACGGTTTGGGCCGCGGGTATTGGATCTCCGGCGTCATCTACGGCGAACGCAACCAGCACTTCAACGCCGACAAGAACCTGCGTGCCGCCCTTCCCCTGATCCAGGGCAACAGCGCGATGATGGCCGCCGCGCTTTTCTATCTCGGGACGGCGAACTACCAACTGGGGAAGATGACGCTCAGCAAGGCGCGCGTCCTGGAAGGTGCCCAATTCAGTCAGCAGTGCGCAATGATCAGCAGCGTCTATCTAGACCAGGCGCGGCACAACGCACTCGTCATGAAGAACGAAGCGGCCCGGATGCGCTGACCAGGGCAGGCTCAGAAACGCAGGCGGAGCAGCACCTGCAGCGTTCTCGCGCCACCAATCTGAAAGGCCGGTGTGAGGCCGCTGCGAGCGCTCCCACTGCCGAGCATCAGGTTGAGCATCGACACGGGAGTACCAAAGAGCGGATTGTCCAGGTAGCGAACCGGGTCCGCGGGGCTGGGGTGGTTGAGCGCATTGTAGGCCTCGATTCGCAGGTCGAGGGATGCCCATTCCTTGATGACCATACGCCGCCCCAAAGCGAGGTCGATCTGCGACATGCCGGCGCCTGCAATCGCGTTGCGGCCCAGATTACCCTGTGCGCCCGTGGGAATGGCGAAGGCCGCGGGATTCAACCTACGCCCGCCGAGTGTGGTGTCGCGTAGCCAGAGCGGCACGCCGAGAACCAGGTCGGGACGCCGGTAATCGTCGAACCCCAGGCCGAGGAAGTTTTCGGTAGTCAGGATGTCGATCGGGAACCCGGTCCTGGCGCGCAGCATCGCGCTCAACTCCCACTTCGCCAGCGCATAGGTGAGGCCAGTGGTGAAGTTGTGGCGGACGTCGAAGGAAGACGAGCCGCGATCCGCCGACGCGGGCGGCCCCGCTACGTAAACGCCGGAATCGGCCGAACCCGTATCTACGGAGTGCGACCAGGTGTAGGCGGCCATCCCTTGTAATCCTCTGCTGAACCTGCGCTTGAACTGGAACTCGAGCCCTCGATAGTTCGAGGTGCCGTGATTGGTGGCGACGAGATATTGCGCTTCCAGACTGCCGGGCTGCTGGACTCCCTCATATCGAAGCAGGCGCTGTCCGGAGGAGGCGACACAGGATGCCGAGACGACATTCGAACGTCCGAACATTCGCTCGTATGCAACGTTTCCCTGCAGAGTGTAGGGCAACTTCAAGTCGCGGGCGTAGCGGAAGCCGAATGACGGAGCGTTGACCAGCCCACTAGACGCGATGCCGGCCGTGAACTGCCAGCGATTGAACGGGAACCCATTGATCGGGTCGAGCGCGGTGCTGAACGCCACGTCGTAGAACACGCCCCAGCCGGCGCGAATTACCGAGTTAGGTCCGACGCGAAAAGCTGCGCCGATACGCGGCTCAAATTGCGTGTAGCGCGTAGTCCACAACTGCTCGTCGGGAGACACGACCACGGTCGCGGGAGTGGTGCCGAAGGCAGGCGGTCCGGTCGCGCCGAACGCAGACGAAAGTTGACGCATGGCGGGTGCGGGGGTCAGTTCCCAACGCACGCCATACGTGAGGTTGAGCCGCGAGGTAACGCTCCACGTATCTTGCGCGAATGCGGAGAGGGTCTCCATCAACGCCGATGCCTGTTCGGCGTGGACGCTCTCGACTTGCGGCGGTATGCCCGCCAGCAGGTCCGTGATGCCGTTCCATCGACCGGTGACACTTTGGGACGCGGTTTCGCGCGCAGGAGTGAGGCGCTGGTAATCCAAACCCAACCGGATGTCGTGACGGTCATGACGTAGACCCAGGGTGTCGAGCAGGTTCCACTGCTTCTGGTGATTGCGTCCGCCCTGGCCGGAGTACAACGCGCCTACTCCGCCGATCGCGATGCCGTAGAAGGCTGGAACCGAATCGGGAGGCTTTAGGAAGACGGAAGCGAAATCCAGGGGCGTACCGCCGGCGCGTGGGTCCGGGCTCCAGTTCGAAGCCGCCGTCGTGCTCCATACATTCATACGCAGATCGTTGGTCACTCCTGCCCGCGGAGTGATGGTTGCGCCCAAGGTCACGCTGGAGCTGTCGAGTTGGAAGTGTTCCACCTGGGCGAAGCCAGATTCGGTATACGAGGGGGCGCGGTTGTATCGCCCGAAAAGCGTGATGCGGTCCGAGAGGGCGTGGTCGATCCGCAGGCTCTCCGCATTCAGACGCGAAGGCCGCGAGAATTGGGCGGTTCGCGTGGACAGGTTCGCGCTTACGAGGGGACCGTTGGGAGCGGGAAAGGCGCTGAGGATGTTGCGCGCGGGCAAGCCCGCCGTGTCTCGCACCGCCTCCGATGGTGTCGGCGCCATCCGGGTGAAGGGTTGCAGCAATTGCAGTCCCTCGTAGGAGGCGAAGACAAAGGTGCGGTCGCGGCGCAAGGGCCCGCCGAGACTCGCGCCCCAATCGTTCAGGCGCAGCGGACTCCCAGGCTGGTGTGCCGCATTCGCAAACCAGTCGTTGGCAGCGATCGCTTCGTTGCGCAAGGAATAAAAGAGGGAGCCGTGCAACTGATTCGAGCCCGCGCGGGTGGTGAGGGCTACTTGGGCGCCCGGCAGGCGACCATATTCAGGCGCAAAACTGGAGGTCAGCACGCGCATCTCCTCCAGTCCTTCAGTTGTGGTCAAATTCTGGGTACTGCCGAAGGCCGTCATAGCAGGCAGGGCATTTCCGGCGAATTGCGCCGGCAGCCCGCCACCGCCGACTCCGGTGTTGGCGGTGACACCATCTACGGTGAAATAGTTCGTGTTGGCCCGCAGGCCGTTGGTGCTGAACTGGCCAGCTTCCCCGTTTGCGGCAGGTGTGGCGACCACGCCCGGAGTCAATTCGACGAGGCTCAGGATGCCTCTGCCGGTGACGGGCAAGCGCTCCACAAAATCGCGACCGACCACCGTCCCTACCGCTGCGTCGTTCGCGTTCAAGCTGGGTGCAATGCCTTCGACCGTTATGACGTTTCGGGTGCTGCCCACCAGCATCACAAAGTCCAGCCGCATATCGGCTGCGGGATCGAGCCGCACGTTCCAGCGCACCATCGTCTGAAAGCCGGGACGTCGCACCGTTACCCGGTAGAGGCCCGCGGGTAGCCCGAAGACCGTATAGCCACCTTCGGCGTCGGTCTGCACCGTCCGTCGAATGCCAGTGTCTTCGTCCATCACGATCACCGTGGTCGAGACCAACGCCGCGCCGGTGCTGTCCTGAACGGCTCCAGTCAAATTCTGACCTGCCGCAGTCGCAGAAAATACTGACAACAACAACGCGAGATGAAGCGCAACGGGGCAGCACTTCATGGTTGGATCAGCGTGCGCACGCGGTTCAGGCGCTGATCGAGATTGGATAGGGCGCGGGCTATCGCAGCTTTGCGCGCGGAAGGATCGCCACTACTAGGGGCGTTGAGCGCCTCGTCCAAGCGGCGCGAATCCGTCAGGACGGACTGTGCGGTGTCATCCCAGGTGCTATTGGTGGCCGGCACCGCCGAGACCGGCGGCAGTACGGGTTTGAGCAGGCGTTCGACTGTCTGGGTAGACGCTGCCATCGCACTCGCATGGTCCTGCACCAGACCATTGAGTGCCGCGCTGTCGGCCGCTGTCCAATGCGCGATCGTTTCCCCGGGGAACCGGCGGACCAGACCGCGTAACGCGTAAGCCCGGGCGATGAGGTTCTCGGTGCTATCCGTGAGTTGTTCTTCGACATCGGCAAGCGTAACCCCATTCTGCAATTTGTCCTGCAGTTCGGAAAGCAGCGGATTCGCAGTGTCCACCTGGGGAGCCGGACGATGTGACTGTTCCCTATCCTCGCGATGACTGAATTCCGCGAACTGCAATTTCACCGAGGGGAGTCCCGATAAGGTTGACTTCACCTCAGACTGCCTCTGCGCGGTGAGTCCGGTGACATTCACCAGGACCGAGGCGCCCTCGCGCCGGACATCGATCGGTTCGCCGAGGTCGGCACCGATACGGTGCAGTGCCACGATCACGCGCAATTCTTCCGCCGGGCCGGCGGGAACAGAGGGTGTGACGGGAAGTGCCGGATGCGCGTCGGGGTCGGCCGTGGGCGATACCGGATGTAGGGGAGCTGGCTGATCCGCGTCCTGAATCTCACTCAGCTCCACTGTATCCGTCGCACCGAACTGGAGCGTACAGGCCACCGGATGGAGGTCTGTGCCCAGCGTCAGCGAAGCGTTAGTAATCGCGTTCGTCCCCGTGGTCGTGCGCACTACATAAGCTGCCGATGAACTTTGTACTTGGTCGTGCTTTTCGGCCAGGCCATCGTGCCAGCGTTGATAGGTGTCGGCGCTCAGTGGATTCTCCCATCCGTATCCCGCGGATTCCAGCAGTTGGCGGAGGCCATCGGCATCCGCTGACGTCCCCCGAGCGTCATTTGGCAGACGTGCCGGCCGATCCAACTGATGCCGGCGCGAACGGATATGAATCGAATGGCGATGAGCCGGCGCCGCCTGCTCCGCAGCGACTGCCTTGCGCAGAAGTTCGGCGGCACTGACCTGGGGCGTATGATCCATTCGCCGAACTACCAGGATCGCGGCCATAACCGCCGCAGCGGCGGCTAACCAGCGCCACGGGGTGAAGGAAATAACCCGTGTGCGACTTGCCTGTTCTGGCTGGCCTGCCAGCACGCTCAGGCGCTGCCATGGCTTCGGTGGGGGAGGGATTGCAGGTTTCAGAACGTCATTGTGGAAGTGTTGATAGTCCGTGAGAGCCTCGCGCACCTCATCCAACTCGCGCCGGCAGGGGCCGCAACTTGCCAGGTGGCTGGCGATGGTCTCCTTTTCATCCAGCGACAGGTCGTCGTCCAGCAGGCGCAGCAGAAGTTCGAGGTCGGGATGGGGAGTTAAAGTGCTATTCATAGAACGCCCTCTGCAGGCGCGTGATTCCACGGGTGAGAAATTCGCGGACGGTAGAAATGCTGATCTTCAGCGTCTCGGCAATCTCGCGGTAGCGCAAGCCTTCCGCGCGGAGATGCAGACACTGCTGTTGCTGGGGCGACAACATCACCCACGCCTTGCCGAGATGTTCCATCTTCTCTCGCTCAATCAAGTCCATCTCCACTCCGCGACCGGGATCGCGGAGGATCGCTTCCAAGCCCGGCTCGAGCGGATTCAGCCGCTCCCTGGCCAGGGTGTCCAGGGCGTGATTGTGGGCCACTCGAAAAACCCAAGCGCGCATGTTCTGGATCGCGTCGCCGCGCTGCAAGCTGGTGTACAAGCGCAGGAAGGCTTCTTGCGCAGACTCCTGCGCCTGTGGGGGCGGCAAGCCCAAAGTGCATAGATAGCGGTACACGTCTTCCCGAGATTCTTCGAAAACGCGTGTGACCTGTTGCTCGTGCTCCGTCATTCACCCCATGAGCCCGCTGGCCCTCTATTAGGACGGCGGGCTTTCTCTGTTTGGCGACGGCTTATGCACGTTTCGGGCTGGTTGGTACGCTCTGGATTTGTACGATATCGAACGAACTGGGTAGCTGTCGTCAGGCGGTGCATCGGGCGTCAATCTACCGTCCTTCGGCTCTCCTTTCACCTCCTATGACTGTGTCGAGTGGTAATTTTGCGACACGGCCGTGCAGTTCGCAACGACGGAGCATGAAGGCGGAGCCCGTTTGGTTATCCGGAGACAGCAGCTTTGAAACGATGGCTTCAAGATCTCTGGTGAAACGTGGGACGTCGAGGTTTAATGTTGCCCTCTGAAAATCAGTCCTCACGGATGAACTTGTTCTGCCGGCCAAAGTGCGTCGTGCATCTCCAGGAACTTCTCCCGGGCGCTAGTGGCCGGCGCTGCCTATTGAGCCAGTGGCGATCCCTTGTGTATCGCTAGCCGATACGGCGTCGCCAGTATGGTCGCAGCCAGGCGATGCATTCTCCCGCTGACGAATTCCTAAGAAGTGTCACCCAGCGACAGGAGCGCGCACAGACGGACACCTGTGGAGCATTACTATGTGCCAGACACATCAGGGGGCTATGGCGCGGCAACTGCGCCGGGATCGGGCACCCAGCCGCCCCACGGAAGCTCTACCAGGGAACGGTGCATGTGGAGATCGACCTTGGTGTGCGGCGCGTTTCCGCAATTGCTGTTGTTCTGCGGACCTGCATAGGTTTTGGAGATGCGCAGTTCTTTGGCGGGCTGGTGCGGGAGGAAGATCACGTAGTCGTGAAAGACTTCGCCGTTGCAGTTGGGGCGGCCTCCCAGGAACTCCTCAATGGCATCGACGATTTCCTTCAGCAGAGGAGTGATAGCGTCCTGGAAAGCCGTATCGAGGAGGTCGCCGATTGCTCCCGAGAGTTTGTCGAGCAGGGGCTGCGCCGCTCCGGCCAGTTTCTCGAAAACGAGCTCGGCGCCGGGAGCCATCACCCCCAGTACGACTTGCGCGGCCAGCAAATAGATCGGCGCAACGAGGCGGAGAACCTGCTCGGTGAATTCCGACGCTTTGGCGGCCTGGTCCCCCCAACTCTCAATGGCGCTGAGATTGATCACCATATAGGTGACGGTTACCGTGTCCCGCGAGTCACAAATCACATAGTCGCTGAACGGGCGAAGGACATCGCCACTGTGGAGCACCTGCGATCCCGCCTGGTTGACCAGCGGAACCGTCTTGCTGTATGCCTTGTCGTTGACCGTCCAAACCATACAAAGCCAGTCGTTATCGCTGTGCTTGGTATCTGTCTTTTGATTGAGAATTTCGAAGCGGTCGAAACTCAGGTATGCTCTTGGCATTGTTTACTCCTCCGATTGAGAACGCTTTAAACGGGTCGAGCGAGCTTCTCAGAAGAAGCCACCTACCTGGATGCTGACCATCTGCGCGGAATACAGGCGCGATACCGAAAGGAACGTCCCGCCGCACCAGAGACTGACTTCGCCGCCTCCTGGCGGAATCGCGGCTCCGCCATTGATGCTCATGTTGGCGTAGCCCTGGAAGACGTCGGTTCTGCTGTTGGGGATGCCGGATGTCGCCGTCCCGAGTACGCCTCCCACGGCATTTTGCAATTGGCAGACCGCGAACCCGGCGGTGTTATTGAAATTGGGGCTGAAGCCGTAGATCACGGAGTTGGCAACCAACACCCAGTTTCCTTCGGGCAGGGTTTTGCTGAGGACCTTGCTGAGTTTGAATTGGTCTCCCGCCCCGGTGGTGATATTGAAGCCGGTATCACCGGTAGCGACGAAAGGAAAAGCGAAGGTCGCTCGCGAGATCCCATCGGCACCCTGGGGACCGGTGGCGCCTTGGGGTCCGGCCGGTCCCTGCGGGCCGGGAACCCCCTGGACACCTTGGGGTCCGGCGGAGCCGACAGGGCCCGGAACGCCCTGCGGTCCCTGCGGCCCGGGAGGGCCTTGTGGGCCGGTTTGGTTCCAGGTGACGCCAGTCTCATTGGCGCCGCAAGCCGGGGTCACGGCCGTATCGATCACCCTCAACTGGCCGCTGGGCAGGATACAGCCGGTGATGACGCCATTCGGTGCGGGGATGCTTGCGTAGGTGGCGGCTGCAATGAGAACGGCGACCCCGGCCAGTCCGAGCCAGACCCGCCGGCGCGCGGGACGCGGACATAGCGCCGCAAACAGCGAAGTGAGTTGGTTGTGCAGCATGTGAAATAAATCCTCTTTGTGGAGCGTACAAGGGCGATAGCCAATCCGCGAGCCGCATGAAGATGCTGTTTTTACGCCGTCCCGGTTAGCAAAAGCGGCTTCACCCGCATGTTCATGCGGGTATTTGTGCCGTTCGGATGCCTGTGATTTAATGGGTTCCACTCGCATGCCGGCAAGGACTTCGGCTGCAGCGTTATGCGCGACGCTGCTGCTGGGTTTACCAACTCCAAGCGCGGGCCATCCGGTAACCCGGCTGTTCACCACCGACGACGGGTTGGTGCGCAACTGGGTGATGCGTATTCGCCAGGATGGTCGCGGACGCCTCTGGCTTGCGACGGCCGAGGGTCTCTCCCTGTTCGACGGCGAGACGTTCGCCAATTACGGCACTTCGCAGGGTTTACCCAACCGCCTGGTGACTGACATTTTGGAGGCTGGAGACGGCTGGTATTGGCTGGCAACATATGGCGGCCTCTACCGCTTTCGGCCGCGCGCCGTGCGGGCCGCCTCATTCGAACGAGTTCCGCTCCCAGGTAGCACGCCGGGGACGCCAGTTAAGATTCTCTACCGCACGCGCTCCGGCGAGGTCTGGTGCGGCACGGCCAGCGGACTGTACCGCATCCGGAACGGAGAGCATCCGGTCGGTGAGGTAGTCCCGCTGAAGGCAGTGGCGAACCATTTTCCGGATATCGTGGCACTGGAAGAGGACGGAGGCGGTTCGCTGTGGATAGGGATCGAAACGATGCCGGGAATGATTCGACTGCGGGCGGATGGCTCGTCATCATTCCTGCGCTTTTCAGAACGGGGGAGTCCACACGGTGTGCAGGGGCTGCTTCTCGATCGCGAGGGATTTCTGTGGGCCGGAGGCCCCGGAGGCATCTGCCGCCTGGACGTTCATCGCGACCCTCCGACGTTCCATGTCTACTCGGAGAGATTGGTGAGGCGGCTCGATCCTTTCCGTTCGTTCTACCAGGACGCCGGGGGCGACGTGTGGATCGGCGGGCGCGGCCTGGCACAGTTCCGCAGCGGTGGTGGATTCGCGGAGAGCCAAGTTCAATTGTTCAACGAGGATCCGGTTCTGGGCACTAATTATATTTCCGCGATTGCAGGGGATCTGGCGGGAAACCTGTGGGCGGGCGTCAGCAATCTCGGCGTGATGCGGATCCTGCGATCGGGGTTTAGTTTCTTTACGGAAGCCGATGGGTTGGAATCGAAGGCGGTGCTGGCGGTCTTCGAATCGCATGATGGCGATCTGTTCGCGGTCAGCGGCTATCACCATACGCTCAACCGATTTGATGGGGAGCGTTTCACGGCAACTCAGCCTTACACGCCCTCGTCGATCTGGAATTTCGGTTGGGGTGAGCAGGAGATCACGCTGCAGGACCGTCGCGGCGAGTGGTGGGTGGCCACGAGCAACGGATTGCTGCGTTATCCGAAAGTTGCGAAGACGTCGGATCTCGCACGCACTCCCCCGAAACGCATTTATCACCCGCGCGACGGCTTACCGAACGACATGGTCCTGAGGCTAGTAGAAGATCGGGAGGGAGGGGTCTGGATCGGATGCACTCTGGGCGTGGCACGCTGGGACCCGGCAACGGATCGCATCGAAGATTTGACGAGCGAATCGGCGGTCGCGCTCGGAAAGCCGCCACAGCCGCTCTCTTTTGCGGAGGACCGGCAGGGACAGATGTGGATCGGTTTTTTCGAAGGCGGGTTGTTGCGCTACCACGGCGGGCGGTTCGAAAATGTTTCGCTAGGTTTGCCCGCCGGGAGCATCAACCATCTCCTGTCGGATCACTCCGGCCGGCTGTGGGTGGGGTCCAGCCAGGGAGGCTTGGGGCGGATGGATGCGCCGGGCGAATCCACACCACACATCCGCATTTACGCAACCGCGCAGGGACTGCGCAGCAACCAGGTGTTTGCACTTGCGGAGGATACAGCGGGGCGGATCTACGCCGCGGGCGGGCAGGGTGTGGACTGGCTGGACACAGCCACGCAGGAGATCCACCATTTTGCGGCGGGAAACGGAATGCCTCCGGGCGAGGTTCAGCGGATGTACGCCGACCGGCGGGGCGCAATTTGGTTCGCATCGAACTTTGGAGTCTCGCGCTACGTGCCGGCGGCCGAGCCGGCGACAATGCCGCAGCCGCCGTCCATTCGTGAAATTCGCGTAGCGGGAGTCCCGGTTCTAATTTCTGATGAGGGAGAGCGTCACGTCGGCGGCCTGGCGTTCGGCGCGGGAAAGGATTCGGTGGAGATTGGTTACGGGGCGGTGGATTTCTCGGTCGGTAATCGGGTTCGTTACCGCTACCGGTTGCTGCCGATGGAGACTGATTGGCAGCAACCGAGTACCTGGCGATCCACGCACTACGCCGGCATCGGACCAGGGTCGTACCGCTTCGAGGTGCAGACCGTGGGGCCTGCGGACCTAACAGGCGGGGAGACCGCGAGCGTGAATTTCCGGATCGACTGGCCGTTCTGGAAGACCTTGTGGTTTCGGCTATTCGCCGTGGCGTTTGCGATCGGGCTGGGGATGGCGGCGCACTTCTACCGTGTACGGCACCTGCTCGCAGTGGAGCGGGTACGCACCCGCCTGGCTGCGGATTTGCACGACGATCTGGGCTCGGGCCTAGCCGAAATCGCGATTCTCACGGAAGTGGCCCGGACCGAGGAAAGGCCGCGGAACCTGGAGGCGGTGGCCCAGCGTGCGCGCGAACTGCGCAGCACGATGAGCGACATTGTGTGGTCGGTTGACCCAAAGTGCGACAATCTGGAGGATTTGGTCCGGCGGTTTCGCCAGACGGCTGTCGCCATGCTGGGTGACGATCGTCTGGAATTTCTGGTGAGTGGCGGGGATGCGGCGTGTGTGGAATTGACTCCCGACTGCCGCCGCAATTTGCTGTTGATGTTCAAGGAAATCGTGACGAACATCGCGCGCCATGCGAACGCAGAACGAGTGACCGTGCAAGTGCGGCACATGAGCGGGCGCTTGCATCTGGAGGTCCGTGACGATGGCCGCGGGTTTCGTCCGGAGGAAGCGTGCTCGGGAAATGGGCTGCGCACCATGTCGCAACGGGCGGAAGCGTTGGGCGCCCGTCTGGAGATCCATTCGGCGCCGGGCAACGGTTCCACAGTGCGGGTGGCGTCGCCCCTATCCTGACAGCGGCGAGCAACCGGAAACCCGCATGTTGATGTAGTTGTTTGGACGCCCGCCTTCCCCTACACTGCTACCGTGGGAAGTGCTTCCGTGAATCGCGACATCCGGGTTGTACTGATCGAGGATCAGCGCCGGACGCGCGAGGGACTAGTGTCGCTGATTGCGGGGTCACCAGGACTACAAGTGGTGGGCCAGTACGGGTCGGGCGAGGAGGCGGTGGCGCGGATTGCCGACGACCAGCCCGACGTGGTGCTGTCGGACCTCGGGCTGCCAGGGATGAGCGGGATCGAGGTAGTGGTCCGGGTACGGGAGTTGTTGCCGGCGGTCCCCATACTGATTTTGACTATCCACGGCGAGGACCATCACGTATTTGACGCGCTCTGTGCGGGCGCCTGCGGTTATCTGCTGAAGGATGTCGAGCCGGCGCGACTCATCGGCGCAGTCCGTGAGTTGCACGCCGGGGGTGCGCCAATGTCACCCGAGGTGGCGCGCCGCGTGGTGCTGATGTTCCAGAAATTCGCGCCGCCGAGGACCGAGCAGGATCAGCTCACGGAGCGGGAAATGGACGTGCTTCGGCTGTTGGCGGAAGGCCACAGCTATAAAACCACGGCCGATAAACTCTCTTTGAGCCTGGATACCGTCCGATTCCACGTGCGCAATATCTACGAACAACTGCACGTGCATTCAAAGAGTGAAGCGGTCACCAAGGCCCTGAAGAGCGGCTGGATTCGCTGAGTGCTGGCTGGTTTACTGGCGATGCCCGACGGCTGTTGTCGGGTTGGGCCGAAGCGCCGAAGAGGCCATGATGCCACCTTCCCGAATTGGGAGATTGGCGAAGTCCAAAAGGGATGCCACTTCACGCAATCATTCCTCGGACATAGGACCCTACCGGAGGATCAGTAACC
>Ga0105237_10006501_pt1 | contig 12953 bp, 11 predicted proteins | sample KBSC24metaG_FD_81520 | JGI IMG/M metagenome (GOLD analysis project Ga0105237, IMG submission 81520) | Corn rhizosphere microbial communities from Kellogg Biological Station, Michigan, USA - KBS C2-4 metaG | ecosystem: Host-associated > Plants > Roots > Rhizosphere > Soil | place: Michigan, USA...
GAGGACGGCCTCGATGGTCAGGCCTCTGCCCCCCTGGAGGCGTTCCCCGACGTGGTCGAGCAGCTGCTCGCAGCGCAGCCGGGCCGACCGCTGGGCAGCGTCCTTTTCGGCAGGCAGCAGCGCCGGTGTGTGCGCGTACCAGACGCGCACGAAGCTGGCGAGCATTTCCGATAGGAGTTCCATCTCCCGGCGTGTCCGTTCGACGTTCCGATCGTTCCGGTCGAGCCGGCGCAAGATGAGATCGCTGTCCAGCGCGTCGGCGAAGTACTCGCGCAGTGCCATTTCGACAACCGCCGACTCAGAAAGACCGTGCGTTACGCAATACGCCTTCAGCTGGTGGCGAACGTCTGGGGTGAGATAGGGGTTGATCTGCTGCTTCCCTTTTACGCTCATGGGCGATTCCTTTTCAGAGGGGCACGTCGTCAGCTCCGGCGCTGCCTGCTGCCAGGTCGGGCTCAGCTTCGGGCGGCTCGGGCGTAAAGAAGGCCGCCCAGTCAGCCATCGGTTCCGCCACCGCGGGCAAGGGTCCGCCCGCCAGCACCGCAGCCTCCGCGGCTTCTGGAAGGGGAGCAGCAGGTATGGGCGCCGGGGGCTGGGAGATGTTCTGGACCGAAGGTGGGGGCAGGATTTCCCACTCGGATGGCGAACGCCGGAAGAGCTCTCGGCGCAGCTCCCGGGCGGTGGCAGGTGCTGGCAACGCGGCCCTCGCGCGGAAGCGCGGGTCTTGGTAGTGCATCACCTTCTTGGCGCGATAGGGAGGGCTGCCGGCGACGAGCAGCACCGCTTCGTCACCGGGCAGGCGCAGAACCTCGTCCGGGGTGAGGAGAGCGCGCGCGTGCTCCTGTTCGCTCTCGCTCACCCGCCCGAAGATGCCGCCCGAGAAGCTCCGCTGCCTCCTGGTCTGGGTCGCCTGTCCGAGAAGGTCGCTGATCCGCCGTGCCGTCCGCTCGTCGTTCGCGGTGTAGGTCATTCGGACGTGACAGTTGTCGAGGAGCGAGTTGTGCTGACCATAGGCCGCCTCGAGCTGGTTCAGGCTCTGGGCGATCAGGAAGCACTTGATTCCGTACCCCGCCATGAAGGCGAGCTGCAGCTCGAAGAATGCCAGCTTGCCCAAGCTCGGGAACTCGTCGAGGAGGAAGAGGAGCTGGTGCCGATAAGCCTTGGTCTTCCCGAACGTCATTGACTGGGTCAGACGTCGGCCGAACTGGTTGAGGAGCAAGCGAACGAGGGGCCGAATCCGGTCGATGTCGCTCGGCGGGGTTACGAGATAGAGGGTCACCGGCTGCTCGCGGTTCATGAGGTCGGCGATCCGGAAGTCGCTGGTTGCCGTGTTTCGGGCGATCACCGGGTCGGCGTAGAGAGCGAGACAGGTCTTGGCTGTCGACAGGACCCCGGACAGCTCGTTCTCGCTCTTGTCCAACATCTCACGGGCGCACTGGGCCACGAAGGGATGAGGACCGGTAGGCAGGTGGTGGGCAACGAGCATGCGCTGCAGCGTCTCGAAGAAGGGGCGCTCTGGATGCGACAGGAACTGCGCCACCCCGGAAAGGGACTTGGCCCGCTCGACATACAGCACGTGCAGAATGGCGCCCACAAGCAACGTGTGGGCGGTGGCCTGCCAGTGGTCGCGATTGGTGGCCGTCCCGTTCGGGTCGACGAGGATGTCCGCGATGTTCTGAGCGTCCGAAACCTCCGTCGTGCCTTTTCTGATCTCGAAGAGCGGATTGAAGCGCACGCTGTCCGCCGCCGTGGGCTCGAAACGGAGGCAATGAGAGAACTGACGGCGGTATCCCGCCGTCAGCGTCCAGAGCTCCTTTTTGATGTCGTAGACAACGGCGCTGCCCGACCAGGTCAGCAGCGTGGGGATGACCGTCCCGACGCCCTTGCCTGACCTGGTCGGCGCGAAAGCCATGATGTGCTCTGGTCCGGCGTGTGTGATGAGGCGCCCTGCCCTGCGCATTTTCCAGGCGAGGCCCGTTGGACCTGAAACAGGCGCGTAGACGGCATCAGCGGTCTGGCAGAGGACCACTCGCGGGGGAGTGAGCGTCGCGGGCGGCGCTATCAGACTCAGCCGTTTGAGATCCGACTCGGTCGCCCAGACGGCGGAGCCGTGGGAGACGCTCGGCCTCTGGACACGCAACAGGTAGGCGAGACCGAGGAAAGCCAGCAGGGCCGTAGCCCCAGCGCCATACGTGACTGCGGCCGCGGCGCGGAAGATTCTCGGAGCGTAGGGCCCGTAGTCCGCGTTCCAGCCGAACCACGCCCAGGGGAGGTAGAGCTTCCAGGTACCGAGTGTGTACGCCGGGCGGCCGAGTTGATGCTGGTAGCCGAGGGCGTCAGCCACGTACTGCGTGGAGACGGCCATGGCGCCGAACGTGACCAGCACGGCGAACACGAAGGCCACCAACACGAGTGCCTTTTTCACGACGGTTCTCCTCTCGATAGGCCCGGGGTTGCGAGCTCAAAGCGTTGGTCCTTGCCCTTGGTCGCGCTGACGGTTCGGCCGACCACCCCCTTCGACGGACGTGACACCGGGACCACCGCCAAGGAACCGGTGGCGTCGTCGAGGATGGCGGCGTAGTGCCGGCCGGCCCGGGTTTCGTAGGCGACGACGCGGCCGAGCAGCGCTTCAGGCAGGACGGCGGAAAGCCGCATCTTGTGAACCCTGGCGAGCTCGTGCCCTATTGTCTGGCGCTCCCGTTCGAGGAGCTCGGCCGCGACTGCGGGCACGCGCTCGCGGCTCTGCAGCACCTTACGCCGGTGCTCCAGCGCCGCCCGCAGCTCTTCCCGGAACGGGGCCCGCGAAGGCGCCGTCGCCGGGGGTGCCGGCTGCCGGTCGAGCCACGTGGGACCTTCGTGACGAATCTGTTCCTGCAGCGGCGGGGCGACTTCGACAATCCGAAGCTTCTTTCGCGGGTGGCTCACCTCGCGCGCCTCCAGCTCGTCGACCAGCGTGGACGGTATCCGCCACCGACCGTCCGGCAGGCGCTCCACGAGGCGATACCGCTCGAGGCGCGCCAGGCGCCGCTCGTTACCAGTGATCAGGTCGGCCGGCGTAGGCTGGTCGGGCCGGCGCGGTCTTCCCTCGAGCTCAGTCCGTTGTGCAGCCGGATCGTAAATCCCGCCGTTCCGCCCGGCCAACTCCTGGAGGGCCCGGTCAGACGGCCGTACCCACCGCTCCACCTCGCAGCTGACACGGACGACCGCCCCGGTCCGGACATTTGCGCCGGGAGGAAGACGTACGTACTCGACGGACCCGGACACCGTCTCGATGGCGGCGAAGAGTTCGCCCGTCTGTTCGTCATGGAGGCCCTTGCGACGGACGATGCCCTCGAAGGCGGGTATGTCCCGCTCGGGGTCGACTATCCGCACGGGGACGGCGCGGCTGACGTCGCGGTGCAGTCGCTTGATGATGTCCCCGCGCTCGCCCAGCTGCTGGAGAGCCTGCAGCCACCCCGGGTCGAGACCCCACTCGTTCACACCGGTTCGGCCCGCGAGCTGGAGCTGTTCCAGCGTAGCGAGGCGTGCCATCGCTCGTTGCATCCCCAGGGTTGACGCAGCGACGTGCTCAAGAGAGAGGCGGCCATCTGGCTCGACGAGTGGTGCAAGCTGCCGGTCGATGGAGGTGAGGCGCTCCTGCCCTACCTCATTTTCCCACTGCCGCTCGATGGCCCCTTCAGGGCGGAGCCCCAATTCCCTGGTCGCAATCTCCTGAGCGCGCCATCGCAGCCCCGCACCGATGTACTGGCGGTTGATTGTGAGATCGGCGCCGGCGGCGTCGAGGCCGCGGACGATGATGTGCGCATGCGGGTTGTCCGTGTCCCAGTGTTCGACGGCACCCCAGATGAGCCGGCGCCCGAGGTCTGCCTCCATCTGTGCCATCAGCGCGCGCGTGAAGATCCGTAGATCCAGCTCCCCGGCGTCCTCGGGAGAGACGATGAATCGAAACTGGCGCTTCTCAGCTGGCAACTCCGCGACCAGGTGTTGCCGGTCGAATCGCTCTGCGGGGCCGAAGAACTCCCCGCGGGACCCGTCCTGATTGACGCCGTCGCGCTCGACGTAGGCGAGGTGCTGCGCGGCTCCCCGCCGAGTGGCGGCCGTCAGACGAACGAAGTGAGCCTTCACCACGCAGCGCCGAGAGCTGGTCCTCGGCTGTCGTACATCAGTGACACGGGGCTTGTACCGGGCGTGGCCCAAAGGGCGCGGCCGTGAGCCGAGCACTCCGCGCTGCATCATGGCGCGTCGAAAGGTCGGCAGTCGCTCTGTATCGATGGCGCCGCCGCGCCCACCGACGCGAGGACGAAAACGCTCTTCAGGGTCGAAGGGCGCGGGGCGCATTTTGGAACCGCGGCCAGGCACGAACCAGTTGTCGTCGGCCCTGGCGAAGGGTTGCCGTCGCGCCGTCCGACGCTCGGGCAGCGCCTTAGCCGGCTCCGCCTGCAAAATCCGCTAGTGCGCGAAATCCCGGGAAAACTCGCGATCGTGGCGACAGGACGACCCGAAAAGCCGAGGCCGCGCGCGGCCTTGGCGCCCGTCGGTCATCCAGAGGGCTCCGCAGGAAGTTATACTTTTTCCAGTGACTACGGGGGGATAGACCGGCGAGGTCATCCCCCCTTTATCTTGCTGTACCTGTTCTGACCTGTCCTGATCCCCTCCCCTGCATCGGCTTGTGTCGTGCTGGTGCGTGGATTGTGCAGCCCTGGGGTCTCGGTGGTGCACACGGTGTGCAGCGTTGGTGCACGAAGCAGCGCCCCCTGAGGCAGAGATGCAGCGCGAAGAGGGCGCCCCTGAAGCGAAGCCGAGCAACGGCGGAGCGCCATCGTTTTTCCGCGGCGAGGTACGACGATGCTCCTCTAGAAACGGAACCATCGTGGACCTCATCTGCGGCGAGGCGTCGTCTGCCCCCGTGCGCAGGGCAACCGGTCAGCACCTCCTACGACAATTTGTGAACTGGAGGTTATGGACCATGGCCGATTCGAAACATGTGAAGGCGTCGATTCAAGCGCTGGGGGAAGAGCTCGCCCTGATGCCCGAAGTGGGCGACGAGGAGCGAGTCATCAGCACGCGAGAAGCGGTGAGGCTTCTGCTTCCGATGATTCAAAAGATGCAGCGGAAAGGCTACCCGCTCGAACGCATCGTCGAGCGGCTCGCGGCTGGCGGCGTTACCGTCACCAAGGGCACCCTGCGGGGATATCTGAGGGGCGGTAGGAAGAAAAAGGTAGCCGGCGGGGGGTCGCCGGCGGCTGCGGCAGCAGCGCCGCCGAGCGCGGGTGGCGGGGGGTCAGGTGCTACGCCGAGTGCGGGGGCGGCGCCGGCGGACGGCCGCAGCCGGGGGGCGGGCGAGGCGCCAAGCGCGCCTGCGGCGCGGCCGGATAGCCGGCGGGCGAGCAACGGCGAGTCGCCGCCCGGTGCAACCGCCACGCGAAGCTAGGCACCGGGGATGGATGGAGGCCTCGCCAGGTCCCGTCGGTTCTCGGGTTGGTCGGGCCTGCGCTCGGCTGTGACGAATCGAATGGTTGGGAAGCTGGCGAGGCGCCGTCCCTGTGGGGCTCTGACGCCCTCCCCTTGCGCTCTCGTGTCGCTGCGACACTCCTGCCCTACTGCTGGCTGACAACTGTCCGGGCGCGCGAAGCGCGCGGCCAGGTGGCATCGAGGTGCGCCCGACGGCTCCAGAAAGACCGGCGGCAGACGCCGGAGCTGGGCCGGCGGCCGCGATGGTCGGCGGATGGCGGGTGTGGGCCAGAAAAGGACCCGGGTAGAGTGAGCGGGAAGAGGCGGCCTCCGATGTCGACGCTGCACTGGATGTCGCCACGTTGGTGTTCGACCGAGCCGGCGTGGCGCCACGAGGACGCTCAGCGTGCGCTGGGCGGCGACGGGAGGCGGGCGGTGGGAGGAGAAGCCGGCGGCGGCGCCCGATTGGGAGGCGCGGCTGGCATTGGCGCAGACGAGATACTCGGTGGAGCATCAGGGTGGGTGCTGACGAGCGGGGTGTGGGCGAAGATGTGGGTTCCGTCCAACGGAACATCGATAGCGGACGTGGCGGCTGGCGGATCGGTGCTGACGTCGGCCTGCCGCTCGCGGCGCGAAGCGATCTCGGCAAGGACGGCGGTGACATACCCAGACGCGCCCAGGGCGTCGCCGAGCTGCTCCAGGATGCAAGCCCGTTGTCGGTCGAGGGTCCTTCGGGACGGAGTGCGGGGCTTTCCTGGGGTAGTCTCCCGCGAACGGTGAGGTGTGCACTGGCGGGCGTACTCCGACAGAGCAGCCGTCCCCACCGCGATGTTCGTGCAGCTGTCGAATAGTTCATCCGGTGTGCGGCCGTAGCGCGCGGCCCACGCAATCGGCACGCCGAGCAGGCCGACGGCTGGGCGACCACCGTGTTTGATGATGTCGTCGACGACAGCCCTTGCTGCTTCGACGCTGGTCAGGTGGTCGTGCGTCGTCAGCGTCACCAGGTCGCCGACCAGGAGGGGGTTGTCGTTCGACACCTTGTGGACCAACGCGGTGACGAGCTGGTCGTCAAAGTGCAGGCTGCAGGCGAGAACGATGGTCAGTATGTCCATAGCGGGATCGCCTTGGTGAGAGTAGAGATGGGGACAGGCCCGGCGTACCGTGAATCGAGGCTTGAGGGTGCGGCGGAAGCTACGAACGCGTAGCCAGGTGGCACGCGTGAGCAGAACGAGTAAGGCGTGAGCGGTCGCCCGGAGGCGTCGGAATGGGCAACGGTCGATACCAGGATGTGGTTAGCCGTGTAGGAGACGTTGTCGATGCAGACGGGATCGCCGGGCAGCGCGACGACCGCTTTCAGCAGCCGGAAGCGCGGCGGCAAATAGTTCCGGGAGCGAACCAGCTCGTCGAGCGTCCGAGGAATTGGGAGCGTGACCAGGTCGCCCCGCGTCAGCGCGCCGGGCGCCAGGAAGTAGAGCCCGCGGGGCTCACTCGGCGTGAAGTTGTACGTGAGGCGTGTCGCCGCCGCGGAGAGGACGGAGGTCGCTGTGGCGATGATGAGGAGTGCTCGAAGGACCGGAACCAGGCGCGTGGCGCGCGAGTAGCTGTTCGAGCGCTGCGCTGCTAGGGGGCCGACGGCGGGTGACGAGGCCGGCGAGCCGTATCCAGAATGCGTCGGGGATTGCGTCCGGAACATGCCCAGTTGTCGACAGCGCGGCGAAAACCTTGCCCACGCGTCGAGCGGCGGTCCTGTGGCGGACCAGCATGAGCAAGTTCACTGCCGGATGAACGCCGGGAACATCGGAGAGATCAGGGCCGGGGCCGGCCGCGGTGCGGAAGACGTACAGCCGTTGTGTCCTGCCGTGTTCGACCTGGTAGCCCACGATCCGCCCCGGGTCGAATACAGCGATCGGGCCTCGCGCGCCGAGGACGGTAGTGTCGGATGACCCGAACGGAATGCCGGCCAGCGTCGGTGCGGTGGTGCGCAGCTGTACAGCCGTGCGCATCTAACGGCCCAACCGATGGTGGGCGAGGGACCGGATGTACTCGCTCTCGCGCTCTTTCAGACAGTCGTTCCAGTCTTTTCCGATCGGGGTGGCGTGACGGCGGATGTCGACGGAGGTGTCAGCGGCGAGTGCGGCAATCCGATCTGCGTACTTGTCCCCTTCTGGATCCCGATCGGTGGCGACGATGCAGCTGCTGCCCGGCGGCATTCGCGCCATGGCCGCATGTAGAAAGTGCTCGCCTTTCGGTCCGCTAGCGCCCCCAGTGCTGAGGTAACGGGCGTGATCGTTGGGATGGAGCTGGTGGTAGCTGATGGCGTCGATGGCGGCTTCGGCGATGACGATGGCGGCGTCGTCCGGCTTGGCTCGGCTGATCCAAATTGTCTTCTCGCCGTGGGTCGCGAAACCAGTGAAGCCGCGGTTCTTTTTCTCCCAGCCGCAGACGGTATCGGCGGCATCACCGTTGCGGTGGGGAAAGATGACGTTACCCCTCCCGTCCTCCAGCCAGGAGCCCCGGAAGCGGTCCGCGCGGAGCGTCTCGGGCCGAATGCCGCGGCTGTTGAGGTACGCGTTGTTGTCGGGCTGGCGACAGCGCCCGAAGGCTTCAGCGATCGCCGCGCGCTTGCGCCGGCGCAGTTCCTCAGGGGGACAGTAGGGAGGCACGGGCGCGACCACCAGCGGGGTGCTCGCGGACCAGCGGCGTAGCTCCTGGCGGACTTCACCGAGGCTCCGCGCGCCGCGGCGCTGAACGAAGTCGATGATCGTCCCGTGGTCGGCCCCGTCGCGAACTGAGAAGTAGATCCAGTGGCCATCATCGTCGCGACGGATCACGATCTTGTCGTCCGTCGTCGGGTGACGCATCAGCAGCGATGAAGCGGTGCTGCCGCGCCAGGTTCCAGCGTGCGTACGCCCCCGCGTGACGAGCTGGTAGCCCCGCCCAGCGGCGTAGTCAGCGAGCGGGATCTGCTTGAAGTGGCGAAGCTCTTCGTCCATGGGCACAGCTCTCTTGTCGACCGAGAGCGAAACCGGTTGCCATGTCCGGCTCGCACCCCTGATGCTCCACCGAGTATCCCGAGAATCTCGTGTGCGCCATGCCGGCTGCCCGTCCGCATGAGGCGATCGTCAGCGCGTGCGGAGTTACGGGGCGCCGCCCGCCGACGACGGCTCGGGCGCCAGCGTAAAAAAGAAGGTGGCCCCGGCTCCGGGCTGCGCGGCAGCCCAGATTTTACCCCCGTGACGCCGCACGACCCGCTGCACGGTGGCGAGACCGATGCCGGTGCCGGGAAACGTTTCCGCGGTATGGAACCGCTGGAACACCCCGAACAGGTTGTCGGCTCGCGTCACGTCGAACCCCGCGCCATCATCGCGAACGAAATAGACGGGTGGCTTCTGCTCGAGGTCCACTCCGAACTCGATGCGCGCCTGCGCCTTCTTGCTGGTGAACTTCCAGGCATTGCCCAGCAAGTTCTCCAGCACCACGACCAGCAGCTTGTGATCGCCTCGGGCCGGAATCGTGTCGGCGAGCTGTACGTCCACCACACGGCCAGGCTCGAGGTCTCGAAGCCGCTCGATGATTGCCCAGGCGGTAGGCGCAAGATCGAGGGTCTGCGAGGTCGTGGAGGCCCGGACCACTCGAGACAGGACCAGCAGGCCGTCGATCAGTTCCGTCATCCGCTGCACGCCTCGGCGGATCCGGCCGATCGTCGTCTTGCCATCGTCGCCGAGGACCGGGCCATGCGTGTCCTCCAGGATCTGACTGAAGGCAGCGATGTGCCGAAGGGGAGCCCGCAGATCGTGAGCTACGGAGTAGCTGAAGGCTTCCAGTTCGGCGTTCGACTCGCGGAGCTGTCCGGCCAGTCGTTCCTTCTCCGAGATCTCGGCACGTAGCTCGTGGTTCAGGCGTTCCAGCCAACGATTGTTCTCCGCGTACCCCCGTTGGGTCATTTCGAACGGTGACAAGCTTTCCAGGAAGAACGCGTTCGCGTGAGCCAACCAGTCGTCTGGCACAGCGGAGCGGTCGACCTCCGTCAGGGCCTCCGCGTGAACCGTCGCCCAATCGACGACGCCCAACCCCTGATCCAAGGCGCGGCGACCCAGGTCGTAGGCCTGGGCGAGCGCGGTCTCGGAGGGCGCACTCAAGAAGTCGCGTAGCGCCAGCTGGTAAGCGGCTCCCAGATGTTCCGCCTGCGACGACGGGATCACGACCCTGCCTCCTCGCTGTACCGCGCCACCAGGACCAGGGCATCGTCCGTCACCCGCGCGTAGTTGGTGAAGATCGCCTCCGCCAGCTCTTCGGGCCGGCCCGTCCGCGTCAGGCTTTCCGAGAAGCGCGCCGAGATGCCGTCGGTCGCCAGAACGAACAGATCTCCCGGGGCCAGGGACGCGCTTTGCCGTCGCGGTCCCGTGATCTGGTAGCCGACCACGCCAGCGCGAGAGAGCAGCGCCTCGCGGCCAGTCGGCCGCATATGCCACCCCTCGATGTTGCCGACACCCGCCCACGTCACCAGCGCCTCCCGAAAAGACAGGGACAGTACCAATAGCGCGGCGCCCCGGGTGGCCCGCAAGGCGGCGTGACAGCGCTTCACGACCTCGACCGGTTCATTGTCCGCGCATGTCTTCATCGTCTCGGCAGCGCGCTTGGCCGCCGAGGCAGCTTCGGGCCCGTGCCCGAGACCGTCGATGACGGCCAGCAGCGCGCCTCCGGAGAAGATCTCGACAACGTGCAGGTCACCCGATTCTTCTCTCGGATCGAGGGGCCGCGAGCGGTGGGCCCACTCGAGGTCCTCCGCTAGCCGCGCCGTACCCATTTTCGCAACGTCACGGTTGTGCCCACGCCCAGGCGAGACTCGATCTCGAAGTCGTCCATGAGCCGTCGTGCCCCCGGTAGGCCAAGTCCCAGGCTGCCGCCGGTGGAGAATCCGTCGCGCATCGCCTTCTCGATGTCGGGGATGCCTGGACCTTCATCCTTGGCCACCACCTGCAACCCGCGACGGTTGTCCTCGTCCAACAGGGTGAGCGATATCTCGCCGCGCTTGGCATAAACGACAATGTTGCGCGCCACCTCGGAGATGGCGGTCGCGATCAGGGTGAGATCGCTGCCTTTGAAGCCCGCTTGTGACGCCAGCTCTCGCCCTGCCTGGCGCGCGGCCACGATGTCGGCGTCCCGATCGATGGTGATGCGACGCGCGTCAGGCACGCCGGTGCTCACTCCTGCGGTGCTCCTCGATCTGAGCGAGGGCGTCGTCCAGGTCTAGCGCGGTCGACACCGCGCCCAACTCCAGTCCCAGTTGCACCATCGAGAACGCCACCTCGGGCGAGATCCCCACGACCACGGTATGAGCCCCGCGCAGCCGACTCGAATATGCAATGGCCCGCAGGGTCCTGGTCGCGAACGAATCCATGACATCCAGCGCGCTCACATCGATGATCACCCCCTGGGCCCTGGCGTCGCCCACCTGCCCGGTCAAGCGATCGCGCAAGGCCAGAAGCTCCGCGTCCGTCTGCTCCAGCTGGATGGAGGCAATCAAGACGTCGCCTAGCTTCAGGATGGGAACCGACATGGCGAAAGCTCAGGCCTGGGAAGACAAAGAGGGAGAGGGAATCCGTTGTTCCACCCGAGAGACCTGGTAACCGATGAGACGCTCGGCCTCCTCGATTCCGCCCTGGAGATCGCCGATCGTCTGCAGGCCGGCCAGATCGACCCCGAGATTGACGAGCGTCTGGGAAACCTCAGCCGATAGCCCGGTCACGATGACGGTCGCCCCCATGAGCCGAGAGGCGGCCACGGTTTGAAGAAGGTGATTGGCCACCTTCGTGTCGACGGCGCTAACCCCGGTGACGTCCATCACCACGACCTTCGCCCGGTTGGCGCGGATCGCGTGCAGAAGACCCTCGGTCAGCATCCGCGCGCGGTGGGTGTCGATCGTCCCGATGATCGGCAGCATGAGCAGGCGGTCGCGGATCTGCAGCACCGGTGTGGTCAGCTCGCGGATGGCCTCCTGCTGGCGACTGATGACCCGCTCGCGCTCGAACACCATCACGTCGACGATGATCCCGATGTCGAAGAAGGCGACCTTGTTCAGCGACATGAAGTCCTCGAAGGCCTCGCCGCCGGCGGTGGCGTTCGCGAGCAGGGTGCTGCCCATCCTGCTCAACAGGTCGTGGAAGGCGCCCAGGAACAGGCGCATCTCCAACCCGGCGCGGCTGTAGAGCCTGCCAAGCTTGATCCGCTGCTGCGCGTATTCGCTGCCGTACTGCCCGCCCACCATGGCTACCAGGTGCTGCAGCTTCAGCCGGCGCGCTTGCTCGACCGCGTCGCGGTTGCGCATGAACTCCCGGGCCTCATCCAGTTCCCCGAGATAATCGAAGAACGCGGCGGTGTACTCCTCGATGTGACTGAGGATGGGCTCTCGGGCGCGTGCAATTCGCGCCAGATCGTCCGATTCCAAGCCGACGGCCTCGAGTCGCCGCTCGATGGCCTGTTCGGACAGAAGTCCCATTTCCCGCGCGACCGCGTTGTCCGCTTCCGACACCAGATCATTCGCCATCGTCGCCCTCGCTTTTTAGAGCCGGCAGCAGGCCTTCTGTCGGTGCAGCCCGGTGCGCTCCCAGAGGGATCAAACCTCAAAGTGGAGCGACAGTCAACGCTGTGGCTCGCAGGGTAGGAGCGACAGTCAACGCTGTCGCTCGCAGGGTAGCTTTATCAGCCAGCGCCGGCGGGGGCCGCCAAGCGACGTGACAGCACCGTCGGGCGCCCGGGAGTGCCGCACCAGGACGGCGCGGCCACACCGACGGCTAGCCAAGATACCTAGCTTGTCGAGCCCCAACGCCGACGCGGTTAAGGCGATCGCGCCCAGGCCACGCAGAACCAGCTAGGCGCCGCCGCCGGCGTCAGCTCCAGCGCGCCTGCCAATCGAGCCCCGCGCCGGCTTCTCCTCCCACCGCCAGGCTGTCTGCGACCAGATTCGACTCTGGCGACGCCCGCCGCCCTACCCTCTCCGGCCTGCTGACCGCAGAGTGCCATTTAGCCGACCGGTTGTCTGCACCACTCTCGCCCCGGGATCCCGGCTAGCCTTCACACCGATCGCGTCCTGGTCGCTCGACAGCCGGTCCGCCTTGGAATCGTATCTGGTGGGGGATGGCGCAATCCTGACGCGTGAAGGGTGCGCCATCCGGTTGCAGTCGGTACGCACGAACGACGTCCTCACACGGGAGCAGGGGGACCGATATAGTCCACCGCTATCGGTCTCCTGCACCCTTCTAACTCCGCCGCGCGGGAACGGGCGTCGCCTCGATGTTGCAGCCGATCATATTGCGCTGGCAGGCACTATCGTGCACCGTGTCGCCGAGCGGATGCCCTACGGGATGTCCTGACAGCTCATGATGCGGGTGCCGGTGCTTGTAATAGGGCGCCGTAGGTGGTGGCGCGGCTCTGCCACACCTAGGATGGTCCGGTAGAGAGTATTGCGTTGTAGCTCAGCGACGAGTGAGTCTCCTGGTACC
>Ga0105237_10006508_pt1 | contig 12939 bp, 13 predicted proteins | sample KBSC24metaG_FD_81520 | JGI IMG/M metagenome (GOLD analysis project Ga0105237, IMG submission 81520) | Corn rhizosphere microbial communities from Kellogg Biological Station, Michigan, USA - KBS C2-4 metaG | ecosystem: Host-associated > Plants > Roots > Rhizosphere > Soil | place: Michigan, USA...
AAAATCCTGTGGGGCGGCCAATCCTGGCCGCAGCCGCCTTTCCAGGCGGCTAGACCCGCTGAAAGCGGGCCTGCGGGCAGGATTGCCCGCTCCACTAAGCAGGATGCAGCGAATCTTTCACGGATCCCCAAGCAAGCGGGCCGGATTCCCCAATGCTAAAAGCACTAGGCTTAGAAGGTCGTTAGTCCGCTGTACCAACCGAAAATGGTTTGACCCGAGACAGCCACCAGCAGAGCCGCGGCGCCCAGAAAGGTGCCGAAGGGTAGTTGGTACGTGTTGGGATCCTGCTTCGTTGCTTTGATATAGATGAAGCCGAGGATGGAGCCCGCGATCGACCCCAAGATCAGCGTCATCAGGGCGTAGCGCAGGCCGAGAAATGCGCCCACCATGGCGATCAGTTTGACATCTCCGAGACCCAGCCCTTCGCGCTTGCGAATGATCTCGTAGATCTTGCCGCCCCCCCAGAGAAACAGCGCCGGAAGGAAGGCGCCAACCACTGATTCCGCAATCCAGTGGTAACGGCCAGTGACCTCATGACCTCCGAAAATCCAGAGCAGCGCGCCGCCGGTAATGTCGGGAACCGGTACGAACACCGCAAAGATCAGCCCGATCACGACTCCGCCCTTGGTCAATTCGTCAGGCAGCAGGCGCTTCTCGAGGTCGCTGAACATCAGGCCCACGATCATCGCGGTGAAGATGCACATCTTCGCGGCGTTCGCATTCGGCCCGACCGTATACACGAAGAAGAACCACAGCAGACCAACGGTGAGCTCGACGATCGGGTATCGGATAGAAATGTGGCGTCCGCAGTAGCGGCACCGGCCGCGCAACAAAATGTAGCTGAGCACGGGAACGTTGTCGTACCAGGAGATGATTTTCCGGCAGCGTACGCAGTGCGAGCGCGGCTTCACTACGGAGCGGCCGCGGGGCCACCGATGAACACAGACGTTGAGGAAACTTCCGGCAATCAGGCCGAACAGAAGAGCGACGATGGCTTCGATCAATAGAGCACCTGCCGGTAAACCTCTATGGTACGGCGGACCATCTGGTCTACCGTGAATTTATCTATGACGGTCTGCCGGGCCGTCCGGCCGATGGTCCGGGCTATTTCGGGGTTATCCAGCAGGCGGCGAATCGCGGCGGCAATCTCTTCCGGCCGATTCTCCACCAGCACGCCGTTCTGATCCGATTGGATGATCTCCGCCAGGCCGCCGATGTTGCTGGCAATCACTGGAACGGCGGCGGACATCGCCAGCAGTGCTCCTGACCCCAAGCCCTCGCTATAGGTGACGTAGACCAGCAGCGAAGCGTGGCGAAGATCGTTTTCCAAGTCAGCGGAAAAGTGCAAAGTCACTCCAGCGAGCTTCGCGGCCTCCATCGCAAGGCCAGCGCCTTTCTGTGGATCGTGGACATTTCCGGGAGCGATGATGCGGGACGGCGTAGCCACATCGAGAACCGGTACACCATCGTAGACCACAGAGATCTTGTCTTCAGGAACGCCACCCTCCATCAGCACCGACTTCACGAATTCGGATACGGCGATGTAATGCGTGGCCGTACTGTACTTCCATTTGGACCCAACCGGAAAAGACACGCGGCGGGCAACCACCAGCGGCTTGCCTCGTACCACCGCACCGAGATTGTGCGAATGGGAATCATGGGCATGAATCAGGTCGTTGCGGCGGGACAGCATGACGGCCCTTGTGAACCCGATCGGTTCCACACACCAGCCAGCCTTCCGGGCTGCTACGTAGAGTGGTTCGTCCGGGCATGCCAGGAGTGTCGATTCCACGCCCGCGGCCGCCAGTCCTGCGATGAGACGCAGCACCTGGTGCTGGCCGCCACGCATCTCCTTTCCCGCGTCGAGGTGCAGGATGCGCATCAGCTCATGATTCTCGCTTTGGAGTATTTCAGGAAGGTGTAGAAGGCCGCCATGTAACAGATCGTGAGACCTTCAATGCCATCGAGGAATCCGCGCTGGAGAAAGTATGCCTTGAAAAACGTCCACGCGGGATCGATCACCACCCGCGTGAGCGGTACTTTCACTTTCCGGGAAGCTAACTCCTGGGCCGCCAGTGTGGTGTAACGATCGAGCGTCCTCAGGTGTTCCGAGAGGGAATCGCAGGTGAAGTGCAGCAGGTTGCTTTCGAGGTGCCCGACATGGCCTGCGCACTGCACGCTTTCGTGCACGAAATCTCCCACCCATTTAGCCTTGGCGCGGTGATAGAGACGGATCTTGCGATCGGGATACCAGCCGGAGTGGAGGATCCATCGGCCGAGATAGCGAGCCATTCTCGGCATGGTATATGCGTCATATTGCGGACCGCTTTTCTTAACGCTCCAGATCTCGGCTTCGAGGGACTCGCTCAACGCCTCGTCTGCGTCAAGCGAGAGTATCCAATCATGGGCGGCCTGTTCGGCGGCCCAGTTTTTCTGGCCGGCATACCCACGCCATCCGGCCTCGATCACGCGCACGCCCAACTTTTCTGCCAGTTCCACGGTGCGATCGGTGGAGCCCGAATCGACGATCAGAATCTCATCCGCGCAGCGCAGGCTTTCAATCGCTCTCGCGATGTTGCGCTCCTCATTGAGCGTGATGATGGTCGCCGTGATCTTCATCCGAATGGTCCTGTTGGCCACTCAAGGGGATGAAAAGCTAGAATGTACCGCTCCTTCGTAGTCGCGGCTCGGTAGACGTGCGCGCGAGTGTTTCCGAGCCGCGACCGCAAGGGAGCGGTCCTGACGTTTACCGGCTCGGTAACAAAGGGAATCCACAGTCTATCCAGGCGGCGCGCGTAAGCAAGCGATTTCACAGGTTTCCGTTTCCTAGAGTCCGCCGGCACTGATCGGATCGTAGATGAAACAGAGAATGAAAATGATGAGAGCGAGCAGGCCCAACTTCTTACGGCCGGTGCGAATTTCGATGGGGTCATCGATAACAGGATGCCGGCGACCCAGAAACAACAGCAATACGCCGAGAAGAATCCAGCCATACCAGAATCGTCCGAGAGGCAGCAAAACAAAACAGAAGATCTTCGAGATGGTCTTATGACGCCGCGGGAAAAAGGAGTAGAAAATGTGTCCGCCGTCCAACTGCCCGATCGGCAGCAGGTTCATGGCGGTGGCGAACATTCCCACCCAGGCGGCGCGCGCCACCGGATGGAGGTAGATGTCCACCGTCCGTACTCCCGGGAAAATCGCGCTCTCCATCAACCACTGCAATAACGGGACACCGAAATGCAAGCTGCCCTGAAAACTGATTCCCGGGATCACCTTGGAAAACGCCAGCCCCACGCCCAGCGCCGGCAGCAGAAATACGAAGCCGGCCAACGGCCCTGCAATCCCGATGTCGAACAAAACCGGCTTGGAATAGATCGGGGAGCGAACCCGGATGAACGCGCCGAAAGTACCGAGGAGGGGCGACGGCATGAAATACGGCAGGCTGGCATCGACGCGATGGTACATCGCGGCCAGATAGTGTCCGAATTCGTGCGCCAGTAGGGTCGCCAGTAGTGTCAGCGAGTAAGGCAGACCCCGAAGGAGAAACGCGGGGTGCTTCCAGAAGGAGAGAAACAGGTCGAGGCTGTTTTCGACGTCGAAAGGCACGTTGCGGTCGAAATCCGCCTGCATGGCTGCCCCCACGACCGTCGTGGTGAACAGCGTAATCGCGAACAACAGGCAATAAAGCCAATAGCGCTCGCGACTTCCGGTCTTCTCGAGCGAAGCATGGGGCCCCTGAACGCCCGTTTCGGCGTAAATCGGATACGGCGCAGGGGAAAAATCCTGAGGGGACACGGTACCTGCCGCTGGCAGTTGGATTTACTGCAGCGTCTGTAACTCCTTGCCCGGCTTGAAGCGAACGGCCTTCCCGGGAGGAATGGAGACTTCCGCTCCCGTGCGCGGATTGCGGCCGATCCCGGTCTTGCGAGGCTTCACGTTGAAGACGCCAAAGCCACGCAACTCAATGCGATCGCCCTGCTCTAGGGCCTTTTTCATCGATTCAAAAACTGTCTCAACGGCCATTTCGGCTTTGGTCTTGGTAATTCCGGTCCGGTTGACGACCTCGTTGATGATGTCCAGTTTGATCAAAACAGCCTCCTTCTCAGAGCATCCGGGGTGCGGTACGCTGCGGCGGGCTGGGGTGAGTCTGGTTCCCGCATCAGTCAACCACATGATAGGATTGAATTTATACCCATGTCAAGCGAGCATTCTTCGGGCCTGCTGGCGCCGGTGACCAGCGAGGAATTCCGGCGAGCCTGCGGACGATTCCCGACCGGGGTCACGATTGCCAGCGTGCTCGACTCGGATGGGTCTCCTCACGGCCTCACCGTGAGCTCGTTTAGTTCGGTTTCGCTCCACCCTCCCCTGGTTTCCATCTGCCTCGGCCACGGCGTCAAAATCATTGATTTATTTCGGGCTTCACGCTATTTCGGGCTTAATATCCTGTCCGTCGATCAGGAGTATTTGTCGGAGCGCTTCGCACGCCACGATGGCGATCGTTTCTTCGAGATCCCCTGGCGCCGCGGCAAAACCGGTGTTCCCTTACTCCCGTCCGTACTGGCCAACATCGAGTGTGAAGTGGAGCAGCGAGTGACGGCGGGCGATCACGATATCTTTGTAGCCAAGATGGTTGGCGCGGAGGCAGTGGATGGCGAACCGCTCATCCACTTCACCGGCCGCTATCGCGCTTTAGCCGAATGATCGACCGTACCCACGACCCGAAACTCGAGAGTTGGGTTGAGTCCGCGAATCAAGCCGGCTGCGATTTTCCCATCCAGAATTTGCCGTTCGTTACCTTCCGCCGTTTGGATGAAATCCAGCCGACCTTGGGCGTCGCGATCGGCGACCATATCCTGGACGTCACGGTGTTCGGAATCAAATCGATGGAAGAGTTGCTGTCGCACACGCAGCGGCAGCGCGCCGAAGTTCGGCAGGAGATCTGTCATTTGCTGGAGCGCGGAGCACCGACACGAGTCGATCTGCTTACGCCCATCGCGGATACCGAACTTCTGCTGCCCCACGCAATTCCTGACTATTCCGACTTCTACGCTTCCATCCACCACGCGACGAACGTGGGGCGCATGTTCCGTCCGGACAATCCGCTGCTGCCCAACTATAAGTGGATGCCAGTGGGGTATCACGGACGTGCGTCGTCGGTTGTTGTGAGCGGGACTCCGATTCGCCGGCCCTCCGGCCAGATCCTGCACGATCCTGCCGGTCCTCCGGTCTACGCTCCGTCGGAGCGCCTCGACTACGAGTTGGAAATTGGCGCCTTCGTGGGCTCGAGCCCGTCCGATCTGGTCGGCGTGTGTCTGTTGAATGACTGGTCGGCCCGCGACATTCAGGCTTGGGAGTATCAGCCGCTGGGACCCTTCCTGGCGAAGAGCTTTGCGACGTCGATCTCGCCGTGGGTGGTGACGATGGAAGCACTCGAGCCGTTTCGCGTAGAGCACGAGCACCGGCCCGAGACACTGCCCCATTTGCGAGTGTCGGAAGCCGCGGCGTTCGACATCACGCTCGAAGTATGGCTCCGGACGGCGCAAATGCGAGAGCCCGTCCGGCTCAGCCGCAGCAACTTCTCATCGATGTACTGGACGCTGGCGCAGATGCTGGCGCATCACACCTCGAATGGCTGTCCCATGCGAGCAGGAGATTTGATCGGCAGCGGCACCGTGTCGGGCCCGGAAAAAGAGAATCGCGGCTGCCTGCTGGAGCTGACTTGGGGCGGTAAAGACCCTCTCACTTTACCCACGGGTGAAACGCGGCGATTCCTCGAAGATGGCGACGAGGTAATCCTGCGCGGATGGTGCGAGGGTCACGGAGCGCGGCGGATCGGCTTGGGCGAATGCCGCGGCGTGATTGAAGCTTGACCGCGAATTCAGACATTCGTGGCTATGGATGTGGATGAAGATGCCAAACCGTAGCGGCACAAATGCACCGCTCCTTCGCGCAGTCGCGGTTCAGTAGATTCACAACTGTTACGGATTTTCGCCCTGTGCTGAGGCATCTTCAACGGAGTTCCGAATGGACCTACTCTACCCGCTCGGTAGTTCGCGCGCTTCCGAGCTGCGACCGCGAGGGAGCGGTACCATAGATCTCGAAAGCCGCAGGAGGCTCATGAGCGACCGCATCGAGTTCGAAATTGTTTGCCCCAACGACCACAATCAGACGGTTTCATTCACCGAGAAAGAATTCGAAGAAGATCTGAAATCCGGTACGTTAGTTCATCACTGCAATACATGCGATACGAACTGGCCGCCCTCCGCTGAGGAGATCGCCAAAATTCGGAAACTGTTCGCGAAGAACTCAAACTAGCCTGCGACTCCTATAATAAAAACTCAGCATGTCTTCCGCTTCTCCCGAACAAATCGCGCGCTATGAGCCCGTGATCGGCCTCGAAGTTCACGTACAACTGGCCACCGCCACCAAGATTTTCTGTGGTTGTCCCGCCAACTTCGGAGCGCCTCCCAACACCAACGTCTGTCCGGTCTGCCTCGCGCTTCCGGGCGCTCTTCCGGTGCTCAGCCGCGAAGCCGTCGAACTCGCCATTAAAGGCGGGCTCTCCCTCAACTGCCAGATTCGGCCGCAGTCGCGATTCGCGCGCAAGAACTACTTCTATCCCGACTCCCCCAAGGGTTACCAGATCTCGCAATACGACGAACCGCTTGCTGAGCACGGCTACGTCGATATCGTCGTGGACGGCGTCCAGAAGCGCATCGGCGTCACCCGCGTCCACATGGAAGACGACGCCGGCAAGAGCATTCACGACGGATTCAAGGACTCCGCCCGCTACTCGTACGTCGATCTGAATCGGTGCGGCACGCCGCTCATCGAAATCGTCAGCGAACCCGACATGCGCAGTTCCGCCGAGGCCTACGCTTACCTGTCGGAGGTGAAGCAGGTGCTCCAGTTCGTCGAGGTCTCGACCTGCGACATGGAAAAGGGCCACCTGCGATGCGATGCAAATGTCTCCGTACGTCTGAAGGGCGCAGAGAAGTTCGGCACCAAGGCCGAAGTCAAGAATCTCAACTCCTTCCGCTTTCTGCGGCAGGCCCTCGATTACGAGATTGCGCGCCAGGTGGCGCTGCTCGAAAGCGGCGGACGCGTCGTCCAGGAGACCCGTCTTTACAATCCCGATCTCGATGAGACCTTCACCATGCGCAGTAAGGAAGACGCGCATGACTATCGCTACTTCCCCGAGCCCGATCTCGCCCCAGTGCGCGTCAGCGAGAAGTGGCTCGCCGACGTGAAGAGCACCATGCCCGAGTTGCCTGCGACCAAGCGCAAGCGCTTCGTCGAAGAGTACGGACTGCGCGATTACGATGCCGAAGTCCTGACCGCCAATCGTCCCGCCAGCGAATACTACGAGACGGTGGCGCGCGTTTCGGGCGAGCCCAAGATTGCCGCCAACTGGGTGATGGGAGACTTGATGGCGCTCCTCAAAGCCGAGGGCAAGGAAATCTCCGTCTCGCCAGTCGTTCCGGAACTTCTTGGCGACCTCCTGAAGATGATCGTCAAGGAAGAGATCTCCGGCAAACTCGCCAAGGAAGTCTTTCCGAAAATGTTTCTCTCGGGCGAGAGCGCCAGCGTCATCATGGAGCGCGAAGGACTCAGACAGATCAGCGATACCGGCGAACTTGATCGCATCATCGCTGAAGTGATTGCCACGAACCCGAAACAGGTCGATCAGTACCGCGGCGGTAAAGCCACCGTCATCAATTTCCTGGTAGGCCAGGTCATGCGCGCCAGCCGTGGCCAGGCCAACGTGACCGTCGTCACGACACTCTTGAAGCGAGCACTAGGCACGGGGGAAACATGCTGAAAGTAGGCGACGAAGCGCCCGACATCAAGGTCGCTACCGATTCCGGAGAGGAGTTCCAACTCTCCGACATGCGCGGCAAGCGCGTTGTGCTGTACTTCTACCCCAAGGCCGACACGCCGGGCTGCACGGTGGAGGCCTGCGAATTTCGCGACGACCTGAAGAAGTTTGCGAGGAAGGATACGGCGATCGTCGGCGTCTCGCCCGACAAACCCACGGCCCAGGCGAAGTTCAAGACCAAATACGACCTTCCCTTCACGCTCCTCGCCGACGAGGACAAGGCCGCCGCTCATGCTTACGGCGTCTGGAAAGAAAAGAACATGTATGGCAAGAAGGTCATGGGCATTGAGCGCACCACCTTCGTAATCGGGCCTGACGGTAAGATCGAGAAAATCTACAACAAGGTGAAGGCGAAGGGCCACGCCACCGCAGTGCTGGATGCCCTTGGATAGTGCGACGCGCCCCTGAAAGACGCTTCAAAAAGCTTGAGGAAGTACCGCTCTCCCTGGCGGTCCCATCTCTGTAACGGTAACGAATCTACCGAGCCGCGACTGCGAAGGAGCGGTACATTCTAGTTTTTCATCCCATTGAGTGGCCTGCAGGGCCATTCGGAAGTCCGGACGGTCACGTCTCGCTACCATAGCAATCTTCTGAGCCGCGATCGCCAGATCGCGACCTAGTGCTTAGCCGTCGGAGGCAGCCCCTTGCGGGTATCTCCACTTCCGCGCGGCACCTCTGACACCGGGGCCAGCGAAGCCGGCATTCGCAAGATATTGACCGCCGCAGTCCCATCGCGACCCGCCATCAACGGCAATTTGAACCGCTTCGTGGCCGGATCGTAAACCATCGTGCCGGCGTTCCCGCTCACCACAGAAGCGATCGGCTCATACGGCGAGTACCCCTCGATCGTGTGCACGCCATCGCCCTTGGCAAACGTCACGGTCAGGTGCACGATCCCATCGTCCGTAAGCGAACTGACCCGCTTCTTCCCCATCGTGACAAACTGTCCGGTGTCGCCGATAATCGCCATTCCCGAAAGCCCGATCGGCGCCGCCACCTGGTAGATATACCCGTCTGCAATCGGCAGGTTCAACATTTCTTGCGGATCGACGACGCGCCCCGTCCCGCCGCGTCCGTCGAACAGGTAAGCCGGCTGCGTGACACCCGCATCCGCCAGTCGGAACGTCGCCAGCGTGTTGGCGGCCTGCGGATAGGCAAAGATGTAGTTCGTTCGCAGTGTGCCGAAGTCGCTGTAAGTCGAGGCAACAATCGGCGCCTGGAGATTGCGTGAATCGTTCAGGAAACTCACATCGATCGGCGTCAGCGGCACGTCCGGCTTTACGATCACGCCGTCCGCCCGCACCGCGCGCAGCAGGTTTGCAGGGCTGAACGCACCAATCCGGTCGCCCACGCCCACCGGTCCGGCCGATAACGTCGACAGCAGCAGATTGTCGGTTTCCACACTCATCATCACGTCTGCGAACGGGTAAACACCCAGCGCGCTCGCCAACCGCGAAGCATACAGGAACGATCTCCACCGCGTATGGTCGAAGCGATCTTCACTGACCCGTATCGATGTGACGTTGTTGTATCCGGCGCTTTGCAGGAAATGCCTTCCCGATGGCATGCAGTATTGGATCGTAATATTCTGTGCCGCCAGCGACTTCGACATGTTGTCGAGGAAGGCTTCCGGATCGGTCAGATTGAAATCGGTCTGCGCTCGGTTGTACAGCCAGTCTTGTTCATACGTCTTAACCCCCGAAATCACCAGGTAGTTCGCTACCTCGTCCCAGAATCGCGAGTCCGTCGAAACGTTGCCCGACATCCGATACAGCTGCCGGTACGGGCTGGTGGGATCGATCCACCGCGAGTGCGTCACCAGCGAAGTCGACATTCCGTGTTGAAAATTAGCCAGCGTGGCTGGAAATAAGAAGGGCGCTGCTAAATATTGATAAATCCCGTCGTTATGGTCGATCCAGTCGGCGCCGGCGCCTTTCGGATAAAACCAGCTGTCCAACTGCAAATACCCCAGGGAAACACCGCGTTTGTCAAAATCGCGTTTGATGGCCGACAGCGTCCCGGAATAATCCATCCCCGCTTCCGTCGAATAGTAATAAGTAGACCCGGCGTCAGTCCAATAGCCGACGCGATTCAACGTCACGTCGCCATCGTTGGCCGGACGCGTCTTCCCATGCAGATCGGTCATCGCGTGTCCCCACGTATCGAACGCGCGGTTGATTCCGTTTTCGATCACCAGCATCGTCTGTTGCGAGAAGCCCGCTGGAAGTGTCGCGATCTTGGGCGAGAGGCCACTATTCAATTCGGCATTCGGACCCCAGGCCGTGCTCGCTACCATGGCGTGCGTCACCGGCGAGACCACAAACGTGTTGGCATCCGGATCGAAGAAAACCCAGGGACTGTCCTCGGCGTACCCGAAGAATGTCGGAAATCCGAACATCCCGGCATAATTCACGTGACCCAAGACTTTCGGATATTGGCTAAAGGAAGGAAATGTGACAATGTTCGGCGCATCCGAGGGGTTGCTTAAGGTGAACAGCACGACCTTTTGATTGAAATAGGCCCGGATGGCACCGTGCCGCGCTCCGGCAGCCTGGAAATCGAATGAGATCTCCCGGTACGGACCCATCGTATCCACACCCGAAGTGGAGTATAAGTTATTGACGGGGACGCCCGTCTTACCGGCAAATTTCCAAGCCGGCGAGATCACGGAAACCGTATAGTCCCCGCTCGTATCCAGTGTCACGGTAAGGCTGTCTGCGCCTTGGATTGTGACGTTAGTTGTTGCAAGTAAAGGGATGGCCGAGATGATGGAAACCAGGCATACGACGAACCGGGGAAATACGACGTGGTATGAGAACATGCGAGCCCGAAAATGTAATAAACCTCACACAGCGTACCACGGATTTCCACAGGCTGTAAGTTTGACCAACGTAAACTTTGGGAACTCGTTTTTGGCCGCTTGTTAGCATGTAGGGGTGCCGCGCTATGCCGCCATCGACATTGGCAGCAATTCGATCCGCATGGAGGCCGCCGAAGTCGTTCCCGGCCAACCCGCCCGAATCCTCGCGTCGGATCGGGAAGTTACCCGGCTTGGTGAAAGCGTCTTCCGTACCGGAATAGTTAGCGAAGAGCCGCTACGAATCACTTGTTCCGTCCTGGCGCGCATGGCCGCCCACTTCCGTCGCCTGGACGTAGTGGGCGTCCGCGTCGTTGCCACCAGCGCGATTCGTGACACTGGGAATCAGCGTGAGTTCCTCGCCCGCGCTTCTGAAGCCGCAGGTACGCCCGTCGAGATCATCTCCGGCCGCGAGGAAGCCCGCCTGATCTACCTGGGTGTCGAGAGTGGCTGGCCTCAGGCTGGAAAGCGCACCCTGATCATCGATATCGGCGGGGGTAGCGCCGAGATCATCGCCGGCGAGAATGGCCATCTGCGCGAGGCTTTCTCCAAGCCCCTGGGCGCCGTCCGGCTGCGCGAAAACTTCCTCGTCGAAGACCCGCCCGAACCGCGCCGCCTCAACCAGATGCAGCAGTACATCCGCGAGAAACTCGCGCCTATCGTGACGCGCTTGGGCCGTACCGGGTGGGACCGCATCATCGCTACCTCCGCCACAGCCTCAGCAGTCGCCAGCGCCATCGCGCGTATCCCGCGAGGCCAACGTGAAGACATCGACCGTCTTCGTATATCCACCACCCAAGTCCGCAAACTCTACGAGCGGATCGCGGAACTCAACCTCATCGGTCGCCGCCGCATCACCGGCATCGGGCCGCGTCGCGCCGAGATCATCGTTCCTGGCGTCGCGGTCCTGTTGGAATTCCTCAAGGAGTTCTCGCTGCCCGCATTCTTCTACTCGCGTGCCGGCGTTCGCGACGGCATCATCGCCGATCTCGCCTCGCGCAATGTAGGCGCCGAAATCTCACGTCTCAGCCGCGAGCAGCGCGCCGAGGTCGAAGCCATGTGCCGCCGCTATGGAGTCCCATTGGAGCACGCCCGCAAAGTGGCGCATATCGCCGGCCTGCTCTTCGGCGCCCTGGAGCCGTTGCACTCCCAGCCACCCTCGGCCGGCAGGCTGCTGGAAGCCGCCGCTTATCTGCACGATGTCGGACACTTCGTCTCGAGCGTGAGCCATCACAAGCATTCCTATTACCTGGTCGCTCACTCCGACATGCCGGGCTTCACCGATCGCGAGCGGGTCCTGGTCGCGACGCTCTGCCGCTACCATCGCAAAGCAATGCCTGGCACGACCCACGGCGCATACCAATCCCTCAATGCCGAAGAGAAGCGCCTCGTGATGCTGATGATTCCCATCCTCCGCCTGGCGGACGGCTTGAATCGGGGCAACGGGAACGCCGTGCAAGGTGTGGCCTGCCGATTGCTAGACGACGAGGTTGTGCTACACGTGCTATCTCAAGGCGGCATCGATCTTCAACAATGGGCAGCCGAGCGAACCGGAGAAGCCTTCCGGCAAGTCTACAGTCGGCCCGTCTCCGTGACGCAGGCGCGAAACTGACATGCGTCAATTCGTGCAGAGTGAGACTGCCGCCCTCCTCGAGAAATTCTCCACGAAGCTGGAAGCGACGGCCGACTCCGCGGACGCGCACGCCATTCACGATCTGCGCGTCAGCATTCGACGGCTCAGCCGCTGCCTGCGCGTCTTCTCCGAATACTACCCTCGGCACTCCTGGAAGAAGGTGCGCAAACAGCTTTCGAAACTCATGGACTACGCCGGAGCGGCGCGCGACTGCGATATCGCCATCGAGCTCCTTGGGGAGGCAAAGGTCTCCGCAAGCTCTTCGCTCATCGTGACGCTACAGAAGCGTCGTCAGGAAGCAGGCGACGATCTTCAAAAAGCTAGCCAGCGATGGATAGACGCCGACATCGCCAAAAAGTGGCGCAAGAAGCTCGATCTCTAATGGCGAACTAGAATGTACCGCTCCTTCGCCATCGCGGCTCGGTAGACGTGCGCGCGAATGTTTCTGAGCCGCGACCGCAAGGGTCTGTGAAAAAATCCTGTGGGGCGGCCAATCCTGGCCGCAGCCGCCTTTCCAGGCGGCTTTGAGCCGGCTAAAAGCCGGCTGCGGGCAGGATTGCCCGCCCCACT
>Ga0105237_10006510_pt1 | contig 12935 bp, 14 predicted proteins | sample KBSC24metaG_FD_81520 | JGI IMG/M metagenome (GOLD analysis project Ga0105237, IMG submission 81520) | Corn rhizosphere microbial communities from Kellogg Biological Station, Michigan, USA - KBS C2-4 metaG | ecosystem: Host-associated > Plants > Roots > Rhizosphere > Soil | place: Michigan, USA...
AAAATAGAAAAAGAATTGGCCGTGGTACAGGTTCTGGCCGTGGCGGTACGTCAACTCGTGGCCACAAAGGCGCCGGTTCACGTTCGGGTACAAGCACTAAAATAGGTTTTGAAGGCGGTCAGATGCCTTTGCAGCGTCGTGTTCCTAAGGTTGGATTTAAGAATCCTAACCGTACGGAGTATGTAAGCGTAAACCTTGATGCTTTACAAAAATTAGCTGAAGAACATAAAGTTTCTGCAGTTGATTTTGCAACTTTGAAAGAACATGGTTTGGTGTCCCGCAATGACCTGGTAAAGATCCTGGGCCGCGGTGAACTGAAAGCCAAGTTGGAAGTTAAGGCTCATGCATTTTCTGCTACGGCTCAAAAAGCTATTGAAGCAGCTGGTGGTACTATCGTAAAGTTGTAAATCCCAATGAGGAAATTTTTCACTACAATATCCAATATCTGGAAAATCGATGATTTAAGAGTGCGTATTACTAACACACTCTTATTTCTTTTAATATACCGCATCGGATCATTCGTGGTTCTGCCGGGTGTTATTTACTCAACTTTAAATTCGCAAAAGCAAAAAGAAGGTATACTTAACCTGATCAATATGTTTTCGGGAGGTGCGTTTTCACATGCCTCTATTTTTGCGTTGGGGGTAATGCCTTATATCTCTGCATCCATCGTGGTGCAGTTATTGGGTATCGCGGTGCCTTACTTTGCCAAATTACAGAAGGAAGGCGAAAGCGGCCGTAACAAGCTGAACCAGTGGACCCGTTACCTAACCATAGGTATCACGGCATTACAGGCTATCGGTTACATCCGTTCGCAGATCAGACCTGAACAGGTTAGTCCTGCGTTGGGTATGGCAGCGTTTACTATATTATCGATCTTCGTACTAACTGCAGGCACATTATTCGTAATGTGGCTGGGTGAAAAAATTACTGATAAAGGTATCGGCAACGGTATTTCCATGGTAATCATGGTGGGTATCATCGCGCAGTTACCGGGGGCATTCTTAACAGAGTTATCCGTACGTAACGGTGGGAAAGGCGGCCTGGTTACCTTCATCGTTGAAATTATAGCGTTGATTGGTGTGGTTATGTTTACCATCCTGATCGTGCAGGGAACGAGGAAGATTGCCGTGCAGTATGCCAAGCGCATCGTGGGTAATAAGCAATACGGTGGTGTGCGTCAGTACATCCCATTGAAAGTAAATGCGGCAGGTGTAATGCCGATCATCTTCGCGCAGGCTTTGATGTTTATACCGGCAACTATACCGCAGTTTTTCCCGTCAACCGGGACTAACCCGATTGTGATGTCGTTAGCTAATTACAATTCATGGGCGCACAATTTATTGTTCGCGTTCCTGATTATCATATTCACTTATTTCTATACGGCTATCACCATCAATCCTAACCAGATGGCGGATGATATGAAGAAGAACGGTGGCTTTATACCGGGTGTTAAACCAGGTAAGGCAACGGCAGATTTTATTGATGGGGTGATCTCGAGGATCACGTTACCAGGTTCTATTTTCCTGGCCATTATCGCGATCATACCTGCCATTGCTTCAAGCATCGGTATCAATACCTTATTTGCAAGATTCTTCGGTGGTACATCACTGATCATTCTTGTGGGTGTTGTGCTGGATACTTTACAACAGATAGAAAGCCATTTGCTGATGCGCCACTATGATGGCTTGATGAAGACCGGCCGTATAACCGGACGTACCGCGATACCTACTTCTGCAGGGACAGCGCCGCCGGCTATCTAAATTATAAGCATGTCGAAGATCAATTATAAGTCTGTCGAAGAGATAGAACTCATAAGAAAAAGTTCTTTACTTGTTTCTCAAACACTGGGCGAGATCGCTAAGGTGATCCGGCCCGGTGTTAAAACCATCGAATTAAATAAACTTGCCGAAACATTTATCCGTGATAACGGGGGAGTGCCGGCATTCCTTAACTACAACGGATTCCCTTATTCACTTTGCATATCTCTTAACGACCAGGTAGTACATGGTTTCCCGAGCCAGCATGTTTTGATCGAGGGTGACCTGGTATCTGTAGACTGTGGCGTGGTACTAAATAAGTACTATGGTGATTCGGCCTATACCTTTGCTATTGGCGAAGTAGATGAGGTTACTCAAACACTGATGCGGGTTACTAAAGAGTGCCTGTACCTGGGTATTGAAAAAGCAGTAGCAGGTATGCGTATAGGTGATATCGGGTACGCGGTACAGGAACATGCTGAAAAGCATGGGTTTGGTGTGGTGAAGGAACTGGTTGGCCACGGTGTTGGCACCCACCTGCATGAAAAACCCGAAGTGCCTAATTATGGCAAACGCGGCGCGGGCAGCAAACTGGAAGAGGGAATGGTGATCGCGATTGAGCCGATGATCAATGCCGGGCGTGCAGGGGTGAAGTTTTGGAATGATGGCTGGACGGTATCAACCGTAGATAAAAAGCCATCGGCACATTACGAGCATACAGTGGCGATAAATAAGGGCAAAGCCGACATACTTTCGACGTTTTCTTTTATTGATGAAGTTTTAAAAGAAAAAGTAAATAATTAGAAAAAATTTATTTAATTTTGCAACCCGGTTTTAGGGCGGATAATAGAGTAATAATCAGTAAAATATGGCTAAACAATCTTCGATTGAACAGGACGGTACGATTCGGGAGGCATTGTCAAATGCAATGTTCAGGGTTGAACTTGAGAATGGTCATGAGATTATTGCACATATTTCCGGTAAAATGCGTATGCACTATATCAAAATTTTACCTGGTGACAGAGTAAAATTAGAAATGAGCCCATACGATCTGAGCAAGGGTAGAATAACCTATAGATATAAATAACAAAGAGATGAAAGTTAGAGCATCCATTAAAAAACGCAGCGTTGATTGCAAGATCATTCGTCGTAACGGGAAACTTTATGTGATCAACAAAAAGAATCCAAAGTTCAAACAGCGTCAGGGGTAATTAAAAAAATATTGTATCGATTCGTACAACGGTAGCCGCCGTTCGGTCGGTACTTAAAAGCAAAACAAAAAATATGGCAAGGATTTCAGGTATTGATTTACCAAAAAACAAACGCGGAGAGATCGGACTTACGTACATCTACGGGATCGGCCGCTCAACAGCTCAAAACATTTTGAGCCAGGCAGGCATCGATTTTGATACGAAAGTACAAGAATGGACCGATGAGCAGTTAAATGCTATACGTGGAATTATCAACGATCAGATCAAGGTTGAAGGTTCATTGCGCTCTGAAGTGCAGCTGAACATCAAACGTTTAATGGATATAGGTTGCTACCGTGGTACCCGTCACCGTAAAGGATTGCCTTTGCGTGGTCAGCGTACCAAAAACAACTCCCGTACCCGTAAAGGAAAACGTAAGACAGTTGCTAACAAAAAGAAGGCTACTAAATAGTAATTAGAGATTAGTGATCAGAGATTAGTTTTTGATCATTAGGAATATATAAATAATCAAAATTGTTAATGGGTCCGAGCTGTCAAAGTTCAGTAATTCATTAAATCAACAATTAAAGAAAAATGGCAAAAGCTAAAAAAGTTACCAAAAAGCGCGTTGTAATTGTAGAGTCGGTTGGCGAAGCACATGTAAACGCAACTTTTAACAACATCATCATTACCCTTACCAACAAATCAGGCCAGGCCATATCATGGTCTTCAGCAGGTAAAATGGGTTTCAAAGGTTCAAAAAAGAATACCCCTTACGCTGCCGGCCAGGCTGCTGCCGATTGCGGCAAAGTAGCTTATGATTTAGGCTTGCGTAAAGTTGAAGTATTTGTAAAAGGCCCGGGTGCAGGACGTGAGTCGGCTATCCGTACTTTGCAAACTACCGGTATCGAAGTAACCACCATTAAGGACATCACACCGCTTCCACACAATGGTTGCCGTCCGTCAAAAAGGAGAAGAGTTTAATTAACAGATTTTTTAAAGCTAAGATTCATCGGCTGCGGGCCGCATGATACTTTAAAACAAACAAAAATGGCAAGATATACAGGCCCCAAATCAAAAATTGCGCGCAGGTTCCGCGAACCGATCTTCGGTCCGGACAAGGCGTTAGAAAGAAAAAATTACCCACCCGGAATGCATGGCGCTTCTAAAAGAAGAGGAAAGCAATCTGAGTACGCGGTACAGTTGATGGAGAAGCAAAAGGTAAAATACACTTATGGTGTATTAGAGCGTCAGTTCGAAAACCTGTTTCACCGTGCATCGGCTAAAGAAGGCATCACCGGCGAAAACTTATTGAAGTTTTTAGAAGCCCGTTTAGATAACGCTGTATACCGTTTAGGTATCGCGCCAACCCGTTCGGCAGCACGCCAGTTGGTAGGCCACAAGCATATCAATGTAAACGGTGAGGTTGTAAACATTGCTTCATACGCTTTGAAAGCTGGTGACGTGATCTCGGTTCGCGAGAAATCAAAATCACTGGAAGCAATAAGCAATTCGGTTGCCGGCAGAAAGATAAACAAATACAGCTGGTTGGAATGGGATGCTGCCAATTTAACAGGCAAGTTCCTTAACTATCCAAACCGCGACGAGATTCCTGAGAACATCAAGGAAAACCTGATCGTCGAGTTGTACTCAAAATAATAATGATACTTACCCGAAAACGATTGACCGCCGGTCAATCTTTTCGTGGTTTAAATCAATTCAATTAGTAAACAATAAATTAAAGGATATAAATGGCAATTTTAGCATTTCAAAAACCAGACAAGGTTATCATGCAAAAGGCGAATGATTTTGATGGTACGTTCGAGTTTCGTCCATTAGAACCAGGCTTCGGTATAACCATTGGTAATGCTTTACGTCGTATCTTACTTTCATCCCTGGAGGGTTATGCAATTACTTCTGTTCGTTTCTCAGGAGTAACTCATGAGTTTTCAACCATCAAGGGTGTTGTTGAGGACGTTACCGAGATCATTCTGAACTTAAAGCAAGTTCGTTTGAAAAAGAGCGGTGAAACCGGTGATTCAGAAAAAATATTTGTGATCGTAAACGGTCAGGATGCTTTTACTGCCGGCGACATTACCAAGTTCTCAAATAACTTTACTGTTTTGAATCCTGATCTTGTGATCTGCAATATGGATTCATCAGTAACGCTTGAAATTGAGCTGACCATCAACAAAGGTCGTGGCTACATCGCAAGCGAAGAAAACAAAAACCCTGATGCTAACGTAGGTGTTATCGCGATCGACTCGATCTACACACCTATCAAAAATGTAAAATACACTATAGAAAACTATCGTGTGGAGCAAAAAACCGACTATGAAAAATTAGTACTGGATATTGCTACCGATGGCTCTATACATCCTGAAGACGCTTTGAAAGAAGCAGCCAAGATCCTTATTCAGCACTTTATGTTGTTCAGCGATGAGAACATGATGCTTGAGGCTCAGGCTAAGGAAGAAACCAAGGAAGTTGACGAAGAGATATTGCACATGCGCAAGATCCTGAAAACTGAACTGGTTGACCTTGATCTTTCAGTACGTGCTTTGAATTGCCTTAAAGCTGCCGACATCCGCAGCTTGGCCGACCTGGTTTCATACGATGTAGCAGATATGCTGAAATTCAGAAACTTCGGTAAAAAGTCATTGACCGAGATCCAGGACCTGGTTAAATCAAAAGGCTTATCTTTTGGTATGAACCTGTCGAAATTCAAATTAGACGAAGAATAATATTGTGATTAGAGGTTAGAGACTGGTTAAATAGTTTTCTAACCTCTTTTCATTTAATAACAAACAGGTTTGAGAAAGAATAGTAACTAATCTCAAATCTCTAATTAACTAATCACTAACAATAGGCGAGGGCATAATTCCGCGGGCTTGACGAACAATATAACAACGCCGCCCAACGGTATGCACGTGCAAAAATTAAATAACAATGAGACACGGAAAAAAAGTTAACCATTTAGGCCGTACCGACAGCCACCGCAAGGCGATGCTGGCAAACATGGCTTCATCGCTTATTTTACACAAGCGCATTACTACCACTTTGGCTAAAGCAAAAGCTTTACGCGTATACGTTGAGCCGATACTGACCAAAGCTAAAAACGATACTACCCACTCACGCCGTACGGTATTCAGTTACCTGCAGGACAAGGAAACAGTAACCATCCTGTTCCGCGAAGTGGCCGAAAAAATTGCTAACCGCCCGGGTGGTTATACCCGTATCATCAAAATGGAAAATCGTTTGGGTGACAACGCGGAGATGGCACTGATCGAACTGGTAGATTATAATACCGTATACGGTAAGGATGCCGGCAAGACCGAGAAGAAAGCAACACGTCGTCGTGGTGGTTCCGGTAAAGGTGGCGCTAAGGCTGCCTCTGTCGCAGAAGCTGCTCCGGTAGCCGCTGCACCGGTTGTTGAAGACGCTGTAGTAGTTGAAGAGCCAAAGGCAGAAGTAACCCCGGTTGTTGAAGCTGCACCGGCTGTTGAAGAAACTCCTGCTGCTGAGGCACCATCAGCTGAAGAAGCAACTGAAAAAGAAGACGAAGCAGAAAAAGGCGAATAAATATTCGCTTTAGCATAAAATGAATATTAGACGCCTTGCTCATTGAGCAGGGCGTTTTGTTTTATATACCACACAATGTCATGCTGAACTTGTTTCAGCACCTCACAGGACAGATTTGCGGCATGCATCATGGTTACTTAGCGTGTGGGGTCCTGAAACAAGTTCAGGATGACGGGATGGTTATGTTTGGGGATGTATGTCCCGGAAAGGGCCTCTTTCGGAACTCGCGGTTTGGAAACCTGTCGATGCTTACGCCAACACCAAACCTTCCTTTAACGCATTCTCATAGGTTTCCTCATCAAACTTGTAGTAGGTGGGGGAGCGGTGGGCTCCGATGTTTCTTTTTTCATCGAGTTTGACGATCAGGCCCAGTGAAATTAATTTGTTGGGGAAGTTGGAGGCGTTGAGCTCCTTGCCCGACATTACTTCGTAAAACTGCCTGATCTCCTTTAAGGTGAACTTCTGCTGCAAAAGGTTTTTGCCGATAGGGAAATGATAGAGGTGCATCCGCATGCTTAGCAGGGCCTCGCGGACTATCTCGTCATGGTCGAAACCCAGTTTGGGCAGGTTGTTTACCGAAAACCATTGGCATTCGCTGGATAGAAAATCGGCGTTGGGCCTGGCGTTAATAATGTCTGTTATGGCATAGTAGCCTACCGACGCGGTTTCGCCGCTGAACCAGTTACCGGTTTCTTCGCTAACCTCTACCAGCTCAAATAGCTTTTGCGTATCAACATTGCCGTTGTGCGCACTTCTTCCCGGGTTGCCAAATGTTTTGAATTGATTTAAAAATAAGTTCTCTATCCCGGTGCGCTCGGCCGTTATCCTGGTGGCGGCCCGGTCAAGGCTTTCATCGTTGCGGGCGTACCCACCCGGCAGGCACCATACGGGAACGATCTTGTTCTTCATCAGCAGTATCTGCAGTTCGCCGTCGTGATAGCCGAAAATGGTGCAATCCACGGTGAGGTTGCGCCGGTATTCCAGGTAGCCTTTATTCAAAAAATGCTGCAATTCTTCCAGGTTATTCATCCCGTACCTATGCCCGAAAAATTATTTATTAAATTTTAATAAATGTAAGTAAAATGTATATATCTTTATTTATTAGATTTTAATAAATGATAATCCTCAATAATTAAACTATACTGATCAAACCCAAAAACTAATTTCAAATTTAACTTAACATGAAAAAATTCAAATTCTTATTAACCGGCGCCATCGCGCTTACCCTGTTTGTTGGCACGGCCCAGGCACAAACCACGGCCCCCAATTATTTTCTCGGCAAATGGGACGTATTGGTAAAAGGCACGCCACAGGGCGACGCGCATTTAAAGTTTAATATTACCGATTCCGTTGGCCATTTAAAGGGGGTGATCGTGGATACCACCGCCGAGCACAAGGATATCAAGGTGACCAATATTGACCAGGCAGGCGATAAGGCCACGCTGTTTTTTACGATACAGAGCTATGATGTAAACCTGGTATTAACCAAAAAAGACGACGACCACGCCACCGGCAGCCTGATGGGCATGTTTGACGCCGTTGCAGACAGGATCAAGAAATAGATCTCGGTAAGATACTTTTAATCAGAATTATTGAAAGCGCCCTTGTTCATTTGGACAGGGCGTTTTTGTTTTGGGCGTTTCCCTGGGGGCCAAGCTTTTCACTTATACGACTTTGAGGCTTAGGAGCTAATATCGCTTGCGCAAATAATGCAAAGATAACGCTATTATAAATTAAATATCATAATAAGGTGGGTCAAAGTAAATAAGGTCGTACGTATTATCATTATTTAGATATCTTTGTTTTGTGGACATAAACCTGAAGGAATATCCAGTTACTCGCTATCAAGGGAGCAAGAGAAAAATTCTCCCATGGATACATGCTGCACTTACTGAGTTGGATTTAAAATACGAATCGGCGTTGGACGGGTTTGGGGGTACCGCGTCTGTTAGCTATTTGTTCAAAAAGATGGGGAAGACGGTTACTTATAATGACGTATTACGCTTTAACCACTTGATTGGCAAGGCTATAATCGAAAATAACTCTGTAGGTTTAAGTGATAGCCAAATAAGTGAAATACTTAGCCATACATCGACATCAAATATAGTACAGGGCCTATTTGACGATTTCTATTATTTGGCAGATGAAAATAAATGGATTGATGATGTCGTTGCGGGAATAACTCAAACCGATGGTATTAATGAGTATCAGCAAGCCATTGCTTTTTATGCATTGTTCCAGGCCTGCCTGATAAAACGACCATTTAATTTATTTCATAGGAAGAATTTATCGCTGCGTACCAATGACGTGCCCAGAAATTTCGGCAATAAAACAAGTTGGGAAAAACCGTTCCCCGAATTATTTAGAAAGTTCATTGCTGAAGCCAATAGATTGGTGATTGACACTAAAAAACCTTGCTTGTCAATTAACCAGTCCGTTTTTTCCATTGATCCATACCAGTATGAACTGGCATATTTTGATCCCCCGTATTTTACGGAAAATCACCAGGAAACATCCAATTACCATAAATGCTATCATTTTTTGGAAGGATTAGCTAACTATTCATCTTGGGAGGGGATGATTGATAACAATACACAAATAAGGAAATTATTTGATACAGAAACTTCGAATGAATTCACCAAAAAAAATATTGATGATAAACTTGAGCAATTACTTTATAAATTTAGAAAATCAATAATAGTGATGTCGTATAAAGAAGGTGGTATGCCTTCAATTGGCTTTTTGGAAAGTTTATTGAAGAAGTTAGATAAAAAAGTAATTACTACAAGTATTCATTATAAATATGCACTTAATCATCAGAATGGTGATGCAAAAAAAAATAGGGAAGTATTAATTATAGGTATATAATGGCTACAGAGATAAATACATGGCCCAAAAAAATTACAGTTGATAGAAAGATTGTTCAGACACTTAGCGGTGCTACATACGATAGTTTCCCCAAATCCATAAAAGAACTTATTATCAATAGTTATGACGGATTGGCATCAGAGGTAACGATAACTATAGATCTCAATGCAGAAATACTGACTGTGGAAGACAATGGTATTGGGATGACCAATTCAGATTTTGATTTTTATATCCGAATAGCTGGAAGCACAAGAAGTAAAGAAAGTTCTGCATATAACCATTATTCTAGACCTAAAGTCGGGAAATTCGGCATTGGGTTTTTATCAACATTTCCTTTTTTTCAGAATTTTTATATTGAAAGTAAAAAAAGAAACTCGCAGGAATATTTATACGCCAATATTCCTTGTTATAAATATTTTGATAGTGAAAATAAACTTACCGATGTTAGCGATATACCAATATCAGGCGGTATTAGAATCGACAATAAGCAAAAAGATAGACAATTCACAAAAGTGGTTCTGTCCGGTTTCACTAATTTATCTTGGGCTTTTTTTAATGAAGATTATAACATAAAAGGGAGAAGGGATACCATATTAAAATATAAAGCAATCCAGCGGTTGAAATGGGAATTGTCAGAAGATTTACCTGTTTCACACATAGATAATCGGATGGATGAAATATTAAAATTTAACTCTGAACAATTGCCTTTTAGGGTTTTCCTTAATAGGGATGAAATTTTTAGGCAATCTTATGGGACAGCTATTTTAGAACAAAGTGAAAATTTTGAGAATATTGGTAATATCAAGTTCAAATATTTTATTGCTACAAGTTATGAGCCCATTAGCCCTGTCGAATCAAGATATCTCAAAATTCGAAATCTTAATGTTGGTGTGGGTGCGCGGGAAACTTTTGGAATAGGCTTGGAAGGAAGATTATATTCCAAACTTGCTTGGCTGACAGGAGAGATTAATGTATCTGAAGGCCTAAATGATTTAATAGCTGCTTCAAGAGATAAATTTAACTATAGCCCTGATTTTGAAGATTTTAAGGAGTTTTTTCGAGAAAAACTTCGTAAGTGGGCCTCGAATATTGAAGAAGTTAATGATTTGCAGAAAGATGTAACAAATATGCACAAAAGCTCTTCTGTCAAAAGTATAAAAGATATTTCTAACAAATCAATTGAAAAACAAGTAATAGCTTTAAAGAAAAAGGGATTTACAGTAAGACAGGATATTCCATCACCTAATCAGGTAAACCCAATAAGTATTGATAAAGACTCCAACGAAATAGTTATTTATAGTCCGATTGCTGATATCGAAAAAAAACTTCAGATAGGAGATAAAACTTATATACTTAAAGAAGAAAAATGGGATCACGAAAAGGATCCTTATCCTGCTTGTAAGATCATAAATGATACATTAATAATAAACAGTAATTACCCTTTGTTCAATAAAAGTATATTTGACACAATTTTAAAATTACAAGTCATAATCCTAAATAATCATCTGTTGGGATTTATGGATATCACCACTTTTACAAAAATTCAAACAGAAATCACCAAAACCTTTTTATGATTATTACAAGCATTAAAGTCGACAATTTTAAAAGTCTGCTAAATTTAGATGTTAGCAAACTGGAAAACGTAAATTTAATTTATGGTTATAATAATAGCGGAAAATCAAATCTCTTAAAGTTTTTGGAGATTGTATTTAAGAAAAAAACTTTTGAGTCGATTTCAACATCTACAATCTCTGTCGGCAATGTTATAAGAAGACGAGAAGTAATTGAGGAAACCGACTTTTATCGAGGAGAGATTTACAATTATCCATTTTATTATTTCAAAAATGAGTGGAATGTTTCTGGAGCGATGGTGACTTTCGAAATTGGCCTCTCGATGACAAAAGAAGAGTTGAAACGGCAGCCATATTTATTGGATAATGCCCTATACAAAGAAAAAGATATAGTCCCTGCTATACTAAAAGGACGTTTTATTCCAAAAGATTATGATGCGTTTGAAATTGAGCTAAACGAAGTCAGTCTCGATAGTAATATTATTTATTCATTTTCTGCGGGTGCTACAAGATTCTTTCCAACCTTAAAACAAGGCGTAGATTCAGAATTATCAAGGTTTTTACAGCAGTTCAATGATGCCGTACTTTTGATTGACAGTGACCGTTACTTTCAAGATGAAACTTTTGATTACAGTGTCATAACTGATCTAAATTCCAAAAATTTAAAGCAATGGTATTATTATCAATCAATAGATTATACCCAACAAGATCAAATAAAGGTTATTGAGAAATTTGTTAATGGATTTTCTATAAGTGATCCAGAGGAAGACAATCCTAATTTTGCGAATCTGCCTTTTAAAGGGGAGATTACTATCAAAAAGCTTGCTGATAATATTGAAGTTTTTTTAAAAAATGGCAATTTAAACTTACCGGTAAAAAATTTCGGAACAGGCGTCCAACAAATTTTTTATATACTTACTAAAATCTGCGCTTGTAATGCAAAAATTATCTTAATCGAAGAATTTGAACTAAACCTTTCAAAGCGCTATCAGGTTGAGTTTCTTAAATATTTAAAAACGTATTTAGATAAAAAAGGTAAGCAATTAATTTTCACGACCCACAGTCCTTATATTGCTGAGGAAAGAGGAATTATTGACTCTCATTTTGAGGTTGCAATTTCAAAAGATGGAATAACATCAATTACCCACCAACAAAGAGGCGAGAGTGGTTATAAAGATTGGATAATTAATCATTAAGGTAAGTGAAGAGCGTCAGTCTTTAACCACCTTAACAGCCGCGGCGCAAACCAACCGTGCCAAGGCAGATCATTATTTCAACGAGGTCGCACGGATATCGCTATTCCCGCCGGGGAAGGTGGATACAGTGGTATTGAGGCAATGCATCGGCTTATACACCAAAGCGATCAGATACGATCCCAAATTTTCGCAAGCCTACCGCAATCGCGGCCGCTGCTACGCCGACCTGGGAATGTACCCCAATGCCATAGCTGATGTTACCCAAGCCATCAAATATGACCGGCAGGGCGACAGGGAAGCATTATACCGGCAGCGGGCGGAGTATGTGAAGAAGTTGAAGGAGCAAAAGAAGTAGGGCTGGATTGTCGGCGGGTTAACCCCTACCTTCCCTTCCCCAAGGAAGGAATCGCACAGGCCATTGCTTTTTTAGATCATGCTAATCTTTTAATCCTAAAAATCATGGTTCAGACAAATGGAACGGAATGTTTGCGTTAAGGATGGCAACGGATACCAGCCTTGCGCCTAAGGCCTGCAGGCGTATGATCCGCTGGCTAGCGGACTGACCCGAGGAACGAGGGGAACGCCCTTATTCAGTTGACAATTAATAGCGGGCGGTTGCAGTTATCGCGGCGGCAGACCCCAAAGTGACTCGTCCGGAAAAAGCTATACACAAAAAGAAAGTGTATGAAAAAGGAAAACGAGGAAAAATCAGGGATTGGGCGTTATGGCAGGCGGGGCCATTTTGATCCTGGCTTACGGGGAGAACTG
>Ga0105237_10006511_pt1 | contig 12933 bp, 5 predicted proteins | sample KBSC24metaG_FD_81520 | JGI IMG/M metagenome (GOLD analysis project Ga0105237, IMG submission 81520) | Corn rhizosphere microbial communities from Kellogg Biological Station, Michigan, USA - KBS C2-4 metaG | ecosystem: Host-associated > Plants > Roots > Rhizosphere > Soil | place: Michigan, USA...
CGTTGCCATGTGTAGCAGAACATTGCCGCCGCCGCTTATGCCAAGTGCCTTGAAGGCGGCGATTCCCAGGTGATCGAGCAGCGCGAAAATGTCGGCGGCCGCTTCGTCGTGGCGGAATGTATTCGAAGGGTTGCCCGACCGGCCATGGCCGCGCATGTCAGGGATAATGAGTTGGAACTTTGCGTTCCATTGAGCCGTTAGAGCCGTCCAATCCTGACTGGATCCTGTGAACCCGTGCAGCAGCACCAGCGCCTCACCGCGGCCGTGAATTTCGAAATAGAGTTGTACGCCATTGACAGTTTCGATCATGAACCTACATCGTAAGATAGTTCCTTATATTTCAAACTTTGTGGGATTAACCCGCTGGAGCGCCGGTAAGCAACCGGCGCGCAGCTTGAGAAACTGCCCCACTGGACTAATCTTCCAATTCGTTCACCGCCCAGCGAACCTGCTCGGCGAAATTCTCTCCCGATTCCGTCCACAATCTCTTCCGCTCTACCAGTAGTACGCTATCCAGATCCTCGGCGAGATGCAGTAGACTACGAATATTCGATTGCACGAGTTTGGCGCTTTCCGGAACATCGGGTTGCGGAAGAAAGATCGCATCCACTCCAAAATCGATGCGCAGGTGGTCGTCTTCCACGCTCTCGAATGCCGGTCCGAAGCAGTGCAGGGTGACGCGGGTGGGTTCCACCTTCCAATCCTTGTCGTAGCGCCACAGGTCCCACCATGCTTCCAGTTGCACGGCGCAATCGGCGGCGGCGAATTCCCGGGCGGCGGCGAGCACGGCGTCGATCTCCGGCGGGTCCGCGAACTGGCCTTCGAATAGCGCTGGTTCGTCCCACGAAACACCGTACACGGTCAGGGTCGATCCTGCTTTCGAGAGCTTGGAAAACGGAAAGCGCCGCAACATTTTTTCGTAATGCCGCAGCATATTGCTCTCCGTGTACCCTCGCAGCCGGTACGACAGAAAAAGTTGGTCCGCCATAGATCAATCCTATCGTTCTCGCGGGAAAGCCCCGCAAGACGGAGCCTGGGTCGCTATCTGGAACGAGTCGTTGCCTTATCGATCGATTGCCGAGACCGGCGCTTTGCGGGCTTGGTACCCTGGACGTATGCTCACCGATCTGGTGCAGATCCGCCGGCTCGGCGAAAAGCAGCGCGAGGAAAACGAACGTTTTCGCAAATACCTCAAGCGCCATGACTTTGTGGAGCGCCGGTTCCGCATCATTGCCCAGAAAATTGAAGATGAGATCGACTGCAAACAATGTGCGAACTGCTGCCGCGAAGCTACCGTCCGGCTCGCTGAACGCGACGTAATGAAGCTGGCGAAATTTCTGCGAATCAAACCGGGCCAATTCCTGCGCGACTACACGCAAGAGACCGAGGACGAAGGATTCATCCTGCGCCGAACGGAGACTGGCTGCGTATTCCTCGACGGGAATCTCTGCTCCGTGTACGAGGCGCGCCCCCACAATTGCGAAAACTTTCCGCACTTGGTTCGCGGCGAAGGGTCGTTTGTCAGCCGCATGTGGGAGTTGAAGGATCGCGCCTGCTACTGCCCCATCGTCTACAACGCGCTCGACGCATATAAGAAGGAGACGAAGTTTACGGAGGCCGGGTCGAAAGATCATCCCGACCGCCATTGAGAATATGACCGCAGAAGAGCTTCGGCTCCAAGAATCTGACGAACGGTCCGCGCATTGGAAGCGATGGGGACCGTACGTTTCCGAACGCGCGTGGGGTACGGTCCGGGAAGATTATAGTCCGAACGGAACAGCCTGGGAATACTTTCCGCACGATCACGCCCGTTCGCGAGCCTATCGGTGGAACGAAGACGGCATCGCCGGAATTTGTGACCGCCACCAGTACATCTGCTTCGCGCTCGCCATGTGGAACGGTCAGGATCCGATCCTGAAAGAGCGGCTCTTTGGCCTCACCGGCAATCAGGGCAATCACGGCGAAGACGTAAAAGAGTGCTATTTCTACCTCGACAACACACCCACGCACTCTTACATGAAGTATTTGTACAAGTATCCCCAGCGTGCTTATCCCTACACGCGTTTGGTCGAGGAGACCGCGCGCAGGACCCGCAAGGATCCCGAATATCACCTGATCGATACGGGTATTTTCGACGATAACCGTTATTTCGACGTGTTTGTGGAATACGCCAAGGGGTCACCGGAAGATATTTGCATTCGGATTACGGTTGCAAATCGTGGTCCCGACACCGCGGTTCTCGATCTGCTGCCAACGCTTTGGTTCCGCAATACCTGGTCGTGGGCTCCGGGTCAGACGAAGCCAAGCCTTCGAACCGATGGCCAGCGGCTGGTTCTCGATGAGCCGCATTACGGCGGCCGCGTGTTCGAGTTCGAAGGCCAACCGGCGCTGTTGTTCACCGAAAACGAAACGAACTATGAACGCCTCTTCAAGTTCAAGAGCGCTTGTCCATTTCAGAAGGATGCCTTCCACCGCTACGTAATCAACGGGGAAAAAACAGCGGTGAATCCGGCGCAGACGGGTACGAAAGCGGCATTGCGTTATCACCTCCAGATCGAGGCTGGAAAGAGCGCGACCATCCGGCTCCGGCTTCGCGATCAACCCTCGTCTGATGGAAGCGTTGGCAATGATTTCGACATGGTGCTGACCCACCGACTGCGTGAGGCCGACGAGTTTTACACCACCGTTATCCCAGACGATCTTTCCGGCGACGCCAAGAACGTCATGCGGCAAGCCTTTGCCGGCATGCTTTGGAGCAAGCAGTTCTATCACTACGTCGTCAAGGAATGGCTCGACGGGGATCCAAATGAGCCCCCGCCGCCCAGCGAACGCAAGGACGGACGCAACCACGACTGGGTCCACTTGTTCAACGCCGACGTGGTTTCCATGCCGGATAAGTGGGAGTACCCCTGGTATGCGGCGTGGGACCTGGCCTTCCACTGCATCACGCTCTCTCTGATCGACCCCAACTTCGCCAAGGACCAGCTCATTTTGATGCTTCGCGAATGGTACATGCACCCCAACGGCCAGCTACCCGCTTATGAGTGGGCTTTCAGCGACGTGAATCCTCCGGTGCATGCCTGGGCTGCCTGGCGCGTCTACAAGCTCGACCGGAAACGTACCGGCAAGGGCGATCATGATTTCCTTGAACGCGTCTTCCTGAAGTTGATGATTAACTTCACCTGGTGGGTGAACCGCAAAGATTCGTTGGGGAACAATATTTTTGAAGGTGGATTTCTCGGCCTCGATAATATAGGGGTCTTCGATCGCAGCAAGCCTCTTCCCACCGGCGGACTCATCGAGCAGGCCGATGGCACCGGGTGGATGGGCATGTACACGCTCAACCTGTTGGCCATCGCCATGGAACTTGCTACGCAGGATGCGGTCTACCAGGACGTCGCCAGCAAATTCTGGGAACACTTCCTCTTCATCGCGCATGCGATTAACCATCTTGGAAAAGACGGAACCGAGATGTGGGATCAGGAAGATTCGTTTTTCTACGACGTGCTGCTCACGCCCGACGGCCGCCGTGAAAGGCTGAAAGTCCGCTCCGCAGTCGGCTGGATCCCTCTCTATGCGGTGGAGACTTTGGAAGACGAAGTAGTGAATCAGTTCGAGGGCTTCTCCCGCCGCATGAAGTGGTTCATCGAGAACCGAAAAGACCTGATGGAAAATGTGGCCAGCATGAACACCCATGAGCAGACGGGCCGCCGGCTCATGGCTCTTGTGGGAGGCGATCAACTGCGCGGTATTCTAAAGATCCTCCTGGATGAAAACGAATTTCTGTCGCCTTACGGACTTCGTGCTCTTTCGCGCAGACACCTGAAAAATCCATACGTCCTCCGTATGGATGGCGCGGAATATCGCGTGGACTACGAACCGGGCGAATCGCAGACCGGTCTTTTCGGCGGCAATTCCAACTGGCGCGGCCCTGTCTGGTATCCGGTCAATTTTCTTTTAATCGAATCGCTGCAGAAATTTCAGTTTTATTACGGCGACGACTTTAAAGTCGAGTGTCCTACGGGTTCCGGACAGATGATGACGCTCGAAGGCGTTGCCGATGAGATTTCCCGCCGCCTGGTCCGCATCTTTCTGCGCGACGAAAACGGCCGCCGGGCCGTACACGGCGACGACGAGCGATTCCGGACCGACCCGAACTGGCGCGACCTTGTCCTGTTTTTCGAATATTTCCACGGCGACACCGGACGCGGCCTGGGAGCCGCTCATCAAACTGGCTGGACGGGTTTGGTGTCGAAAATGTTGCAACGGACGGGCGAATGAAACCCTGGATGTAGGAATCAGCGGTTTTGCCGACAGCCATCACTCATTGGGTATGTCACGCTATAAATGTGTCCAAGAAGTTAAGCCGAAGAGCGTGTATCACCCTTCCGATTGACGTCGTTACCGGCATCGACAAGCTGGTTGGGAAACGCCGTCGAAGTGCGTTCCTGACCGAAGCAGTTCGTGACGAAATCCAACGTCGTCAACAGCGCAATGCACTACGCGCCGCCAAAGAAACGTGGAGAGATGAAGATCATCCCGAACTGAAGGACGGAGCGACAGCTTGGGTGAACCAAATGCGCTCTGAGGCGGAGATGCGTTTTTAGGAAATCGAGCAACACCGCGACCACTCTTGATAGGCAATCTCATCCTTGATAGTACCGTCATTGTTGATGCAATCAATGGCAGGTGTGAACGCCCGTCTCCCGAACGGTGGGCGAAGACCACCACGTCGACGAGCTGGTCTTCTCCTTTGCCACACGCAGAAGATGCCTTGGATACCCCCGGCGTTTCTCCCGCTGATCGCCCGGTAGAAGTTGCACATATCTACTGGGATCAAGCGTCCGTCCTTAGACAAATTGGTCTGCTCACCGATCCGTTGCTACCAGGATGCGGGGACGAGGCCGCGCAAAAGCTAGCTCCGTTCCGCATAGACGTTAACTGGATAGTCCGCATTGCAAAATACTGCTGTTTTGAATCCGGCGCAGGCTGTGCGACCCTCTTGGGCACAAGGTCATCGTAAACAGCCCATAATCAATTGTTTCGATGCTGCCGCCAACGTGCACATAATTTTGCAGGGAAGAACAGATAAGTTCATTACGTGAACTCCTTGTGGGTCGCCGCGAACTCATGGTAATCTACGCCAAACGCTGAATCAGGGTACCCTGCGCGTCCAGAGTCTGGGGTCTGTACGATAAGGAGTCTTGCAATGCAAACACGTCTTTGCATTCTTTTGACGGCGCTTTTCATTTGCGCCTTTTCCGACATTGCAACTGCCCAAGTTGGCGGTGGCGGAACGATTGAAGGGACGATTACTGATCCCTCGGGAGCCGTAGTCGCCGGCGCCGAGGTCACGGCGAACAACGTCGCAACGGGAACTCAAACCACTCGCCAAACCACAGCCGCTGGATTCTTCGTGCTCTCTCCGCTCCAGCCCGGCGAATACACGGTCACCATCAAGGCGCAAGGATTTCAAACCGTCACTCAGCAACACGTGGTCGTCGATGCCTTGGCTACCGTGGGCTTGAATACGAGCCTAGTAGTGGGAACGGCAAACCAGTCTGTCACTGTGGAAGCCGGCGCGCCGCTGCTCCACACTGAAGACGCGACGCTCGGCGCGTCCATGGGCAACGAGGTGTATTCCGCGCTGCCTCTTGCCATGAACGGAGTCCCGAGGGATCCCACGCAATTCGTCAGTCTGGTTCCGGGCGTCAACAACACGAGCACCCAAGCCGCCGGCCCTTCCACCGGCGCATTCAACGGCGGGCAGACTTATCAGAACGAAGTCTATCTCGAAGGGCTTCCTTTGACCAGCGCCGGCACCGAGGGCGACACTCGTTATCTGGCGTTCGCTGTCTCTGTAGAGGCGGTGGAGCAGTTCCAGGTGGAGACGAACGGAGCGAAGGCGCAGTTCGACGGGCAGGGCGTGGAGAACTATGTTCTAAAATCGGGAACCAACCAGTTCCATGGCGCCGCGTTTGAATACTTCCGCAACACGGACCTCGACGCCCGAGGATTTTTTCCCGCCACTACCCCCATCGAACATCAAAACGAATTCGGCGCAAATGTCGGCGGGCCCATCAAGAAGAATAAAGTCTTCTTCTATGCTGGCTACGATGGGTATCGCTATCTCTCCGGATCGATTCCGACACTACAGTCGATCCCGACGGCCGCCGAGCGTGCGGGCAATTTCAGCGCATTCCCGGCCACGATCTACGATCCAGCGACCCAAACCTGCACCGCGGGCGGAATCTGTTCACGAACACCTTTCGCCGGGAACATTATTCCCAGCAACCGGTTTTCTAAAGCCTCGCAATCGCTGGCGTCCTATCTTCCCGCGCCCACGAATGCGAATATCCAGAACAACTATCTGGCCAGCCTGCCCGTGCAAGTGAACACCTGGAATACGACCGATAAAGTGGATGCTACCCTCTCGGATAAGCATCGGATTTATGGATTCTACGCGGATGGGAAGTACACCACGAATTTTACCGGCAGCCTCGACCTCACGAAGGCAGGCGTTTTGCCCCTGCCTTACACGCAAGCCCGCGTCGTGCTCGAGCACGTCCGGATGGCGCAGATCCACGATACGTACTCGATCTCGCCCACCCTTTTGAACCAGTTCAGCTATTCCTTTAATCGCATCTTCATTCCGCTTCTGAGCAACACCATGGCCGGGCTCTATCCGCAGAAGGCCGGACTTACGGGCCTGCCGCCGGGCCAAGCCGCCCAAGCCTTTCCCGATATCAATTTCAGCGGCGGCAATTCGCCTAGCAGTTGGGCGGGGACCAATGCCCACGCTTTCAATGAAGCCGCCAACACGTTTTCACTGCAAGACAATATGTTGTGGGTCAAAGGGAAACATTCGCTGACTTTCGGCTTTCAATTCCAATCGCTGCAGGATAACGAGAACACCCCGTTGACCGGTACGCTGGCCAGCTTCAACTTCGTCAATAACGAGACCGCGGGTTTCGGGCCCACCGGAACCCTGCTGGCCACCACCGGCAATTCCTACGCCAGCTACCTGCTCGGAGCCGTGGACGGCAGTGGAATCACGCAGAACGCAGTAGCCGAGACAGGCGGGCGTTACAAGGACTACGCCGCGTTCGTTCAGGACGACTGGAAAATCACTTCGCGTCTGACACTCAATCTCGGCCTCCGCTGGGACGTCATGGGTCCGTTCACCGAAGTGAACAACATCATGTCGTTCTTCAATCCGACGCTACCAAATCCTGCAGCCGGGAACCATCCGGGTGCGCTGCAATTCGCGGGAAGCGGCCCCGACAGTTGCCACTGCGCCACTCCGGTCAAGACTCACTACCTCAACCCTGGTCCTCGCGTTGGAATCGCGTACCGTCTCGACGACAAGACCGTCGTGCGCGCGGGCTATGCACTCACCTACGTTCATGCGGGCGGCGTTGGCGGACGCACCAACTCGCGTCAAGGGCTCAGCCAACTCGGTTTCAACGGCACGAATTCGCAAGTCAGCCCGAGCAGCGGCGTTCCGGCGTATTACTGGGACAATGGCGTCCCCGCTTTCTCCCAGCCGCCGCCGTTTCTGAATGCCGGTTACGGAGCCGGCTTCATCACCGCCAATCCCACGGGCGCACAGACGGTCACTTATGGCGATCCGGACATTGGTGGCAAGCCGCCTTATTATCAGAACTGGAATCTCGGCGTTCAGCGCTCGCTCACTGCGAACACCACGCTTGGCGTCACCTATACCGCCAGCGTCGGTCACTTCCTGCCCGGCGCCGGGCCCGGTGGCTATCAGACCAATATCGCGCCGCTGCAGTATCTGGCGTTGGGCTCTCTGCTGACCGCCACCGCCACGCCCACTACCATCGCGCAGGCGCAGGCGATTGTCCCGGGCATCGGCTTGCCGTTTCCAAACTTCGTGGGAACCGTAGGTCAAATGCTTCGCCCGTTTCCGCAATACGGGACGATCAGCAATCCGTGGGCTAACCTTGCCAATTCCACTTACCATGCGGCGCAGGTTACGCTCAACCGGCGGTTCAGCGGCGGCCTGACATTCTCCGTAGGCTACACCTTCAGCAAGGAACTGGATGACATCGCGACGCCGCGAAACCCATTCAACGATTCTCTGGAGAAAGCGCCTGGTACGATCGATCATCCGCATGTCGCGACGGCCACTCTTGTTTACGCGCTGCCTTTCGGAGCCGGCAAGCATCTCGACCCGCAAAACACAGTGGCGCGCGCGCTTCTGAGCCATTGGATGATTTCCGGAATTTACACATACTCGACCGGCTCACCCTTGGCGCTTACGGCGACCGGTTGCACCAGCGGAGGCATTCTGGGCACCTGCGTTCCGAGTTACAACCCATCGTTTACAAGCGACATTCGAATCAACGGAAATTACGGAGACGGCAGCGTTCTTGGATCCACGCCGACCTCATATTTGAATAAGGCTGCGTTTGTCGACCCGGCTCCCTATACAGTCGGCAACATACCGAGGACCGCCGTGTATGGTCTGTTCGCACCGCACAACATGGACGTGGACCTAAGTCTGCGCCGCGAGTTCGCGATCCGCGAAAGGATCAAGCTCGCTATCCAGTGCGACGCCTTCAACGTGAACAACGCGGTCCATTTCGGCGCACCCGGACTCAACCCCGATCAGGCCAGCTTCGGCACGATTACGTCTCAAGCCAACCAGCCGCGAAAACTGCAGCTCAACGCGCGCATTACTTTCTGATGTTCTACTGAACTCGGCCGACCGTGCTTCCCGGCACGAATTTCGACACGGGCGCGGGAGTGCGGGATCCGAAGCGGATGTCCATGGCTGCGTTGTGTTGGAATTCCACCTCTCCGCCGCGGGCGACGACACCGTTATATACCGACCAGGCCATTCCGTAAAATCCCAGCGCGGTGCCGACGTAGCGCGACGATTGCGCGGCTGCCGCTCCCAGCAGGCCGAAGCCAGAGCCGCCACCGAGCGTGCGTCCACCGACGTTCCCCTCCGTTTGGCCGTGGCGTCCCTCGTCGTTGTCGGCCGATTTCATAGCTATCAGTACCGAAAGCGCCGGAGCGATCCACCGCGTCTTCGGCTCTGTCGCTTTTACGCCGCCTTCTTTATCCACTGCGATGTCTGTCGCGCCACCTGATTCGGCGGCATCCAACGTTCCCTGCGTTTTGATGATCGGCCGCTCCGCGACTTCAACCGGACGCTCCACGCCGGGCGGCAAGTCGATGTTCTGGAAGTTGAACCGCAGCCGCCCGCCGCGATGGAATGAGCGCGCGGTCTTCGCCAGAGTCACCGATCCGGTAACATGCGTTCCTTCCGGCAGAATCAGTTTATGATCAGGAGAAAACAGGGGCTGCGAAATGACCGCCTCCACTTTTTGTCCAGGCGCGGCGGAGGAGGAACTCAGAGGAGCCAGCAGGCGCGCGTGAACAACACTGTCCGCCGGCGGCTGCGTTCCGACTAATTTTAGATCCGCCATCTTTACGTTCACAGAACCAAAGCTCAGCGGCGTCTCCAACTCTGCGTCGAACCGGGTTCCCTTTCGCACCCACTGCGGATGGTACGGGAGCTTCATCACCAGAAACTCTTCCAGACGCTCCTTCTTATTCGGTCCGCGGACCATATCGGCGACGCCTCTCGTCCTGCCGTTGATCGTCGAGTTGATTTGCCGCTTCGCCTCCTGCTTGGCCGTTTCCATAACACCGCCGTTTCCGTTCGAAGTTTTTTGCGGGCTTTGTTTTCCCGGTTTCTTGGGCTGCTCGGGAACGAAAAGTGTGTTTAGTCCCAAGGACTCGTGCGTCCGCAAATCAATCTTTCTGCCATCCGGCAGGACGAGAGTAGTGAAGGCGACCTGCGCCTCGTGCAACGGCGTGAAATCGCCATTGATAATCGCCATGAACCGCCTCATCTTAGGCACGGATTCCAGGCGGCTCACGCTTCCAATTACTTCAGATCCTACCGGCACTACTTCCCGATCGAAGGCGAAAAGTGGTTCGATCAACTTCGCGTGCACGGGCTCGTCCTGCCGCTTGGTAAGACGCTTCGTGAGGTAAACGCGGAGCGGCGCACCCGGCGCCACCACTAGCGGAAAACTTTTGTCCGTTTGCGCAGGCACGCACACGGCAAATAGAAACAAGAGGGCAAATAGAAGGGTATACATAGAGCTTCACCGGCAATCGGTGAGTTCATCGTACCGCTTTTATTCCGCCCGCAATGCGGCGACCGGTGAAATTGAGCTCGCGCGAAACGCCGGAATCAGCGCCGCAATCAACGCCGAAATTCCGACCACCACAATCGCCACTCCAAGGGCTGCAGGATCGTATTGATTAATCCCGTATAGTTGACTGCCTAGAAACCGGCCCGCTGCCAGGGTCAACGGCATGCCCAACAGGAGTCCAAAGAAAATCAGAGCCAACGCGCTGCGCAGGATCAGACCCAGCACACTGCGTTGATCCGCACCCAGCGCCATGCGCACACCGATTTCATTCGTCCGGGTTCCCACGCTATAGGCTGTGACGCCGTAAATCCCGATGGAAGCCAACACCAGCGAAAGAATTCCAAAGAGCGAAGTCAGACGAGCCATCAGCCGCTGCTGACTGAAGTTGCTCGCGACTTGATCCTTCAAACTTCGAATAAAATTCACCGGCATGTTCGGATCTACACTAGCCATTGCGAGGCGTACCTCGGAGTCCGCCAGTTGGGCGCCGGGTTGCATGAGGATCACAATGTCGTTCAGGAAGTGCGACCGCACATCGAACACAGTGTCGGACGGCTTCGGAAACACCGTATATTGCGATGCCGGTAGGAAGACAAACGGACCCACGGGTTGACTGATACCCCAGGTCAGATACCGCGCGTCCTTGGCCACGCCTATAATTTCGAACTCCCCGGCGGTCGCAATGTCGCTCCGGCCAAAATGCTTTCCTATCGGGTCCTCGTTTTTGAAGAACCGTCGCGCGAACGCCTCATTCACCACGGCAACGTGCCGCGAACCCGCCGTGTCCTGATCAGAGATGGGCCGGCCTTTGATGATCGGATTGCCGATTGCCTCGAAATACCCCGGCGTTACGCGGTCCCATCCGGAATCGTTATCTTCCTTCGGCCCGGGGGCTGGGCGTCCACTCACGAAGACCCGATCGTCCCAACTATCGCCGTTCAGTGGCGAGTAGATGCAGATAGCCACTGACTTTACGCCTGGAACGCTGGTCAGAGTGTTGTGGATACGGCTGTAAAGTTGTGCCAGTTGCTCAGCCTTATAACCGGCCAGCGACGGGTCAATGTTTACAATTGTGCGCCGGTCCTGATCGAAGCCGAAATCCTGATTCTCCAGGTGCCGCAGCGCCGCCGTAAGCAGGCCTGACGCGGATAGCAGCGTGAGTGAAAGTGCAGCCTGAAATACAGCCAGCGTCTTCCGCGGGAGTGAACCCACCCGGCTTGTCGAACGGCCAGCACTCCGAAGAGCCTCTATTGGATCGACGCTCGTGGCCATCCAGGCAGGAGCGATTCCAAATACAGCGCCCGTGATGAGCGAAATAGCGAAACCGAACGCCAGAACTGCGGTGGAAGGCGAAGCACTGATGGGCACGCTCGCGAAACCGGGCATCGATGGAAAGGCGAAATGTAGAATGAGCTGCGTTCCTGCATAAGCAACCACTAATCCGGCCGCGCCTCCCAATATCGAAAGCACAACGCTCTCGGTGAGAGCCTGCCGTACGAGCCGCATGGGACGCGCACCTAATGCCATGCTTAGCGACGTCTGCTGCCGCCGCTCGAGGCCCCGTACAAGCATCAGGTTGGCCACGTTGGCGCAGACGATCAGCAGCACGAATCCCGACACCATCATCAGAATCCGCAACCACTCCTCGTAATTCTCGCGCATGGTGATGATTCCAGCGCCCCCGGGGCTGAGGTACAAAGTTTGCCGCGCCAACTTCGACCGATCATTCGCCTCCATCTCCCCAGAATGCGATCGTAGCCATTGCTGCAGTTCTACTCTCATCTGAGTTTCGATTGATACCGGTGAAACACCAGGTTGAACGCGCCCGATCAAGTCCAACCAGTGCATGTTCGGGAATCGAAGTGTCGAGTTGTCGCCTTTCACCAGAGGTTCAGTCGCCAGAGGCAGGAACAGATCCGGCGGAGCGTTGTTCAGCGTGTCGCCATAGAAACTCGGAGGGGCGATGCCGACAATAGTGAACGGCTTGTCGTTGAGATTGAACACGTCGCCAATCACTGACGGATTCAATCCATACTTCCGCTGCCACAAGCGGTAGCTCATCACGGCGGCAGGCGGTGCGCCGGACTCATCATCCGCCGTCGTGAGAGCGCGGCCCGCGTAAGCATTTACGCCGAACATTGAGAAGTAATTGCCGGAAACGAATTTGCCGATATAGCTCTCGGCGGCAATTCCACCATGCGCGCGCCGAACTCCAATCAGCCCTGGCCCAGCCTGAAACGCCGCCAACTGGGCAAAACCCTTCGTGTTATCCCGAAAATGCTTATACAGATCGTAGGAGACGATCGAGAATTCCTTGTCCTGGCTATACCCGCCCCATATGCAGCAATGAGTCTGTTTCCCAAGGCGATAAAGATCCTTGGGATTCGGCACCGAAAGAGTCTTCAGCAAGACCGCATGGACAAGCGTGAAGATCGATGTAGTCGCCCCAATGCCCAGCGCAAGCGTGAGAATGGCTGTGACCGCAAATACCGGAGCTTTGCGAAGGCGGCGCAGCGCGTGCCGCACGTCCTGCACGAAATCCTCGAACCACAAAGGCCGCCCTGATTCGTAAAAGCGCTCGCCAGCCGCGCCGAGATTTCCAAGATTACGTCGAGCCTGCCAGTACGCATCTTCTTCGCTCAGCCCGTCGGCCCGCAGTCGATCTATCTCCAGTTCCAGGTGTGCCTGGAGCTCTTCCGAGAAATCGGATTCCGGACGCCGGCGGCGAAACATC
>Ga0105237_10006512_pt1 | contig 12932 bp, 10 predicted proteins | sample KBSC24metaG_FD_81520 | JGI IMG/M metagenome (GOLD analysis project Ga0105237, IMG submission 81520) | Corn rhizosphere microbial communities from Kellogg Biological Station, Michigan, USA - KBS C2-4 metaG | ecosystem: Host-associated > Plants > Roots > Rhizosphere > Soil | place: Michigan, USA...
AATGAGTGCCCGGTTCAAAACTCGATTTACCGAGCTGGTTGGAATTGATTATCCCATCGTGCAGGGCGGCATGATGTGGGTGGGTCGCGCGGAGTTGGCGGCAGCCGTATCGAATGCCGGTGGACTGGGCATTCTGACGGCATTGACACAGCCTACTCCGGAGGCGCTACGCCAGGAGATTGAGCGTTGCCGCTCGATGACGGCTAAACCTTTTGGAGTGAATCTCACGATTCTCCCCTCGGTGAATCCACCACCCTACGCCGAATACCGCCAGGCCATCATTGACAGTGGAATCAAGATTGTCGAGACGGCCGGTCACAATCCGCAAAGTCATGTGGAGCATTTCAAAGCCCACGGCATCACCGTTATCCACAAGTGCACGGCGGTGCGTCATGCGCTGTCCGCGGAACGAATGGGCGTGGATGCGATTTCGATCGACGGGTTCGAATGTGCAGGGCATCCAGGCGAGGATGACATTCCCGGTCTCGTGCTGATTCCCGCCGCCGCCGACAGGTTGAAGATCCCAATGATTGCCTCGGGCGGCTTCGGCGATGGCCGCGGACTGGTGGCCGCTCTGAGCCTCGGAGCCGACGGAATCAACATGGGCACGCGCTTCTGTGCCACGGTGGAAGCGCCGATTCACGCGCGCGTGAAGCAGTTGCTCGTGGACAATGACGAGCGGGGAACGCATCTGATTTTCCGCTCGTTCCGCAATACGGCGCGCGTTGGAAAGAATAGTGTCTCAGAGAAAGTCGTCGCCATCCTCAAGAGGCCGGATGCCAGCTTCGAGGACGTCGCGCACCTGGTGCGCGGTGCGCAGGGCAGGGTATTGCTCGAGTCCGGCGATCTGGATGCCGGCCTGGTCTGGGCGGGGCAGGTGCAGGGCCTGATTCATGACATTCCTACTGTGGCCGAGCTCATCCGGCGCATCATGCGCGAAGCCACCGAAATCATCCACCGCCGCCTGCCCGGCTCCCTGGAGTGCTGATGTTTGAAGGTCAATCGGTCCGACTGCAAATGCTCGGTGAGGGTATCGCCGAGTTGTGTTTCGATCGCCGCGGCGATGTCATCAACAAGCTCGATGTCCGCACCGTCAACGAGCTGGGCGCGGCCACCGCTGAGATCGCCCGGCAAACTGCTGTGAAAGGTGTGTTGGTCACCAGCGCAAAGACCGGATTCATTGTCGGCGCGGATATCTTCGAGTTCTCCGCCCTGTTTGCGCGCCCGGAGGCGGAAATAGCAGCCCACATCGCAGGCCAGAATGCGGTGTTCCGGCGGTTCGAGGACCTGGACCTGCCAATCGTGACGGCTATCAACGGCATTGCATTGGGTGGCGGACTCGAGATGGCCTTGGCGAGCGATTGCCGTGTCATCGCATATACGGCTCAAGTTGGATTGCCGGAGGTCAAGCTGGGCCTGTTCCCGGGTTATGGCGGCACGGTGCGGATGCCGCGGCTCGCAGGCCCTGCGGTGGCTGTTGACTGGATCTCTTCAGGTAAGCCGCGGACAGCCGATGAGGCGGTGAAGGCAGGCGTTGCGGACGAGGTAGTCGCAGCGGACGGATTGCGTGCCGCGGCACTGGCTCGGCTGCAGGATGCAATGCGCTCTGGGGAATGGCGAGGGCGCCGTGCACGTCGACACGGCCCGTTCGTGTCAGATACGGTGATGTTCACGCAGGCTCGGACAAAACTTGCGAAAGAGGCGCACGTTCAACCCGCAGCTCTTGCTGCGGTCGACTTGATGGAGAGCTGCGCGGCCCTCGACCGAAATGCAGCCCTCGAGATGGAACACCGCGCGTTCGCGCGCATCGCGCATACGCAGGCGGCAGCCTCTCTCGTGCAACTCTTCATCAGTGAGCAGCGCGCCAAGGGGAAAGCCAAATCCTACGCGGCGAAGGCACGCAAGTGTCAACGCGTTGGTGTCATTGGCGCCGGAATCATGGGCGGCGGCATCGCTTACACTGCAGCGGTACGCGGCTTTCCCGTACTGATGAAAGATATTTCCCCCAATGCGTTGGAGCTGGGAACCGCGGAGGCACAGAAGCTGCTCCATAAGCAGGTGAGCACAGGACGCCTGGGTGCGGATCAGGCGGCCACGATCCTGAAGACAATCAGCCCGCAACTCACCTATGCCGGCTTCGAGCAGGTCGATCTCGCGGTCGAGGCGGTAGTGGAGAACATAGACGTGAAGCGACGTGTGTTCGCCGAAGTACAGCAACACATCGCGCCGCATACGATCGTTGCTTCAAACACCTCCTCACTGTCGATTGCGAGCATGGCCGACGGACTCGCGGCTCCCGAGAACTTTGTCGGCATGCACTTTTTCAACCCCGTACCGGTCATGCCGTTGGTAGAGATTGTTCGTGCGCCACGTACGAGTGAACCGGCGGTGGCCGGCGCGGTGGGATTTGTCAGCGCGCTGGGGAAAACACCGATCGTGGTCCGGGACTGCCCGGGCTTTCTGGTGAACCGGATATTTACGGCCTACCTGTTGGGTTATTTCCGGGCTTTGCGGGACGGCGCGGATTTCCGGGTAGTGGACCGAGTCATGGAGGAGTTCGGTTGGCCCATGGGGCCGGCGTATCTTCAGGATGTGATTGGCCTGGATACGCTGCTGCGGGTCGTCGAGGCGATCAGCGCCGGCTACGAACGGCGCATGGCAGTCGATTTTGCGATCGCTCCCGAGCTGCTCGTCGAGCAACACCGGTTCGGGCAGAAGAGCGGCGCGGGTTACTTTCGATATGAGCCGGATCCCAAGGGCAAGCCGAAGAAGATCGCGGACCCGCGGGTGCCTGAATTGCTCGCCAGGTTGCAGCCGCAAGGGCCGAAGGAGTTGGGAGATCGGGAGCTCGTCGAGCGCCTGATGTTGCCGATGATTATCGAGGCCGCGCTGTGCCTCGAGGAATCCGTGGCGGATTCACCCGAGGAAATCGACCTGGCGTGTGTGCTGGGATTGGGATTTCCCCGCCATGCGGGCGGTCCCCTGAAATACGCCGACTGGCTGGGGTTGCAGAGCGTGCTCGAGCGTTGCGATGTCTACCAGGCCTTGGGACCGCTTTACGTTCCCACAGAGGGAATGCGCGAGAGGGCGCGCAACGGCGGGCGCTTTTTTAATTGATGACATGGGGGCAGGTATGAGCGAGGCGTACATTGTGCAAGCGGTGCGAACCGCGGGTGGGCGCCGCAACGGCAAGCTCGCAGGCTGGCATCCTGCCGACATGGCTGGCGAGGTCCTCAATGCTCTGGTCGAGCGCAGCGGCCTGGACCCGAAGGCAGTTGAGGACGTGATTCTCGGCTGCGTGAGCCAGGTGGGAGAGCAGGCCTTTCATATTGGGCGCAATGCCGTGTTGGCATCCAAGCTGCCGGACAGCGTTCCGGCTGTGTCGATCGACCGCCAGTGCGGCTCCTCGCAACAAGCGATTCATTTCGCCGCGCAGGCGGTGATGTCTGGAACCCAGGATGTGGTGATTGCCGCAGGCGTGGAGAGTATGTCCAGGGTCCCGATTGGAACCCCGGTGGGATTGGCCGCGAAGGCGGGTCTTGGTGTAGGTCCCTGGAGCGAGCGCATCCGGTCACGGTATGGCGTCACTGAGTTCAGTCAGTTCACGGGCGCCCAGATGGTGGCTGACAAATACAAACTCAACCGCGAGCAGCTGGATGCCTATGCGTTGAGCAGTCACCAGCGCGCGGCTGCTGCGGCGAAGGCCGGTGCATTCGCTACGGAATTAGTGGCGCTGCAAGTCGACGGCGGGATGCACACAGTGGATGAGGGAATCCGCTTCGATGCGACTCTGCAGTCGATAGGCGCAGTCAAGCTGTTGCAGGAGGGCGGCGTGCTGTCCGCCGCGAACGCCAGTCAAATCTGCGACGGGGCGTCCGGGGTCCTGGTTGTCAGTGAGCAGGCACTGAAAACTCATCGTCTGAAGCCGCTGGCGCGCATCCATAACATGACGGTTACGGGTGGAGATCCTGTCATCATGCTGGAGGAGCCGATTCCGGCGACCCGCAAGGCGCTGCAGCGCAGCGGCTTGAAGTTGGAGGATATCGATCTCTACGAGGTCAATGAGGCATTCGCTTCGATACCGCTTGCCTGGATGCAGGCCCTGGGAGCCGATCCGGCCCGTCTGAACGTCAATGGCGGAGCGATTGCGCTGGGGCATCCGCTGGGCGCCACGGGTGCGAAGTTGATGGCTACCCTGGTCCATGCCCTGCGGGCACGCGGTAAGCGCTATGGACTGCAGACCATGTGCGAGGGGGGCGGTCTCGCCAACGTGACTATTATTGAGGCGCTCTGACGTGTCGGCCTCGCCTGATTCGCCGCTGCTGGTTGCCATAGAACAAAACACGGCTGTTCTGACTCTCAACCGGCCGGACAAGGGAAACTCCCTGACACCCCAGCTGCTCCTCGCGCTCGAGGCCGCCTGGCACCATATCGACAACGACTCCAACATCCGTGTGGCCATCATTACAGGCGCGGGCGAGCGGCATTTTTGCACGGGCGCGGCAGTGGGTGATCTCGAGATGGGCAAAGGCGGGTTGCAGAACCAGCCGTACGCAGCCGCGAACCGCTTCTCACCCCGGATGTGTCATGTCAGCAAGCCGGTTATTTGCGTGGTCAATGGGTTGACGAACGGCGGTGGGCTGCACTTCGTGGCCGACTCCGATATCGTCGTCGGCTGCGAGCGCGCCGACCTCATGGATACTCATGTGAGTGTTGGGCAAGTATCGGCCCTGGAGTCGGCTGGGTTGGTGCGCCGCGCGGGTGTGGGTGCCGCGTTGCTGCTGGCCCTTTGCGGGCGCGGATACCGGATGTCCGCGAAGCGCGCCTTCGACCTCGGTATTTTCGATCTGCTCGAGCCAACAGCGGCAGACGCTCTGACCCGGGCGCGGGACCTGGCTGCGGCAATCAGCGCAAACTCTCCTCAGGCGATGGCGCTGTCCAAGCGAGCGATCTGGGCAGCGACCGAATTCACCGATCCCGGCGCGGCGGTGCATGGCTGGGAGTTGCTGAAGTCCCACTGGGCGCACCCGGACTTCGAGGAGGGGCCGAAGGCCTTCGCCGAGAAGCGCACCCCGAAGTGGAATCCCGATCCCAACGCCCGCCGCTAGGCTCCCGGGCTCCGCGCGCCCATTAAACTAGTGTTTCAGCAAGAGTGATTTCGGGTAGGCTCATTCGCCATGAAAGACTCAGTGATCGTCATTACCGGTGGATTGGGTAACCTGGGCTGTGCGGTGGCGCGCGCGTTTCAGGCTGTTGGTTCCAGGGTCGCCACAATTGACTTTGGCGTCGTTCCCGAAGCGGAGGCGGCCAGAGCCGGGGATCGCTATTTGCCCCTCGGAGGGGTCGACCTGCGGCAATTGGTAGAGGCTGAGCGGGCAATTAAAACCATTGCCGTGCAATTCGGCCGCATCGACGTGCTGGTCAATGTTGCCGGAGGTTTTCGCTGGCAGACACTGGCTGACGGTGATGTTGCGGGTTGGGATCAGATGTATGACATCAACCTGAAAACCGCCGTATGTGCTTGCAAAGCGGCCATGCCGAATATTCTGCAGTCCGCTCAGGGGCGGATCATCAACATTGGCGCGGGAGCAGCGGCCAAGGCCGCGGCTGGAATGGGTGCTTACACGGCATCCAAGTCAGGTGTCCTGCGGCTGACGGAGAGTTTGTCGGAAGAAATCAAGGACCGTGGTGTCACCGTGAATGCCGTGTTGCCGGGCACGATCGATACTCCGCAAAATCGGCAGGCCATGCCGGAGGCGGACACTTCGAAATGGGTTACACCCGAGGCAATCGCCGATGTGGTGATGTTTCTGGCCTCGGAAGGTGCTCGCGCAATTACCGGCGCCGCAATTCCTGTATTCGGGCGCGGGTAATCAGGCAGACGCCGCCAGCGCGTCGTCCAACTTCGTCATCAGGCGCGGATCCTCAGCAGTGACATCCGGGGAAAACCGCGCAATGACGCGCCCCTTGCGGTCGATGACAAATTTCTCAAAGTTCCACAGGACATCCGTGGGGGCGCCTGGCTGAATGCCGTGTTGCGCCAGCTTCGCGCGCATCGCCTCAGCCCCGTCAGCTGCAGGCTGTGCGGCAATCAGCGCACCATACAGCGGATGCCGATCCGCACCGGTGACGGAGATCTTCTTGAAGAGCGGAAATTCAACGCCGTACTCGGTGCTGCAAAAGGTACTGATCTCAGCTTCCGTACCCGGTTCCTGGCCCATGAAGTTGTTGGCCGGAAACCCCAGGATCTCGAGACCGGCGGCGCGCTTACGCTCGTACAGGCTCTGCAGCCCCGCATACTGCGGGGTCAGGCCGCACTTGGAAGCAACATTCACCACCAGGAGTACTTTTCCCCGGAATTCACCGAGCGTGGTGGGCTTGCCGTCAATGCGGGACACGGGGATGTCGTAGACCGAATCGGACATGGGTCGTTTCCTGTTCAAGAGGGCGCGTGCACGGGTTCCGGGACGGATCGCTCCCGCAATTGCGTCAGCGCGAGCATTCCCGCCGCCAACGCCCCGATGATATACCAAGGCGGTGCGAACGCACTGTGCGTGGTATCGATGAGCAGTTTCAGGACAACCTGCGTCGTGCCACCCAGCAACGCCACCCCAGTGGCATAGGTCATTGCAAATGTCCCGGAACGTACGGTGGGCGCTAAAGACTCAACCAGAAACGCTGACATACAGACGACGGAGGTAATGTGAATGATGGACAACACCGCAGTTACCCCAAACAGTGTTGCCGATGTCGGCCAATGATTGATCAACATGAAGGCGGGCAGCATGAATGCCAACAGCAGTGCAAAGCACAGCAGTAACACTCGCCGGTGCCCCAGGTGATCGCCGAGCCAGCCGCCGGCGTAGGCACTCGTGAGATAGCCCAGGCCCTGCGCGATCGTCGTCACGAAAGCGAGCTGGGCGCCGAGTTTGAGCGTGTCCTGAGCGTAGGTCGCCATGTAGGTCAGGCCGTAGCCCGCGATGGTGCCGGCACCGACCACAAGCAGGCCTACAAAGAATACCCGCCACGGTGAGGGACCCTCCGGCTCGCTGCCGGCATGAGCTACTGCTGACTCGAGAGTTTCCGGCAATCGACTGCGAATGAGGAGGCCGACGGGCACGACCAGCACGCCGACCAACAAGGCGATCCGCCAGCCGTAAGCATCGAGATCGTCGGGCGACAGGGCGTGTGCGAGCAGATAGCCCATGAGGCCGGCGCTCAGTACGGCCAGTCCCTGTCCAGTCTGCAGTACGGACACATACCGCGCACGATGATCGTGCGGCGCTGCTTCTGCCGCATACGCAGTGATCGGTCCCACTTCGCCGCCAACAGCAAATCCCTGTAGCAAACGCGCGCTCAGCAGCAGAATAGGAGCGGCAACTCCGATCCGCGCGTAGGACGGAGTCAACGCCATCGCCAGAATGCTCACGCCCATGAGCCCGAACGACCACAGCATCGCCGGCTTGCGGCCACGTCGATCACCGTAGCGACCGATCACGATTCCACCCAGGGGCCGCGTGAAGAAACCCACCCCGAACGTCACGAGGGTGTATAGCAGGCCTCGTGCGCCGAATTCGCTAGGAAAGAAAGCGTGCCCGATCTGCACCGCAAAGAAACTGGAGATCATGAAATCGTAGAATTCCAGGGCGTTTCCCAGGCCCACGGCGGCCATGCGCCCGAGCGAAATTCCATTGCCATTCACTGCACGCATCTGCGCCTCACAATAGCCGGCGGGCAGGCTGTCACCCGCTCGTTGGATAAATCTTGACACCAGCCGCCAAAATATCCGCCGCACGCGCCACCAACTCGTGCTCGACGAGAGCTTGCGGGAAATTGCGCCACTGATTCGAGTTTCGCGCGGATCAAAGGTGCGCCGCGGAGTTATGCTTTGCGCGGGCAAAGGCAGGAGAGTGTAGATGTCGGCAGGCCAGGATCCGGACAACCGTGCAATACCCGAGCACGTGCCGCGCGAGCTCGTGCATTCCAGGGATTCCACCATGACGACAGCACGGATAGAGCAGATCAAACCGCGCATCGGCGGTCTCGTTCACGTGTCCAAGGAGCATCTCTTCGACGCCGGGACGGTCGCAGCGGTACGCGAGGCGCTGGAGGACCGGGGCGTTCTCGTATTTCCCCGCATGCACCTCACGGATGCGGAGCAGTTGGCTTTCACCGACAAGCTCGGCACACGGTTGAACTACAACAGTAAAGCTCCCGGCAGTGGAGCTGCTGACGAGAAGGATGTCTACGCAATCACCCTCGACAAGAAGGTCAATTCTCAACCCGAGTATGTGTTGGGTACCTTCTTCTGGCACATCGACGGCGTGACTATCAATCAACCCCTGCCGAAGGCAACCCTGCTCACGGCGCGTAAGCTCGCGCCCCAGGGTGGGCAGACCGAGTTTGCCAGTACCTATGCCGCTTATGAGAGCCTGCCGGAGGCTGATAAGCGGGCCATTGAGGGCCTCGAGGTCATCCACAAGGTCGAGGCCGCGTTGCGCCCGGTATTTGAAGAGTTGACGGAGAAGGATCTTGCCCGCTGGCGCGGCATGTCCGAAGTGATGACTCATCCGTTGGTGTGGAAGCACCAGTCCGGTCGGAAATCGCTCGTGATCGGCACGCAAGCTGATCGGGTCGTCGGCGTCCCGATTCCCCACGGCCGCTCGCTGCTGGTGAGATTGCAGGAGTGGGCCGCCCAACCTGATTTCTCCTACCGGCACGAATGGCAGGAAGGTGATCTCGTTCTCTGGGACAACTGCGGGTGTATGCATCGGGTTGTTCCGTACGATGAAAACTCGGGCCGCCGGATGCATCGCACGACTATCATGGGCGAGGAGCGGGTCGCTCGAGGAAATGGCTGAAGCAGGCAGCGCCCCGGCAGCTCGCACCCGGGGCGCATTCGAGCCACTTCGCGAAAGGACCTTCCGCACGATCTGGTCGGCCAGCCTGCTGTCCAACTTTGGGCAGCTCATTCTGGGCGTGGGTGCTGCCTGGGAGATGACCCGGCTGACTTCGTCGGCGAGCATGGTGGCCCTCGTTCAATCGGCCCTGATGCTTCCGTTGATGCTCGTCGCCGTGCCGGCGGGCGCGATCGCCGACATGTTCGACCGGCGCCGCATTGCGATGATTGGGCTCGGTTTTGCGACTATCTGCGCTGCCACGCTGACGATGCTCGAGGCACTGGGACTCACGACTGCCTGGGTGTTGCTGGCCTTTTGCTCATTGATCGGAGCGGGTGTTGCGCTGTATGGCCCCGCCTGGCAGGCCTCGGTGGTCGAGCAGGTCGAGCCCGCTCACTTGCCGGCTGCGGTTGCGTTGGGTTCGGTGAGCTACAACATTGCGCGCAGCTTCGGGCCGGCTGTGGGGGGGCTCATCGTGGTTGCCGCAGGGGCTACGGCTGCATTTGCTGTCAATGCGGTGTTTTACCTGCCGCTGCTGATTGCATTTGCATTCTGGCGCCGCAGGCAGATCGCCCATCGTCTGCCTCCCGAGCGGATCGACCGCGCGATCATTTCGGGTGCGCGATATGCGTTTCACTCGCCGCCGATCCGCATTGTGATGATCCGTGCGTTTGTATTCGGTGTCGCCGCTGCCTCTAGTTCGGCTCTAACGCCGCTGGTGGCTCGCGATCTGTTGAAAGGGAACGCGAGCACCTACGGTTTGTTGCTCGGAGCAACCGGAGCTGGCGCAGTCATCGGCGCACTCCTGGTCGGCGAGACGCGCGAACGTCTGAAGGCTGAACGAGCGGTTAGTCTGTGCGCCATAGTCGGCGGGTTGATGATCTGCGTGGTCGGGCTGAGCCGCAGCGTTGCACTGACCGGGATAGTCATGCTCATCTGCGGTGCCGCTTACATGCTGCTGATCGCACTGCTGAACGTTGGTGTGCAGCTCTCCGCGCCCCGTTGGGTGACGGCCCGGGCGATCTCATTATTCCAGTCATCGCTCACAGGCGGGATCACGTTCGGCGCCCTGTTGTGGGGACGAGTCGCTGTGGAATGGGGCCTCGCCAACGCGTTGATTACCTCAGGCATCGTGCTCGTGCTCACGCCGTTGATCGGCCTGTTTCTACCCATGCCGCGAGTATCCCAGTCCGAGGTAGAAATGGTTGAAGTGGCTAATGAACCCGAAGTGGCCCTTGCGATCACGGCACGCAGTGGCCCCATAGCAATCGAAATCGACTACCACGTCGAGCCCGCCGCTGCGCGCCAGTTCTACGACATCATGTTGAAGTTGGAGCGGGTGCGCCTGCGCAATGGCGGCTTTGACTGGTCCTTGTCGCGTGACATCGCCGATCTGTCGCTGTGGACGGAGCGCTTTCACTGTCCGACCTGGGGAGATTATCTGCGCCAGCGCAGTCGCTTCACCCGATCGGATCGGGAGCTGCAGGCAGCGGCTGACTCATTTCACACGCCGGGAGAGAGAAGCCGTGTCCGGCGCAGACTGGAGCGGCCATTTGGCTCGGTTCGATGGCGCGCGGAGACCCCTGATCCGCACCCGGACCCCATCAGTATCTATACGCCGTGACCAACCAGGAGACGCTGTTGCTCGAGACACAGATTGTTGCCGTCGAACCCGTCTCGCAAACCTTCAGTTCCCAAGGCCTGCGACTCAATTACGTTGACTGGGGAAATGCAGGCGCGCCTTGTCTGCTGTTGATTCACGGCATGCGCGACCACGCGCGCAGTTGGGATTGGGTGGCGCGTGCGCTCGGGGACAGGTTCCACATCATTGCGCCTGATCTGCGTGGCCATGGTGATAGTCAATGGTCGCCCGACGGCGCATACCTCAGTCCCTTCCATGTGCTCGACATCGTTGATCTGATCGAATCCCTCGACTGTGAGCAACTATCGATCATCGGCCATTCATACGGAGGCACCGTTGCGGCGCGTTACGCGGCTGTCTTCCCGGAGCGGGTCCGGAAGCTGACACTCGTGGACGGGTTGGGGCCGTCTCCGGCCGTAATCGCCAACTGGAATGCCCACGGTCAGGTCAAAAGGACCCGAGAATGGATTGAGAAACGTCGCGGCTCAGCGGCGTGGCAACCTCGGCGGTTCAAAACTGTGGAGGAGGCGGTGGCGCGGATGGCCGCGGCCAATCAGCACCTGTCAGAGGATCGGGCCCGGCACCTGGCGGTCCATGGGGTGCGTCGGCACACCGATGGTTTCAGCTGGAAGTACGACCCCCATGTCTTCAATTTCCTCCCCGAGGACTTTGCGGTGGAGGCCTCGATCTTCTGGCGCGAAATCGCAGCTCCAACGCTCTTGTGCTGGGGTACTGAGAGTTGGACGGGTAACCCAAAGGCGGACGGGCGGACGGATCTCTTCCGGGATCAGCGAACAGTCATATTCGAAAAAGCCGGACATTGGCTGCACCACGATCAGTTCGCGGCGTTCGTCGCTGTGTTGAACGAATTCCTGTAACTCTCCCGCATCCACAGCAGGCATGCGGCTCCGCCCGCGAGACTGAGCGCCGCTATCACCAACAGGGCCGGTGCGTAGCTGCCGGTCGCCTCATGCGTTTTTGCTACCGCGAATGGTGACACCACTGTCAGCGGCAGGAAAAAGATAACGAGTCCGAATACGCGGCCGACGGCAGACGCGCCGAATTCCGCCGCAATGGCAGCAGCGAGCAATGGCCAGAATGATGAGCCGAAGGCGGCGAGGATGACGCCGAGGCCGAGGACTGCGGCGCTGCTGCCAAATGCAACGAGCACGCCGCCAACCGCCGTGGCGAATGCCAGGCCCGCGAGCGGCATTCGATTGCCAAACCGATCCGAAAGCAGCCCCGCAATCAAGGTAGCCCCTAACTGCGACAGGTTCAGCAGCGACAACAATACACCCGCGGTCTGTTGGCTCAGGCCCCGGCTGGTTGCCAACGGCGCGATATTGTTTCCGCACCCGCCATACAGGGCGAGCATGGGCACGTAGGCAACGATCAACAGCCAGAAATTCCTGCGGGCAAAGATATCCCGCCAGCGCAGTGCGCTCGACGCCTGCGCACTGTGCGCCGGCGCCTGGCCGCTTTCGCGAGTCAGATAGTGCAGTCCGTCGCGCTCGGTGGGACGATCGCGCAGCACAGCGATGACCAGCGGCAGAATGATGATCGCTGTAACGATGCCCCCGATTCGCCAGATCCCGCGCCACCCGATGGTGGGCAGGGTCGCTGCGATGATGGGCGGCATCACTACGCCCGCCATTCCCAAGCCGAAGGCGGTAATGGACAAGGCGAGTCCGAGTCGCCGCACGAACCAGCGTGACACCACCGCATTCGCCAGTATCGAGGTGGACAGAAGCAGCGATACCGGCAGCAGCAACGCGTACAGAGCGATAAATTCCCAGACGCGGGTGACCCAACTGATGCCGAAGGAAAACAGGACCATCCCGACGAGGCCGATGCCGAACAACCATCGGCCGGGATATTTGTCGGCGAGGATGCCGGCGACCGGTGAGAAGATCGCACACCCGAGGCCACAGGCTCCAATGCCGATCTGCAGCGTACTGACAGGCACGTGCAGTTGTGCCGTCCACTCGCCCAGGAACAGGGAAAACGCATTGATGGGCAAGGCGTTTGCGGCTATTCCCGCGAGAACACACACCGCTACGACATTCCAGCCGTAGTACCACCCGGAGTTGGTTGCCATCGTCGTCCTCACAGGCGCCAGCCTTATTCACGAAAATCCCACACCTCCCTGGCTTCCGTATCGACTTCAGGCGACACGTACCTATTGGCCGAACGTGGTCAGGCTTTCGTGAGTGGACCGCTCGCACATGCCAAAGGCCTTCTGGTTCCCCCAGCGGAACAGCGCGCGTCCCTGTTGCAGGTTGAGCCCCCCGATATCGGGATTACCGATGCGGAACGTAGTGAGCGCTGTTGTAGCTTCGATGACCGTGCGACCGAGGTCGGACGCCGGTTCCCTTAGCGCGTGGAAATGG
>Ga0105237_10006513_pt1 | contig 12929 bp, 15 predicted proteins | sample KBSC24metaG_FD_81520 | JGI IMG/M metagenome (GOLD analysis project Ga0105237, IMG submission 81520) | Corn rhizosphere microbial communities from Kellogg Biological Station, Michigan, USA - KBS C2-4 metaG | ecosystem: Host-associated > Plants > Roots > Rhizosphere > Soil | place: Michigan, USA...
GCATTGCGGTTTACATGCACATTTGCCGGGCTCATAAAAATGCTTACCTGTATACGCTTATCTTTAAAATATTCTTCATCAATAATTTCTTCAATAACCACCACTTTACCGTCTGCAGGGCATATCACTTTGCCATCATCAATGGTTTGCACTCTTGATGGAATACGAAAAAAAGAAACGATAAAAAGAAACAGAAATAAGGTAATGATAAAAATCACCGTGGCAAGCCAGGGAATGGCCGCACTTAAAAAGTAAAAAGACAAAATATTTATCAAGCCAAAAATTAATGCCGCAATACCAATTGACTTGTAACCTTCCCTGTGAATAGTCATGTTAAGAAATTAAGGGACAAAGATAAGGGAAGAGAGTTTTTAGTTGTTAGTTGACAGATGATAGATGTTTGATGAGTTAGTGACTGATGTTCTTACTTCTCTTCTATCTTCTAAATTTCAGGCTTCTGTCTCCGGTCTCCTTCCCTACCCTTACAACAAAAAATATCTCACATACAACCAAACAGCCGGTGTAGCAAGCAGCAGTGAATCAAATCTGTCTAAATAACCACCATGCCCCGGCATCAACTGACCACTGTCTTTAACACCTGCCATCCGTTTAATTTTGCTTTCAAGTAAGTCGCCTGCAGTACCAACAATTGCAGCAATAGAAGAGATAACGATTAAGGAAACATAATCAGTAAGGCCTAATGCATAATAACCAACCAGTGTAACGGTTGCTATTGCAAGGATGGCTCCGCCAAGAGTACCTTCCCATGTTTTTTTAGGAGAGATTTTTGAAAAAGGAGTTTTGCCGATAAAAGAGCCAACAATATAGGCCATAGTATCATTAATCCATATTGAAGCGATAATAATAAGAGGAATCAACAAGCCAATGTCCATGCCCGATAAAAAAAATCCGCTGCTAAGGCTTCTCAAATTAATCATCAATCCCCAGCTTAAGGATATATATAAAAGTCCGATAAGAGAATAACCAGTGTTTTTTATAAAAAAATGTTTGCTTAATAATATTTCAACCAGCGGAAGTGAAATAACCAGAATGATCATCAGCCAAAGGCCGATAGCGTCGAGAGTTATGGTACCAAGGGTAAAGCCATTACTCATCCATAACATAAAGCTCCATCCCAAAATCATAACACCATATTTGTGAAACGGTGTTACCTGTTTATAATCTTCATCAATAATACCGATGAGTTTTTGGTACTCAAACCAGCAGCCAAAATGAATAATGGAAAATAATAACAGAAAAGTCCAGCGGCTGATTAAAAGCCCTGCAGCCATTATAATTACAAATACAACAGCAGTTAATGCTCTTGTTTTAAATGTTTGTTTATTAAATGCCATGAAGTAACCTTAATTGAATAACGAAGTAAGAGTTTTTTATTGATAAAATGGGCTGCATTCGTATAGCCATTAATTATCTGGATCAAATTGTACCAATTCTCTTTTTACAGCCTTTAATAAACTAAAAACCTGAACAATCTGTATCAACAAAATAACAAAAATGGAAAGCAATACATACCAGGAAATATTAAACCTTTCAACCTGGACATTTTTGTATGATGCATAGTACCATCCGGCCAGGTACATACCAAGTGCAAACCCTACGACCAGGAACGATAACGCCGTAAATAAAATTTTAAGAAACATTACGCGTAGTGATGAGTAACCTACTTTTAGATTTTCCAGTATAGCTGCGGGTACAATTAACACAATTGCCAGCCAGTTCCAGTTTTTGCCAATCCAGTCATTCAGGAATGTACCCAGCAATAAAATAATAATAATGGAAATTAACCCCCAGGGAAACAGCAGAAAAAATCCTGGCTTTTCCAGCCTTGGTGTTGACATAAATAAAATTTAGAACAAGATAACAAAAATCAAGGCTTTATTGTTAAACTCAGAAGACTAACACACTAATGTTCCGCAACAACTTTAAGCCCTACAATAGAAGCAATTAACGTAACAATAAAAAACATTCGCCAGAAACCAGCCGGCTCCTTAAAGAAGAGAATGCCAAGTATAACTGTGCCTACGGCGCCGATGCCTGTCCACACAGCATAAGCGGTACCGATGGGTATTGACTGCGATGCTTTGTTCAACAAGAGAAAGCTTAGCGTGATGCATATAAAAAAACCGATACTCCATGCAAGATTGGAAAAGTTTTCACTCTTCTTAAGACAAAAGGTAAATCCTACTTCAAAAAAGCCCGCGAGTACGAGTATTATCCAGTTCATAACAAATAAAATTTCTTTTAACCGGCGCAAAAATATTCTTTAATCAGCGTGTTTCACCCTGTTCAATAGAATTGTTGCAGATGAACGTAGTGCGACGCAACTGTCGCTCAATAGTAGCACAGACGCCCGACACCAAAATATTTTTACCCATTACCATTGCTTCCTTAGTTTTATCCCTCAATATATTTTCATGAAACAATTGCTGTTTTTTGTTCTCACGGTTCAATCGTATGCTTTTGCGCAAACACTTACTGTAGATAAAATTATGCAGGACCCGAAATGGATTGGCACATCACCAACCAATGTATTCTGGGGCACTGACAGTAAAAGCATATTCTTTCAATGGAACCCCGATAAAAAAACATCAGATTCTACTTACCGCTTTGTGCTTAACAGCGCAGCTCCATTGTTACAATCTTACAAAGATGCACAGTTAGCAAGTGCCGTTAATAATGGAACTTACAATAAAAACTTTAGCCAGCTTGCTTATTCTTACAAGGGTGATATTTTTTTGTTGGATGTAAAGCTTAACAAAACAATACGGGTTACACAAACAGGCGATTATGAAACCAGTCCATCATTTGTAGTAAATGATGAATACATTAGCTATCAACAGAACAGTGATGTATTTATATGGAACATAAAAACAGGTGCGACGCAGCAACTGACAGCCTTTACAAAAGGTAACGCTAAAACATCAAAGGACAGTCTTAATGCGCAGCAGCAATGGTTAAAAAATGAGCAGCTTTCGCTTTTTGACGTGCTGAAAGAAAGAAAACGCAAAAGAGATGAGCGTGATTCTGTTCTTAAATACAGTAAAGACAATGACACGCTGCACTTGCTGTACACTGGTGATAAAAATTTGCAGAATGTAAGGCTTAGTCCGGGCGCTGAATATATTACGTATCGCTTATACCAACCTGCAACCGATTCAAAAAACACTATAGTTCCTGATTACACAACAGAAAATGGTTATACAACAGACATTCCCGGAAGAACCAAGGTTGGCACGCCACCGGGCAAGTATGAATTCTATTTATTTAACAGGATAAAGGATACTGTAATAACCATATCAACAGATTCTATTGAAGACATTAGTACATTGCCAGCATATACGAAAGACTATCCATCAAAGTATAAAGATCAAAAGCCAAAGCCACGCGGAGTTATTATTAATGGACCTTACTGGAATGAAGAGGGAAGCGCCGCCGTTGTTGACATACGCTCACTGGATAATAAAGACAGATGGATAATGCAGTTAATACCGGCAACAGGCAAGTTGAAGCTGATCGATCATCAACACGATGAAGCGTGGATTGGTGGCCCCGGTATTGGGTGGCTTGCTGGCGATGCCGTACTTGGCTGGATAAACAGCCATACATTGTATTATCAAAGCGAAGCAACAGGCTATGCTCATCTCTATACTTATAACTTTTCAACTAACGAAAAGAAGCAGTTGACTCAAGGCAATTACGAAGTGCTGAATGTAACTCTCAGCAGGGATAAAAAATATTTTTATTTACTTACGAATGAAGAACATCCGGGCAAGCAAAATTTCTATCGCGTTAAAACAGATGGTTCAGGTAAAGAAAAAATTACCGGTATGGATGGAGGTTATGAGGTATCCATCTCTCCTGATGAAAAGTATATCGCCTACAGGTACTCTTACATTAATAAACCATGGGAATTATATGTGCAGGAAAATTTACCAGGGAAGAAGCCTGCACAAATAACAACAAAAGCAGCAACAGAAGAATTTAAAGCATATCCCTGGCGGGAAACAAAAATTTTCACCATCACAGCAAGAGATGGCAAACCCGTTTATGCAAGATTGTATGAGCCTTCCAGTGATAAAAAGAATAATGCTGCTGTAATATTTGTGCATGGTGCTGGCTATCTTCAAAACGTACACTACTGGTGGAGCAACTACTTTAGGGAATATATGTTCAACAACATGCTTGCAGACAAAGGGTACACCGTTCTTGATATTGATTACCGTGCAAGCAGTGGCTATGGCCGCGACTGGCGCACAGGCATTTATCGCTATATGGGTGGAAAGGATTTGGATGACGAAGTTGACGCGGCCTATTATCTTGTAAAAAATCTTGGGATAGATTCAACACGCATCGGTATGTATGGCGGCAGTTATGGCGGGTTTATGACCTTGATGGCTTTATTTACACAACCTGATGTATTTAAAGCAGGCGCAGCATTGAGACCCGTTACTGACTGGGCACATTACAATCATGGCTATACTTCAGCTACTTTAAATGAGCCTGCCACAGACAGCATTGCATACCAACGCTCCTCTCCTATCAACTTTGCAGCAGGACTTAAAAATGCATTGCTTATCTGTCATGGAATGGTAGATGTGAATGTAAATTTCCAGGACGTTGTTCGCCTGACTCAAAAGCTTATTGAGCTTAAAAAAGAAAACTGGCAACTGGCGCCTTATCCTGTGGAAGATCATGGCTTTGTTGAACCATCAAGCTGGACAGACGAGTACAAAAGAATTTTAAAATTGTTTGACAACAACCTTTTGAAGTAAGAAGTTTAATAGCCTGTTCTTCCATCTCTTACTTTAATCTTTTTCTTGCCGGAATTTTTCTTTTCGTAATCGGCTACTTCTTTAGGCACTGTTTTTTTGCCTGCTGTGGCTGTTGTGTCTTGTGCCGGGGCGCTTGCATCTATTACTGTTGTTTTCTTATTGGGATCGTATAACTGATCTAACATGTATGTTTCAGACTTTAATAAAGCACCGGTCGCAGGATCGTAGTAATTCCACACACCCTGTTTTACCGTTAATGCATCAACCTTAACCACTTTGGTGTACACTTTACTGTCGTCTTTTATATCAGGTACATCAATTGTGTCGTACGGATTTTCGGGGTCAATAGCCTTCCAGCTTTCTTCACGAATCAGTCCATTCAGGTTAAAGTACTGGCTCTTGCCGTTCTTATTTCCCAACTTGTAATTCTCCATGGCAAGTATATCGCCCATTAAACTATACTTTCTCCACAATCCATTCTTTTTTCCATCTTTATAAACACCTTCTTGTTCATAGCCCGGCTCTCCACGCAACTTGTCGTAATGTTCAACCCATTTGCCTTGTTTCAGGTTATTTATATCAGTGCAGTTTAACGTATCTCCCTTCACGCCAATTTTAAATGTTTTGCATTGGCTGAAAGCGTTAAATGAAATCAGCAGCAAAGCAGCTATCAAAATTCTTTTCATAAAATTTTAGTTAAACAGGATGTTAAAATACTTCTCCCACATTGATGAACAACCCGTGCGACGCTCCTTTTCCAAATCCATAATCAATAGTAACGTTGGTCTTAGATAATTTATTGAGCTTAATTCTTAAACCCAAACCCGCCGCAGGCTGAACATATTCAAAGTTACTGGTTGAATATTGAGAAAACGATTGTGCATTAGCAAATATTACGCCACCAAGCAAACCATTGTCTGTAATGCGAAAGCGATATTCACCTTCAAGGTACAACATGTAATTGCTGCGAAAACGGCCCTGTATATATCCCCGGCCCGTGTTGGTGTAAGTATCCCACGACGTGGAGGGTAGTAAAAGGTAGGGAGGTTTGCCACTTAGTATAAGCCAGCTATAAGACCAGAAGGCAAGTACATTATGATTCTGAATGGGAAAATACTTTCTTAAATCTACCACCAGTGATTGCCAGTTATTATCACTGCCCAATGCCTGCAGGTTACTTCTGTACTGGACATTTCCGTATACGCCGCTGGATGGATTGATAGAATTTTCCCTGTTATCAAACAACAGTGACAGTGACGGACCCGATGCAAAAGTTTTAGCCTTATCGCCGTATTTTTTAAAATCAGAAAGGCTGTCAGGTGCTTCTTCCTCAATATCATAATGATAGTCCATATTATAACCTATGCCTGCATAAAAGTTGCCAACAATTTTTTTGTAGACTGTTTCATAGAGGCGTATATAAGAATAGTCGATTAATTCTGCATTGTCAAGCGAATTGTCACCACCAAGACCGTAAGTATTCTGCGGATATTTCATAAAGCGCCAGTCGCCAACGAAATTCAGTTTATTGTTACTCGTCCATATGCTCGACTGTACAGGAATGGTAAACTGTTTGTTTTGCGTATAAGCGACATTAAAATATATGGAAGAGATTTTTTCATTGGATTGATTTGAGTTATAAAATGCAAGATTGCCTGCAATAATAGCCGCAAGCCTTGTTTGAAGCGTATAACCAACAGCAGGAAGCAACGAAAAATGAAACTTGTCTGCCCTTCTTATAGAATCTTGTTGAGCTGCCGTCTTGCTATGTAATAACTTACCAAAAACGTCAGTTATATCCGCCTCATTAACAGCAGAGTCTTTACGAAGATGATGCGTTTTTACAGGAAGGGAATTAGGCGGGATGTCTGTTTGAGAAACCGCATAGTAACTGAAAACAGTTAAAAAAACGATGAGCAGTATTAAAGTCTTTTTACCTGAAGAGGTATGCATTTTAGATTATTGATGCTAAGCTACAGCATCGTAAAAATGCGTAAGTCTGTTTAAACTTTTTATAACATCCTTTTCGGTGAATGAAATGGTTTGTAGTGTGTAATGCTTTATCAACATGTTTCTATAACAATCGCTGGTGCAGCAGCCATTCAGTAAATTATTTTCCCAGGAAAAACTGTACTGCGAGTTCATAACCTTTTAGTCCCAGGCCGCAAATGGTTCCTTTTGCTTTGGCAGATACATGAGAGATTTTTCTAAACTCTTCTCTTGCATGTACATTGCTGATGTGTACTTCTATCACCGGTGTTTTAATAGAAGCAATTGCATCCCCAATTGCTACGGATGTATGTGTATAGCCACCAGGATTCATAATAATGCCATCATAGTCAAATCCAACACGCTGCAATTCATTAATCAGCTCTCCTTCTACATTACTTTGGTAATAATTAAATGATATTTCTTTGAATTTATCCTGCAAGCTTTTATAATACACTTCAAATGTTTCAGCTCCATATATGCCCGGCTCTCTTGTGCCAAGAAGATTTAAATTAGGGCCATTAATAATTGCAATTTTCATAATGGACGAATGTACGAAAAGTGAATGGTGAATAAAGCATCGTTGCCAGAGGTAGTTAAGATAAAAACATGCTCAATAACTAATTTTGATTCGAACAATATTTATTATTCTTTGTTATTTGTACGATAAGGAAGGAATAAATTCAGGATGAAGCTTATTTCCTGTCAGAAACCGGGTTATCCCACGTTACAACTTGATAAATTTTTATTACCAATAGAAATAATTAACACTTACTTTTGTTGCAATAGAATAAAAGGATGAGAATTACAAAATCTGTTATAATTGCCTTGGTATTGCTTGTTTTGGTAGCTGCCTTGTATCGTGTATTTCCCGGAAGGCCGTTAGGATTTGCACCTCAATATGCAATGGCCATTTTTGGTGGTGCCATGTTTATCAAAAACAAAAAATGGGCCTTTGCATTACCTGTTTTATCTATGTTCCTTAGCGATCTTTTATACCAGCTATTATATAACGCCGGTATATCTAATATGCAGGGATTTTATGAAGGCCAATGGGAAAACTACCTGCTCTTCGCATTGTTAACTTCAATAGGCTTTTTAATAAAGAAAATAAACGTATTAAATGTGGCGATGGCTTCTGTAGCTGCGCCAACTGTTTACTTTATTTTATCCAATTTTATTGTGTGGGCTGGCTGGCAAGGCACAAGAGGATGGGGGCATCCTAAAAATTTTAATGGCCTTATGCTCACTTACTATGACGCATTACCTTTCTATCCCAACAGTATATATGCTACATTGTTTTTTTCAGCGGTTTTGTTTGGTGGATTTTACCTTGTGAAGAACTATTGGTCAAGCAAAGAACATCAACTCGCTTAAGATAAAAACTCTGTGAAACATAAACTCTGTGAAAAGAAAAATCCCGGTCAAATTGTACCGGGATTTTTAATGTAATAACTTAAAGCAGTAATAGTGGCAAACTATTAAGACATGCCATTTTCGTAACCTTCATCTATCGCAAGATTATTACCATCCGCCGCGGTGGTGGCAAGTATATCACACCTGTTATTAAATGGATTATCTGCATGTCCCTTTACCCATATAAATTTTATCGCAAAGTTTTTTGAGAGGCTATAAAAGCGTGTCCATAAGTCTTTATTTTTTTTCCCTCCTTTAAAGTCAGTTTTTATCCAACCTTCCAGCCATTTCTTTTCTACGCTATTGACAATATACTGGCTATCGGTATAAATAGTTAGTGGTATATTTTTTTTTGTAAGCGATTCAAGTGCCGCAATAACGCCCATTAACTCCATACGATTATTAGTTGTTAAACGATAGCCTGCAGAAATTTCCTTTCTTTTATCACCCCACATTAAAATAGCGCCATAACCGCCAGGCCCGGGGTTTCCACGCGAAGATCCATCCGTGTAAATAATTAATTGATGACTCATGTTTTTTGCTCAGGTAACTTTAATATTAGCGGCGAAAGTAGTATTATAAATTTTGTGCCGCTAATTGTTTTGAAGCTTTCCATTACTTCATATTCGCCACATTACTTTTACAGTATTATGCAGGTAAATAATACTCCCCTTTAAGATATGTAACGGCATTACCACTTATTAAAACCCTGTCTTCAACCAACTCACATTCAAGAAATCCACGGCGCCTGGACAACTGTAATGCCTTCAACTTTGTTTTGTTAAGCTGTTGTGCCCAGAATGGCGTAGTAGCTGTATGAGCAGAGCCTGTTACAGGATCTTCATCAATACCACTTTGCGGAAAGAAACAACGGGAAACAAAATCAACATCATCACCCTTGGCTGTTACTACAACGCCGCGTGCTTCAATAGAAGATAATAATTTAAAATCGGGCGTCAATGCTTCAATTGCCTTTTGATTGTCTAATACAACGAGGTAATCAAAAGATGTTTTAAAAACGGGGGCAAATGCAATACCAAGCCCATTAAATATTGCAGCTGGCGGCGTTTCAACAGGCTGCGGTTTATCTGCAGGAAAATCAAGCGTATACGTTCCTTCTCCTTTGCGGGATACTTTCAAAATGCCACTTAAGGAATTAAATTTTATTTCAGGCTTATTGTACCCAAGTTCTGTATAAAAAACGTGTGCGGTGGCAAGTGTTGCGTGGCCACAAAGTTTAACTTCTACAGATGGAGTAAACCAGCGTATGCGGTAACCGTCTTTTTCTTCGACAATAAAAGTGGTTTCAGCAAGATTATTTTCTGTACCAAGCTTTTGCATTATGTCATCCGGCAGCCATTCATCCAACGGACATACTGCTGCAGGATTTCCTCCAAATAAATGATTGGTAAAAGCATCCACCTGATAAATGGGATATTTCATCATTTGTTCAATAATTATTTTACTTGATTTTATTCTTCCGGGTCTATTTTATCAGTCATTACATCCCAGTGCGATATCAACAATTCAAACCTGTGTTGCTCGTCTTTTTCAAGCTTTGCAGTGTCCGGGTAAAGCTGCGCTTTATATGGTTTTGTAAGATTTGCGTCAAATGCCTGAACAGCGCTTTTAAAAATGATAGTCACTTTAAAATCCCACCGGGTATCCTCACCGCTGTGCAACATTGGCACCTCTGCAATAACCTGTATAATATCTCCTTTTTCTTTTGCTTTCTTCAGTAACGGATAATGATTCTTTTTCCACAAATCAATAAACTCACCGGCGTACCCCCATTTTACTTTATAGTAATTTTCTATGGTGAAATAATCTTTGGCATCGGCCGTTTTAAACTGTGCAACTACTGTACCCATCGATACAAATAAAACAAGTACCAATAGTGCTCTACGGTACTTGTTATAGTTAGAGATTCTCATAAAATTGATTTTGTGTTTTCAGAAATATACAGCAAGTACCCTTCTTAGTCAACACAAAAATTAAATACCTTTTGCCATCAAACTTTATAAGGTATCCAAACGGCTCAATAATTCAAGCCCTTCGTGCCATTCACCATGCCCGGAAGCAACGTTAATGTGACCTGCATCTCCAATGTTTACCAACTCACTTCCCCAGCAATGTGCAAACCAGGCAGCACGTTCAGGGGTAACATAAAAGTCATTATTACTTGTTACCGCAATAGAAGGAAAAGATAGTTTGTGTAAGTGCATTGGATTAAACCCTGTTGTTCCGGCAGGATAGCTCTCTGCTTCAGTATCACTAAGCGCAACAAGTAATGCGGCCTTTACTCTACCATTATATTTTTTCGCCCATGCGGAAACTGTAGTACATGCCAGGCTATGTGCGACAAGAATAACGTCATCACTATTATAAGTTTTTATTGAATAGTCAATGGTTGATATCCAGTCATCACAAACAGGCGTATCCCAGTTATTTTGATTGATTCTTTTAAATCCAAAACGTTGTTGCCATATTGTTTGCCAATGGCGCTCTCCTGAATTACCGAGACCGGGAAGTATTAAAATGTTTGAATTGAATTGCATGTAGATATTATTTTTTCAACAAACGCTCATCTACCTGTACTAATCTTTTAAAGACGATTTTGATTGATGAAGCATCAGGATGATTAGGATTAAGCAGATAATTAAAATCTTCAGGCATGATAGCAGAAGGTAATTTAAGCGCAAAGAATTTACCTTCTTTCACAAATGAATCGCCAATATTTTTTAAGATATCTGGTGCAGGCTGCGCCTGCCAGTAAGACGGCAAGCTATCGAAAGGAATTTCCTGAATTTTACCATCGGGTATTTCAAGGCAAATTATACAATAATCCTTGGCAGGTATTTTTGCCATATGTACTACGCTTTCAAGCAAGGCCAGTGAAGCGGTAGCTGCAGTATATAAAACATAAGTGCCTTTGCTGTGCCACCTTCCGGGGTAGCTTGCCGCACCAGTTCCCTTAAGATCATCGATATATTGGCACTTGCTGATTCTATAGACTTTCATTACGCGAATATTCCATGTTCTATACGGCCTAGTTCATCCATAAGCATATCTATGCCAAGCGACGTATCTAAAAATTCTTTCGGTTTCTTATTACCAAGCGCCACCACAGTGCTGCTCATCCAGTCTTTAAAATTATCAAGGCTGCCAAACACTTCTTCGCCGCGACTATAAAGCTTTGCAATTTCAATGACCCTTTCACTTTGGGTTGCGCTAAGTTTTTGTTTGTCTGAATATCTTCGCAATGTTCTGTCTGAAGTATGTATTATGGAAGGCACTTCTGAAGCACTGAGGCCGGTGATATCTATTAAATTATCCAACGCTTTTTTAGGAACGCCTTCCCTTATGCGCTCTATAAAATCATTTAAATTTTCTATCGCAGCAAATGATTTTACATTGGCCATCCCCATTAAGGAAACAGATCTTTTAATGTAATTGTCTTGTAAACTTAATGCGATGACTGAAGCATTTGAACCCAACCTGTTTTGCGCATAATAAACTGCTTCCGGCTCTCTGAGTATATTTTCGTATGAACCCGTTTTTTTAGGCTTTGCCATATATTTGAAATATGACCTAAATTTACGGACATTTGTCTTAACCTGAAAATTTATTTTAACTCTAACGAAGAAGTCATCTTATAATACCACAAACTAATGATTGTTTGTTATATAATTTGTTGTTAACAGGGTTACCTTTTAACAGTTTTGGTATAAATGTGTATAGATGACATGCTAATTTTGCGGTCAGTTTATTTACACCTTCAAGCATTCCCTGCTGTCTTGCCCTTGTTGAGTGCTCCGCGCGGTTGATTGTTACAATGAATGATAAGAAAATTTAGAAAAGGCTACGCCTTTCAATATAAATTTTAAATTTTAATACGATGAAATCTATCATGGAAGAATTAGTTTTTGACAAGGAAGTTGTTGAATCTTTAAGAGAAGCGGAAGTAAACAATGCGATTCTTTATACGCATCTTATTAGCGGTAAAATTACCCTGCAGGAATATCTAAGCCTGATGGATGCCCAAAAGAAGGCTTAATTTAAAAGCTACTACTTAAGCAGTCACAAACAATTTAAATAGCTGCTTTAACAGCCATTTTGTGTGGATACCTGTTCTTTCTAATGTGGCCGATGCATTATCTTTAATGCTCTCTAGTAAATTATCCCATAAAATTTTGCCACATGAACAGGTTTGTCCCGCTGTTAACCTTTTTTCTCTTTTCTATTGCCATCATTTGTAATGTTAGTGCTCAATCTACATCAGCGGCACCTGTGCGTGTAGCCGTAGCAGGCATTACACATGGACATGTTCCCTGGATATTAAACAGAAAAGGCAAGAAAGATGTAGAAATGGTTGGCGTGTATGAACCAGATAGTGAACTTGCTAAACGCTACGCCAAAAAATATGGTTTTAGCGAGAATATTATTTATAGCGATCTTGGTAAAATGCTGGACGAGGTAAAACCCGAAGCGGTAGTAGCTTTTGGTTCCATTTACCAGCACATGCAGGTGGTTGAAGCCTGTGCCCCACGTGGCATACATGTAATGGTGGAGAAGCCTCTGGCCGTATCGCTTCAACATGCATTAAGAATGGATTCTCTTGCCAGGAAATACCATATTCATTTACTCACGAATTTTGAAACTTCCTGGTATCCCACTACAGTAAAAGCTTACCAGCTTGCCAACGACAGCAACTACATCGGAAAAATTAAA
>Ga0105237_10006514_pt1 | contig 12928 bp, 8 predicted proteins | sample KBSC24metaG_FD_81520 | JGI IMG/M metagenome (GOLD analysis project Ga0105237, IMG submission 81520) | Corn rhizosphere microbial communities from Kellogg Biological Station, Michigan, USA - KBS C2-4 metaG | ecosystem: Host-associated > Plants > Roots > Rhizosphere > Soil | place: Michigan, USA...
GCTGCGCGGGCGCGCCGGCCGTCTGGATCGCAAGATGCGGTGCGAACGCATCGCGCTCGGCGCGCGGCCGGTACGGCAGCGGCGTGCGCAGCGCGGCCGTCAGTGCCGCGACCGTCGCATGGCGGAACAGCATCGACACCGGCACATCGCGACCGAGCGCGGTCGCCAGCCGTGCGCTCACCTGGATTGCCTGCAACGACTTGCCGCCGATGTCGAAGAAGTTCGAATCCGGCGTCAGCGCGACGCCGCCGAGCACGCTGCGCCACGCGTGCATCACCTGCCGTTCGAGCGCGTCGGCGCGCGGATCGTCGTCCACGCCGATGCGGCCCGCTATCGCCAGTTGCCGCAATGCGTTGCGATCGGTCTTGCCGTTGACGTTGCGCGGCAGCCGTTCGAGCACGTGCCATGCGTCGGGAATCGCCGCGGCCGGCAGCGCGTCGGCGAGCCGCGCCCGCAGCGCGGCCGTGTCGTCGACCCCGGCGACGAACGCCGCGAGTGTCGTCACGTCGGCGTCGCCGCGCAGTGCGACGACCGCCGCCTCGCGCACATCCGGCGTGCGCAGCAGCCAGTCCTCGATCTCGCGCGGGTCGATGCGCACACCGCTGATCTTCACCTCGTGGTCGATCCGGCCGTCGAACACCAGCCGGCCGTCGCGCACGGTGGCGAGATCGCCGGTCCGGTACGCGCGCACGCCGCTCCCCGGCAGCCTGACGAAGCGCCCGGACGTCAGCGCCGCATTGCCCGGATAGCCGAGCGCAAGCGCATCGCCGCACAGCACCAGTTCGCCCGTGCGGCCCTCGGCCACCGGATATAGCCGCTCGTCGACGACATACGCGTCGACGCCCGCGCGCGGCGTGCCGATCGGCACCGGTTCGCCGTCGCGCCAGATCGCGCCGGGGCCACTCACGCAGGCGGCCGTCGCGATGATCGTCGTTTCGGTCGGCCCATAGGTGTTCAGCAGCGCCAGATGCGGCAGGTGCGCATGCCAGCGCCGGATCCGCTCCGGCAACGCGGCCTCCCCGCCGATAATCGTCAGGCGCACGCCGGCGAGGCGCTGCGCATGGCGTGCGTCCAGTGCGTGGGCGAGCACGTGCCAGTAAGCGGTCGGCAGATCGAGCACCGTGATGCGGCGGCGTTCGACCTCGGCCGTAAACGCGTCGACCGAGTCGAGCATCGCGTCGTCGCGCAATACGAGCGTCGCGCCGTTGCAGAGCGTCGCGAATATCTCCTCGAAGCTCGCATCGAAATGCAGCGGCGCGAACTGCAGCGTGCGGTCGTCCGGACCGATCCGATACAGGTCGCGCGTGCTCGCGACGAAATGCGCGAGCGCGCCGCGCCCGACCAGCACGCCGTTCGGCCGGCCGGTCGATCCCGACGTGTACAGCAGGTACGCGGGCCGTGCCGCATCGGGCGCCACGCACACCACGTCGTGCGGCAACGGCACACGCGCCGCGTCCAGATCGAGCACCGACCGCTCGCCCGCGCATTCGCGATACGCATCGCGCGTGATCACCAGTGCGGGCGCCGCGTCCGCCAGCATCGCCGCGATGCGCTGCGGCGGTCCGTCCGGATCGATCGGCACGATCGTCGCGCCGACCTTCAGCACGGCCAGCATCGCTGCGATCACGTCGGGCGCACGCGGCGCGGCGATCGCGACGCGTGCATTGCACCCCACGCCCCGTCGTTCGAGTTCCGTCGCGAGTGCAGCGGCATCGGCGAGCAGCGAGCGGTAGTCGATGCGCCGCTCACCGGCCTCGATCGCCGGTTGCGCCGGCGCCTCGCGCGCGATGCGTTCGATCCGCGCGAGCACGTCGTCGTACGGCCCGGCCAGCGGCGCCCCGCGTACGATCGACGGTGCGGGCATCCCGTCGAGCAGCGCGCCGACGGGCTCGTCCGGCGCCTGTTCGGCGAATGCGTCGAGCCACTCGGCAAGGTCGCGTGCATGCGCGGCGAGCACGGCTTCGTCGTAAGCGTTCGGATTCGCTTCCAGCGTCAGGTGCCACGCGCCGCCGCGCACGGCGAGCGTCACGTTCAGATCCTTCACCGGGCCGCCGCTCACCGCGCATGTATCGCTCGCGAGCCCGTGGAACACGACCTGCCGATCGAACGGCATCACGTTGACCGCCTGATTGAACAGGAACGCGTTGCGCTCCAGCAGCCCCAGATCGCCGCGAATCCAGCCGTACCGGTAATACAGATGCGCCCGGATCGCGCGCAGGCGCTCCGCGCATTCGCGCGCGAGCGCACGCGGCGAGCGTTCGGCGTCGACGTGCATGCGCAGCGGCACGATGTTCATCGCCATGCACGGCACGCCGAGCGCCGGCGTGCCGAGCCGGTTCATCACCGGCAGCCCGAGCGTCAGGTCGCGCTGGCCGCCCTGCTTCGCGAGCCAGATGCCGACCGCGCACAGCAGCCACGCATTCCAGTCGACGTCGACTCGCTGGGCGGCCGCGCGCAGCGCGTGCACGCGATCGGCACCCAGCACGCGCGTCGCTCGCCGCGCATCGGCGGCGATGTCCTGCTTCGGCGCGAGTACGAGCGGCGCGGGCACGTCGCGCAGATGCGCACCCCAGAACGCGCGATCGGCATCGAAGCCGCCGTCGGCGCGATAACGCGCCTCGGCCTCCACAACGCGATCCATCCGCCAGTCGGGCAGCGCCGGCAGCGGCCCGCCGCCGACGCGCGCGTTGTAGCGGGCGCCCACGGCCTGCTGCAGCAGCCCGTAGCCGAAGCCGTCGAGCGCGATGTGATGGACCTGCAGATACCACCAGTGCCGGGTCGGCGACAGCCGCAGCAGTGCCGTGCGGTACAGCGGATCGGCCGTCACGTCGCAGCGGATCGACAGCGATGCCTTCATCCACCTGTGCGCCGCTTGCACGGGATCGGCTTGCGCCGACAGGTCGACGAGCGGCAAGCGCGTGCGCGGCGTCCGGCGCGCCTGCCACAGCGCATCGTCCTGCCACACGAACCGCATGTGCAGCGCGTCGGCGTGATCGAGCACGGCCTCGACGCTGTCGGTCAGCGCGGCGACGTCGAGCGCGCCGTCGAGCTCGACGGTTTCGGCCGTCAGATAGCCCGGATCGTCGGAGTCGACCTGTTGCGCGACCCAGATTCCGTATTGCGCGGAAGTCGCGCGGATCGGCAAGGATTCGTTTTTCATCAGCAGGCTTGCTCCGAAGTTCGTTGAGCCGGAGGCGGGCCGCGTCACGCGCCCCGCTCCCATGCGACCACCAGCGCCCGGTTGCGCGACATCAGCACCAGGTGCTCGTCCATCACGTACTGGATCTGCTCGAGCCGCTCCGAAGAATCGGCTTCGCAGCGCAGCTGCAGCACGTCGTCGGTGCGCAGCATCCGGCAGACGCCGTACGGGAAATCGATGGTCGCGCGATGTTCGTCGAACACGACCGGTACCTTGATCGCGTAGTGCTTGCACAGCTTGAACAGCACGCGGTCGGCCTGCGGCACCGACACCTGCGCCGTGCTGACGAACGAGGCCGGACGGGCATCGGGCATCGCCGGATGCGCCGTCATGCGCTCACCTGCGCCGCGCGCTGCAGCACCTGCGTCCACGCGCCTAGCGTCGGCTGCTCGGCGAGCTGGACGAACGTGACGTCGTAGCCTTGCGCGCGCCACTGCTCGACGAGCGTCATCATCCGGATCGAATCGAGCCCGCAATCGACCAGATTGTCGTGCTCGCGCAGGTCGGCGGCCGGTATCCGCAGGCTGCGGGCGACCTGCTCCGCGATCGCGACGAGCATGGGTGCCGGATCATCCGCCGGCGCGACGCCTGCGAGCGCGTCCGTGGTCACCGCCATCCCGCAGCGGCCCGCCACGTAGTCGAGCGCCATTCGGTGCTCGCGCTCGGAGAAATCCGCGAGCGCGTCGGCGACGAAGAACGGCTGCACGTCGCGCATGAACGCATCGCAGGCGGTCATCAGACAGCCGATGTGCGCATAGATCCCGCAAATCGCAAGCTGGTCGCGCGCCTGCTCGCGCAGGCACGTCTCGAGCGGCGAGCGCCGGAACGCGCTGTAGCGCCACTTGTCGAGCACCGTGTCGCCGGACGCCGGTGCGAGCGCGTCGCAGATCGCCGCGCGCGACGGCTGCGCGGTGAGGCCCGGTCCCCACATGTCGGTCAGGAGCGCCCGGTCGGCCGCCGCCTGAGTCGCCGGCTGCGCGGTGTAGTAGACCGGCATCCCGGCCGCACGCGCGAAATCGATCAGGCGGCGTACATGCGCGACGAGCGTCGGCACGGGCGCGGCCGCACGGTCATAGAAGTCGAGGAAGTAGTCCTGCATGTCGTGCACGAGCAGCGCCGCGCGGTGCGGGTCGAACCGCCAGTTCACGCGGTTCGCCGGCAGCTCGGCCGGCATCGGATAGGAAGCGATTTTCGGAATGGCCATGATGGACAGGATTGGAATGGAGGAATCGACCGGACGTCGCCGCGCCCGTCAAGCGGCGGCGGCGAGCCGATCCGCGATGTGCTGTCGAAGCGCGCGCTTGTCGATCTTGCCGACCGGCGTTTTCGGGAATGCGTCGACGAATTCGATCCGGTCGGGCACCTTGTACGCCGCCACGCCCTGTTCACGCACGAAGCGCACGAGATCCGCCGCGGCCGGCGCCGGCGCGCCGCGAATCACGTACGCACAACTGCGTTCGCCGAGATACGGGTCGGGCATCGCGACCAGCGCCGCGTCGACGACACCCGGATGCGCGAGCAGCAGGTGTTCGATCTCCTCGGCCGGGATCTTCTCGCCGCCGCGGTTGATCTGGTCTTTCGCGCGCCCCTCGACGACGATCTGGCCGCCCGCCGTCAGGCGGACGCGATCGCCGGTGCGATAGAAGCCGTCCGCCGTGAACGCGCGCGCGTTGTGCGCGGCTGCGTCGTAGTAGCCGCGGATCGTGTACGGGCCGCGCGTCAGCAGATGGCCGACCTCACCGGGTTCGACCGGGCGGTCGTCGTCGTCGACGATGCGGACCTCGTCGTCCGGCGAGATCGGGCGCCCCTGCGTGGCGATCACCACGTCGGGCGGATCGTCGAGCCGCGTGTAGTTGACGAGCCCTTCGGCCATCCCGAACACCTGCTGCAATTGCGCGCCGAAGCCGTCGGCCGCGCGGGCCGCGAGCGCCGGATCGAAACGCGCGCCGCCGACCTGCACGAGTTCGAGGCTCGCGAGCGCGCCGCGCCGCTGCCCGGCCGCTGCCAACCACACGGGCACGAGCGGCGGCACCAGCGCCGCCACTGTCACGCGCTCGCGCTCGATCAGCGGGAACGCGGCGTCAGGGCTCGCACCATCGCTCAGCACGACGGTGCCGCCGGCATCGAAGACGCCGAGCGAACCCGGCGAACTCAGCGCATAGTTATGCGCGGCCGGCAGCGCCGCGAGAAAGATGCTGCGCTCGGTCAGCCCGCAAATGCGCGCGCTCTCGCGCACGCTGTACAGGTAGTCGTCGTGCGTGCGCGGGATCAGCTTAGGCGTACCCGTGCTGCCACCCGACAGTTGCAGGAACGCGACCTCGTGCGCGCCGGGCCCCGGCGGCAGCGCGACGTCGGGCGTCGGCTCCGGCAGTGCGACGCGCGTATTGCCGGGCGCGGTGAACAGCATGTGACGCAGCGTCGGCGCATCGGCGCGGATCTCGCTCGCGAGCGCCCGGTAGTCGAACCCGTCGTGCCGTTCCGCCGCGACATAGGCGACCGCGCCCGCGTGCCGGCAGAAGTAGCCGATCTCGCGCCGGCGATGCGCGGGCAGCGCAAACACCGGCAGTGCGCCGATCCGGAACAGCGCGAACGTCACCGCGAAGAAAGCGACGCAGTTCGGCAACTGCACGACGACGCGCTCGCCCGGCACGATCCCGCACGCGGTCAACGCACGGGCCGTACGTTCGGCTTCCGCCGCGAACGTCCGGTACGACCAGCGCAGGTCGCCCTGTACGAGCGCGACGCGTTCGGCGTGCCGCGCGACGCGTTCGTCGAACCATTGCGCGAACGACTGGCCGAGCCAGTACCCCTTCTGCCGATACGCCGCGGCGAACGCGTCCGGCCACGGCGTGCAATTCGCGGACGTCATGCGAACTCCCGCGCGGCGCCCGTCGCGGCATCGCGATCGATACCGAGCGCATCCAGCATCGTCCGGAACTTGGCGGCGGTTTCCGCGCGTTCGCCGTCGGGCGTCGATTCGCCGACCACGCCCGCGCCCGCATAGAGCCGCAGCGTGCGGTCGAACGCCTCGGCGCAGCGGATCGTGACGACCCACTCGCCGTCGCCCCGTGCGTCGACCCAGCCGAGCATCCCCGCGTAGAAGCCGCGATCGAACGGCTCGGCATCGCGAATGCAGTCGCGCGCCGCCGCGCGCGGCGCGCCGCAGACGGCGGGCGTCGGATGCAGCGCGAGTGCGAGCGTCAACGCATCCGCATCGGTTTCGCCGCACACCTCGGTCGACAGATGCCACATCGTTTCCGTATGGACGAGCGACGGGCGCGCCGGCACGTCGAGCCGCCGACACAGCGGCGCGAGGTTGTCGCGCACGGCTTCGACGACGACCCGGTGCTCGTCGAGATCCTTCGCGGACGCCAGCAGCGCCTGCGCGCGGCGCCGGTCCTCGACCGGATCACGGCTGCGCGGCGCGGAGCCCGCCAGCGGATTCGCGCGCACCACGCTGCCGAAGCGGTTCACGAGCAGCTCCGGGCTCGCGCCCAGCAGCGTGCGACCCGCGCCGAGATCCACGGAGAACGTATAGCCGTGCGGATTACACGACGCCAGTCGCGCGACGAGCGCCGCAACGTCGACCGGTGCGTCGCCGGTCGCCTCCAGCGTGCGCGCCAGCACCACCTTGTCGAGCTCGCCCGCGCGGATCCTGGCGACCGCCTGCGCGACCGCGTCCGCATAGGCATCCGCGGACGGCACCTCGCGCGTCGCGTAGCGCGTACCGGCACGCACGGCTACCCGCTGCGCGCCGAGTGGCCGCGCGCGCAGCATCGAGCGCGCGACCCGCAGCACGGCCGGCGCGTCGACGTCGAACGGCACCGCACCGACTACCGCCGCGCCCGTGTGGCCGTCGGCCCGCGCGCGGTGCAACGCGTCGTTCACGCGCGCCGCGAGCGGTGCGTCCGCAGGCGGGATCGCCTCCGCGACATCGCAGACCAGCAGCGTATGCGCCGGCGTTGCGAGAAACAGCGGGGTATCCGCGCGATACACGTCCCACACACTATGGGGTACTAATAGTTCGTCAGGTCGGGAAATCGCATTCATGATATTGCCTCCAGATTGAATGAGCCGGCGCGCCGGCCATGCCGTCACATTTCCGCGGTCATGCTCACCGCGATGCGGCGCCCCTGGTCGACGAGCCAGTTGCCGCTCAGCCCGGTCGCGCGCGTGCGATCGTCGATCGGCACCATCTTGTTGGTCAGGTTCAGCACCGCGAAATTGACGGAGAACCGCTTGTCGATCCGGTAGCGGCCGCCGAGATCGAAGGTCGTCGTCGACGGCCGTTCGCGCACGCCCTTCGCACCGTTGCGGAACGCGGCCCAGTATTCGCTGCCGCTGTAGTTCGCCGTCGCGTAGAGATCGAGCTTGGCGGTCGGCGTCCAGTCGACCTGCACGTTGAATTTGTGCTTCGGCGTCTTGTCGAGCGGATAGCCGTCGAGCGAACTGCCGTTGAACGCCTTCTCGCCGCTGCCCTCGCGCCGCGATTCGGTCAGCGTGTATCCACCCGACATCTTCAGCGTGCGCGACAGGCGCGTGCCCGCGCCGATCTCGAGCCCGTACAGCTTGACCCGGTCGATGTTGTCGTACACGTAAATGTTGCGGCCCGGCGAGCGCGGATCGGCGTTGCCCGTGTCGTAGCTCGCCACCTTGTTCTTGAACAGGTTGTTGAACAGCGTCAGGCCCGCGTACGTGTCGCCAAGGTCGTAGCGCACGCCGAGTTCCTCGGTCAGGCTCGTCTCCGGCTTGAGATCCGGATTGCCGCACAGCGTGCCGGGGACCGCGCCCGCCGCTCCGCCCGACGTCATGCAGTAGCCGGCCGTGCTCTGGCGCAGCGAGGGTGGACGGAAACCGGTCGATACGCCGCCGCGCACCGTCCATGCGTTGCTGAGCTGATACACGCCGTAGACGCGCGGGCTCACATGGCTGCCGTAGCGATCGTCGTGATCGAGTCGCACGCCGGTCGTCAGCGTGAGGCGGGCGTTGAAGAAGTAGTCGTTCTCGCCGAACAGCGCCCACGCGTTGCGTGCGACGCGATCCGCATTGGCCCCATGCCCTTTCGGCACCGCGTCCTGCACGCTGACGCCCGACAGCCTCGACCAGATGTGCTGGCCGCCCACGGTCATGATGTTGCGCTCGCCCCACCACGGCACCGCGGTCTTGGCTTCCAGGATCGTGTCGGTCAGCGCGGGCTTGACCGGCGAACGACCGGCCGGCGTCCACTGGTCCTGCACGCCGCGCTCGCCGTACAGCGACACCGTCGTGTCGCCGAAGCCCCAGCGGCCGTCGTGCGTGATGCCCCAGTAATCGCGGACATGACGCGTCTCCGTGAGCGCGGTGGCCGCCGTGCGCGGCGTGAGCGGCGCGGCGCTCTTGCCCGGCGTGCTGAGATAGGTGAGCTGCTCGCGCCCGACGTTCACGCTCACGTCCTGGTTGCTCACGGGTTTCGCGGACAACTTCACGTCGAAGCTGCCAAGCCGTTGCCCGTTCGCCCCGCCCGTTCCGCTGTTCGGGTAGTAGATGTCGTATTCGCCGCGATGCAGGAGACGCCCCGATGCCTGCAGCCCGAGCACGTCGGATTTCAGCGGGCCGCCGAGCCAGAAGTCGACGCTCTGCGTGTCGCCCTGGTTCGATTCGAGCTGCCACACACTGCCGGCCGTGATCGTGCCGCCCCAGCGCTTCGGCACCTTGCGCGTGATCACGTTGATCACGCCACCCATCGCGTCGGCGCCGTACAGCGACGACATCGGCCCGCGCACGACCTCGATCCGCTCGATCGCGGACAGCGGCGGCATGAGGTTCGACTGCACGCCCGCCGTGCCGCGGTTCATCGTTTCGCGCGTGTTCTGGCGACGGCCGTCGACGAGAATCAGCGTGTACTCGCCCGGCATCCCGCGAATCGAGATGTCCTGGTCGTTCGGCGATGCACCGACGACGCTCACGCCCTCGACGTTGGCGACGATCTCGGCGACCGATGTATACGGCTTCGCCTCGATCTCTTCCCGGGTGATCACCGAAATGCTCGCGGGCGCCTCGCGGATCGCCTGCTCGCGGCGGCTCGCCGTGACGACGATCTCCTTCATCGCGGCCGGATCGGCGGCGGCCTCCGGCGACGCGGATTTGGCCGGCTTGGCCGGTGTGGCGACGGCGGATGCGGCGGCGGGTTCCGCCGTTGCGTCAGGCGTCTGCGCCCACGCGCACGGCGCACTCATCAGATACAGACCGGCGACGACGACCGGCTTCAATACAAAGCTTGCGGCTTGACTCGACATGGTGGCGCTTTCGACGTTTCGCAATGTGATTGATTCTCATTTGCATTATGAAACACGTAATCCACCGAAATCTTTGCGTAAGCATCGAAGTCGTTTGAGCGCCGTCGCCGGCCGTCGTCAGCGCCTGTCGCTGCGTCGCGCAAGCGTCGGCGTGACGCCGAAGCGGCGCTTGTAGGCCGTCGCGAAGGTCGCGGCGCTCGTGTAGCCGGCCAGCGCTGCGGCCTGCTTGACGCTCACCGCGTCGCGTTCGAGCGCGAGCCGCGCGCGTTGCAGATGATGTTCGCGGACGAAGTCGAACACGGTCGTGCCGTAGGCCGCACGAAACTGGCGCTGCATCGCGTTCGCGCTCATCCCGGCGTGCCGTGCGATGTCGTCGATCGACAGTGCCTGCGCCGCGTCGCTCGCGAGGAACGCGCGCAGTTCGGCCATTCGTCGATAGTCGCGCGAGCCGAGCGACGCGTCCGCCGCCTGTGCCGCGTCGGTCTCGAGCGGCGTGAACGCCTCGGCGAGCAGTTCGAGCACGCGGCTCTCCAGATAGATCGCCTGCAGCATCGGCTGATAGGCGGGTGGCCGCACGATCTGTTCGGCGAGCGCCGTCGCGCGCGGCGTCGGCTGCCAGAAGCGGATCGCGAGATGGGCGGACAGCATCGTGCCGAGCTGTTCCGGCAGGACGCCGCGGCTGGCTGCCTGCAGATGGCCGAGCCATTCGCCCGACATCGCGAGGCTCAGCCGCCGCGCGTAACCGCCCTTGCTGAGCCGCCTGCGGAACGTGTCCGGCTCGACGGCGTTGAGCAGGAACGACTGCATCCGCACCGCGGGCCGCGCGGCTTCACGATCCGCGCGACCGTTGCGGCGCCCGTCGGTCGTCAACACCACGCGCCGGCTCCCGTACGACACGTCGAGTGCGCCCTCGAGCAGCAGCACGAGATGCAGGCCCGGGGAACACTGCCCCGACATCACGGCGTCGAATTCGTCCGTTGCATCGTCCGAATGGATCCGCAGCCCGGGCCGCACCTCGCGGATCCGCGCGACGTGCGCGTCGTGTCGGTTCCGATCGGAATGGAAAGCGACTGGCGTCAGCGCTGTCATGTCGTCATACCCCCGCGCGCAGGCCTCGTGCGCCTGCACAAACTATTTTCGCGTTCAATCAAACATCCGACGCCCATGCCACGGCCCCGGCTCGGCTACAATTAAATGATAATTATTCTCATTTATATCGTATCGGGAGTCACGTGAAAAAGACAAGCGGAATGTGGGCCATGCTGGGCGTATGGCTGTGCGGATGGCTCGTGGTGCATACCGCGCGGGCGGACACGACGACCGTCACCGACCTGGCCGGGCGGCAGGTCCGGATTCCCGCGCGCGTCGAGCGCGTGCTGCTCGGCGAGGGCCGCCTGCTGCCGGCGCTGGCGGTGGTCGACGGCGACGATCCGATGCGCCGCCTCGTTGGCATGATGGGTGATTTCGAGCAACTCGATCCCGCGAGCTACGCGCAATGGCTCGCGCGCTTCCCGCGCCTGAAGGACGTGCCGCGCATCGGACGCTCGCAGACCGGCAGCTTCAGCGACGAGCGCGCGCTCGCGCTGCGTCCTCAGGTTGCGATCTTCGGGCTCGGCGGCGGCCACGGCCCCGGCGAGCGCGATCGCGAAACGCTCGCGCGGCTCGAGGCGGCCGGCGTCGCAATCGTGTTCGTCGACTTCCGGCACGACCCGCTCGTCAACACGCCGCGCAGCATCGCGCTGCTCGGCCAGGTACTCGGCTCGCCGCAGCGCGCGGCGGAATTCAACGCGTACTGGCAACAGCAGCTCGACCTCGTCCGCACGCGGCTCGCGACCGCGCACCCGGCCGCGCCGAGCGTGTTCCTCGAAAGCCGCGTCGGCCTGTCGAGCGACTGCTGCGACACGATGACCGGCATGATGGGCCGCCTCCTCGACGCCGCCGGCGGCAACAACGTCGCGAAAGGCCGCGTGCCCGGCGAGCACGGCACGCTGAACCCCGAATACCTGCTGAGCCGCCAGCCCGATTTCTACATCGGCACCGCGATTGGCTCGCTCCAGACGCTGCAAAGCGCGCCGCAACGCATCGCGCTCGGCGCCGGCGTGCCGCACGACGCCGCCGTCCGCTCGCTCGACCGGTCGCTGAAGCGGCCGCAGATCACGCGGCTGCGCGCGGTCCGTGAGCGGCGTGCGTATGCGATCTGGCATCACTTCTACAATTCACCGTTCAACGTCGTCGCCGTGCAGGTGATGGCCAAGTGGCTGCATCCGGCACTGTTCTCCGATCTCGATCCGCGCACCACGTTCGACACGATGGTGCGACGCTTCCAGCCCGTTCCGCTTCAAGGCGAATACTGGATGCAGGAAGGATCCTGACATGCGCATGCCCGCCTCCTCCATGCGCCGCGCCCTCCTCGTCGCCGGATTGGCCGGCCCGCTCGGCGGCCGGCTCGCGCCCGCCTGTGCCGCCGATGCACCTGCGTGGCCCGGCCTCGACGCCGCGCCCCCGGTCTTCGTGCCGGACAGCCGCCAGTTCGACGTGACGATCGCCGGCCGCACGCGGCGCCTGTTCGTCGCGTTGCCGGCCGGGCGTTCCGGTTCGGCGCCCCATCCGGTGCTCACCGTGCTCGACGGCAATGCGCTGTTCCCGCTCGCGGTGCAGCTCATCCGCAATCGCCGCGCACGGCCGGACGGCACGCGCGACGCCGAGGCCGTCGTGATCGGCATCGGCTATCCGGTCGACGGGCCCTACGACATGGCCGCGCGCGCGGACGACTACACGCTCGCGCCGTTGCCGAACGGCCGCGGCGTCGTCGCGGACCGCTTTCTCGACTTCATCGAGCACGACCTGCGGCCGTGGCTCGCCCGCCAGTTGCCGGTCGATCCCGAGCGGCAGACGCTGTTCGGCCACTCGTACGGCGGCCTGCTGACGCTGTACGCGATGCTCACGCGCGCGCACCTGTTTCGGCGCTACGTGGCCGCGAGCCCGTCGATCTGGTGGGGCGAGCGCGCGCTGCTGCCCTATGCCGACCGGTTCGCCGCGCAAACCGCCCCGCTCGCATGGCCGCTGCGCGTCCTCGTGACCGCAGGCAGCCTCGAGGAAGGTGCACCGAACCCCGACGCCGAACGGATGCGCCGCCAGCAGGCGCGCAAGCAGGTGAGTTCCGCCCGCGACTTCATCGCGCGCGTGGGCGTCCGCCCGGGGCTCGAAGCCGCGTTCCGGCTGATCGACGGCGAGGATCACGGCGGCGTCGTGCTGCCGAGTCTCGCGCTTGCGTCACGCGTGGTGTTCGAGCCCGCGTCCGGAGCGCTCGCATGAGCACGACGACCCCTGTTTCGCCTTCGTCGCTGCGACTTCGCTATCGCGCGGTCGCCGCGCGGCGTGTCGGTGCGCTGGCCGCGCTCGCATGCGTGCTCGTCGCGCTGCTCGTCGTCGACGTCTCGACCGGCCCATCGCC